>ENA-ORXT01006296-ORXT01006296.1-marine-metagenome-genome-assembly--contig:-NODE-6296-length-11097-cov-4.230399_pt1 | contig 11097 bp, 6 predicted proteins | sample MGYA00237868_ERZ511482 | MGnify/ENA metagenome assembly ERZ511482
TATTTCACTAGGCAACACTGGCAGAATCGGAAAAAAGTCTGTCATTCGTTGTTGAGCTGTTAAATTCGGATTGATGGAATTGTCATACTCCGTCCAAATGCCAGACCGCATGGTAGGCGTGGCCGTATTAGGAGCCGCCATTTCCAATTCTACAGGTACGAGTATCCGTTGATGAAATTCAAAAGCGATCGGCTCCAACCACGCATCAACAATCTCGGGGACTGTATCTCCATCAGTGTCCCCTATCGCCGCTGTGCCAATCACATCGATGCCGCTTGTTCCATCAACATCTAAATCATTGAGAATCCTGTAAAGAATTTCTGAACTATTAGCCGCAGACTCATTGGGATCCACACCACCACCCCAATTATTCCACCGGAGAACATTTCCAGTTGCGGTTCCTCGGAACGCAGGGCGGACAACATCAACGAAGTCTTGATTCGTCAATTTTAAATTATTACGAAGGTATTGCACAAAAGCCTCCGAAGGGAAGCTCCCTAAATTTGCCACAACTCCATCACGAAAATCGGGCATTTCAGCACGGATTAAATCTAAAGTGATCATCCGTTTTAAATTCCTTGCATGTAGTAAACGAGTTTGGGGGGTATTAGCCCATTCGTTTCTTAAACCAATCCTATCGACCATTGCACCTAGACTTGGGAAAGATACGGGTGAGCGGCGGACTTCATAATCCTCCAGCTCAACTTCCATCATCTTCTGAATCATCTGAACACGGGCGCGCGTGGCGGCAGCACGAGCATCGTTTTGGGCACTCGCCATCACTCCAACGGCCAATGACGCCAAAACGGCTAGAGTTGAAATCACAACCAGGAGCTCGATCAACGTGAACGCTGCGTGTCTTCTTTTAGACCTACAAGCAATTTTATTTTGAATGTTCATAGCAGTTACCTCTGGACCTTGAAAAGAAAAGATTACAGCCCAAGATTTGCTCGCCAGTCAAACGTCTCTAAACGCCCGTTGGCGAAGTTTGTAATGTTGTCGCGATTGAGCGCACTTTGGGCGGGGTCGTTTATGTCGTCCAAGGCAACGTTTGCAGCCAATCCATCACGTCCATAAGTGAACAACTGAAAGGTATTGGGATTGACGTAAACATCGTCCGCAGTAGTCGAAATATCATTCTGGGCATGATACCCACCTCCATTAGGTGCGTAGAACGCGCTATTTCGGTAGAGGTATTCATTGCCGCGATTAGCTCTTGTATCACCATAAGGCGTGTTGTATGCCCTGATCCCACTAGGAAATGGAGGGGACGTTCGTGCATCCGCGTTCGGAAGATCAACCGCGCGGGTAGTTATGTCCAAAGCGACATTAGATAACTGTCCTCCGCGAAAATCAAAAAACACATCTCGAGGAACATCAATTTCGACACCACCACTTGTGGCACGACGTTCAGGACCATTGCTGTTACCATTAGCAGTGACAGTAAAAGACTGTGGCACACCAAAAGCGACAGGCAACTGCGGCATTGACCCCACCGGAGGCAAATTACCGGTCAGCGGAAACTGTTTGTTAGCACAAACTCCGGACAACCAGAAAACCAAAGAACTACGTTCATCCAGATGTCGACCGACATTGACCCACCAAACTAACAATCGCGACCGGCCCATCGAATCCCCTGGCATAGGACCTAATTCGCCATGATTGGGCGACATTTTATTCAGATAGGGCAGCATCTTACTGGCATCGGTCGCATTCGACGCATCGCTATCCGAGGCATGAGGATCCAAGGAATCGTACGCTCCACTTCTCAAGGCAGAGCATGTCGGCGGGTAAAAGCCATATTGGTTCTTGAAGCTTTCCATAGCCTGTTCCAGTTGCTTCAACTCAGACGTCACCGCAGCATCGTGGACGCGTGTTAGCACCGGTCCGATCGAAACGGCCAGCATTCCGATCAAGATCCCGATGATCGCGATCACGACCAACAGCTCCACCAAAGTGAAACCGCGACGTGACTTGGTCGCGCTGCCGACTGGCACGCGGCCGGTGGATGTTGTTTGTGTTTGTTGTTGAGAGCGGTTCATGACGGGCTCCAGATAAGGTTGAACTTGTTCGAGGATTGGGATTGGTTTTTTAAGTACCCAGTAGTTAGTACTGAGTACGGAATTTTTAGTACGGAGTAATCAGGTTTGGGGCTTGTGGCTCCGGAATTAAATTTCCCGAAGGCCTGTCGCCCGTAGCCTTTGGTTTTCTACAGTGACCGGGAGCTATCGCTCGGCGGCTGATTGTTTTAGTTTTTCTACAGTGACCGGGAGCTATCGCTCGGCGGCTGATGTTTTAGTTTTTCTACAATGACCGAGAGCTATCGCTCGGCGGTCGGTCGATTATTTCTTACCACCGGTCAGTCCGGAGATAATCGCGATCAGCGGCATGAACAGTGATGCCACAATGAACAACACCACCAGGCCAAGGAAAATAATCATCAGCGGTTCGATCATCTTCATCAAACCTTCGGTAATACTCTCCACTTCTTCTTCGTAGTAGTCGGCCACCTTATAAAGCATGACGTCCAGTTCGCCGGTCTCTTCACCAACGTCGATCATGTTGATTACCAGATCTTCAACGACCGGTTTTTTGTAGTTCAAAAAGTACCACGCAAAACCCAGCATCGTCATCACGCCACATCCGTATAAAACGCCGAACCACATCGATGGCTTGACAAACAATACGGCCAACGGTGGCAGCGACATCACCGCGGCGTAGAAGAACATCGCGACCGGATGGAATGTCGGATTGCAGTTACCTTTGAGCGGCGCGGCGATCGTTTCACCTGTGCGAATCGCATCGGTGACGCGGCTGTAAATCTTTTCGTACATCGCGTTGCCGGATGTTTCGCGCGTAATGGTCAGCCCTTCGATGATCGGAACACCACTGGCAACCAGCGCGCCCAAGGTACGCGTGGTACGGGCGAGGTTGGCTTTTTCGACCAATTTGCCCATCAGCGGAAGTTTCAACAGGAACAAATGCCAACCCATCCGGCCGGCCTTGAATTTACACACCAGAGAGACGAACAGGATCAGCCCGATCGGAATCAAGGGGAACAAGAACCACAGCTTCACCGTTCGGTCGGAGATCGCCATCAGCAACTGCGTCGGCGCAGGAAGCTCGATGCCGAACTCGGTAAACATCTTTTGGAATTCGGGGATGATGAACAACATAATGAAGGTCAAGATCGCGATCGTGAACAAGACCACCATCAACGGATAGATCAGCGCGCCGATGACCTGTCCCTTCAGTTTTTGACTGCGCTCCTTGAACTCCGCCAGCCGGCGAAGAATCAACTCCAGCGAACCACCGGCTTCACCGGCCTTGATCATGTTAACGTACAGCCTATCGAAGACTTTTGGCGATTTGGCCATCGCTTCGGACAACGAGGCTCCACCCTCAATCTCTTCGCACACATCGATCAAACCGTTTTTGAGCGCTCCGGGTTTGGATTGCTCTTCTAGGATCTTCAGACTCCGCAAAATCGGCAGACCGGCGTCTTGAAGAATCGACAGCTGACGCGTGAACGTCACGATCTTCTTACCACCGGCACCCCCCATGGCAAACGTCTTACGATCCTTGCCCGCCTTAGGCCCCGTTTTGGCGGCCGCTTTTTGGACCGCGATCCGGGTGACGAAATACCCCATCGACCGGATGGTGGCCTGAGCTTCATCCTGCGTAGGCGCTTCGATCACATCTTTGATCTCTTGGCCCTGCGGGTCCATCGCCTCGAATTGATAATGTGGCATGATGATTTTCCTTGCGGAAGGTTGTTAAATAAGGATATGAGGATTGGGAATGAGGTGTTTTTTGTTTCGGAATTTTTCAGCCGCAACGGAAAAGCGTCAGGTCCTGCACTAAGTCGTCGCGACGGAACCGGGGGCTAGCGCCCGGCGGCTGATGTGTTGCAGAATTTTGGATTTCGGATTTCAAATTTTAGATTTCAAATTTCGGATTTTGATTTGTTGTTTCTTTTTTTGATTCGAAATTTGAAATTCAAAATTCGAAATCGGGGCGGCAGCCCCGCCGCGCTTATGCGTCCAGCACCGTTTCGCGGATGACTTCCTCCGCTGACGTGGTGCCGTCGTGCATGAACGCGATGCCGCTGTCTCGCAACAGCCGCATGCCTTTCTCTTTTGCTTTGTTTCGTAATTCGTCGGTGGTACGGTTTTCAATAATCATCGTACGCAACTCATCATCCATGATCATCAGCTCGAACAACCCGACGCGGCCTTTGTACCCGGAATTACTGCAACTATTGCAGCCGGCACCTTTGTAAAATTTCTTACCGGCCACTTCTTCTCGAGTCAGTCTTAGCTCCGCAAGTTGATCGTCATCCGCCTCGACCTCTTCACGACATTCGGGGCAAATTCGCCGGACCAGTCTCTGAGCCAAAATGGCTTCGACGGTTGCGGTGATCAAGAACGTGGGCACGCCCATGTCTTTCATCCGCGTGACGGTGCTGGGGGCATCGTTGGTGTGCAACGTGCTGAACACCGTGTGACCGGTCAAGGAAGCCTGCACCGCGATCTCGGCCGTTTCAATGTCACGAATTTCGCCGACCAGAATTTTATCCGGGTCCTGCCGCAGAATCGCGCGTAACGCCAACGCGAAGGTCACCCCAATATTGTGGTCGATCGGAATCTGAATAATGCCGTCGATGTCGTACTCGACAGGGTCCTCGGTGGTCACCAATTTGTCTTCGATCTGGTTGAGTTCGCTGAGCGCTGAATACAGCGTCGTCGTTTTACCCGAACCGGTCGGGCCGGTCACCAAAATGATTCCGTTGGGTCGGTCGATGACTTCGCGGAACTGAGCCATCAGCTCCGGTTCCATACCGACGTTGTTCAGGTCCAGCGAAACCACACTACGATCCAGCACTCGGCAAACAACGCTTTCGCCAAACATCGTTGGCAATACGCTCACCCGTAAATCGACCGGGTGGCCGCCGACGGTAAGTTCGATGCGTCCGTCCTGTGGCAGACGTCGTTCGGAGATGTTCAGGTTCGCCATGACCTTGATGCGCGTCGTGATCGCGAATGCCAAGTGACGAGGTGGCGGCGGCATTTCCTTCAGCACACCGTCGGCTTTAATGCGGATGCGGAATTCATCTTCGAACGGTTCGAAGTGAATGTCGCTGGCGTGGTCTTTGATCGACAGCAGCAACACCATGTTCAGCAATTTTTTCACCGGGGCACTGTTGGCCAATTCGGTCACGTCAGACAGGTTGATCGGTCCATCGCCGCCCAGTTTTGAGGTCGCGATCTTGAGATCTTCGTCTTCTTGAAGGTCGTTGATGATCTTGGCGATGCTGTCAGTATCGTCGTTGAAGTGTTTGTCGATGGATTTGAGAACCTGAGCTTCGGTGGCGACCACCAAACGAATATCATGCCCCAGAAATCGACGCAGTTCATCTTGCATTGCCAAATTCTGCGGATCGCAGGTGGCCAACGTCAGGACGCCCTTATTCAATTGCAAAGGCACGACGCGATATAACTGAGCCATTGAATCAGAGACCGCTTCCCGCGCTTCGGGCGTCGGATCAACGCCTTCCATGTCGATCGATTTGAGCCCGAATTGTTCCGCCAGCGCTTGGATCAGCTCTTCGTCGTTCACCAAACCCATGTTGACGGCAATACGCCCAATCAAACCACGGCTCTGCGACTGCTCTTCGACAAGCATTTCGAGCTGATCGTCGTTGATCGTACCAAGGTCGACCAAAATTTGACCTAGTTTGCGGGCTGCCATTAGGGGTTACTTTTTTTAAAGGTTTGGGATTAGTTTTGAGTCTTGGGTTACAAGCCCGACGCGCGAGCGAGTGAGTGAGTGAGTTTTTTGTGGCGCTGGCGTACTTACTTGCTGGCCGGTTTTGTGGATTAAGTCGGTTTTCGAATCTCAATGCGAGCCGTTTGGGCGCTAGCCCCGGTTTAGTGAGCGGCAAGGCCCTCGCCGCCGGTTTTGTGAGCGGCAAGGCGCTAGCCGCCGGTTTTAGCAACCTGAGTCAACCGACGGCTAGCGCCTTGTCGCTCACATGCTTGCACCAGCAGCGGGTTGCCCTGCTGCGTATCAATCATCATCGTCTTCGTCTAAATCGTCTTCGTCTAATTCAATTCCTTGGTCCATCTGTTTGCGTTTACTGGCGATTCGTTTGGCCAACACGTCAGGTTGCTGAGCCTTACTGAGCGCGTCTTCCATCGTGATACGCTCGTTGACCCAATGGTCGAACAAGTTATCGTCCATCAGCATCATGCCGAACTTGGCACCTGTTTGGATGGCACTGTTAATACGGAAGGTTTTGTTTTCACGGATCAGGTTTCCGATACCCGGGGTTACGACCAACGATTCAAACGCCGCCACTCGACCGCCGCCAACACGCGGCAACAGTGTTTGCGCCAGCACGCCGATCAGCGATGTCGACAACTGGGTACGAATCTGATCCTGGAGGTTTCCGGGGAAGGCATCAATCACACGATTGACGGTGCCTTGAGCACTGTTGGTGTGCAGCGTACCGAAAACGACGTGGCCCGTTTCCGCCGCCGAGATCGCGGCTTCGATCGTTTCAAGGTCACGAAGTTCGCCGACCAGAATCACGTCAGGATCCTGCCGCAACGCGCGACGAATCGCCTCGGAGAAACTTGGCACGTCGACGCCGACTTCACGTTGGTTAACCGTTGATTTTTTATGGTAGTGATAAAACTCGATCGGATCTTCGATTGTGATAATGTGGTGGTCAATGCGTTCGTTGATATAGTTCACCAAAGACGCCAGCGTGGTACTCTTACCTGAACCCGTTGGGCCGGTGACTAAGATCAAACCGCGCGGACGCATGATCAATTTAGTGAACACGTCAGGCACACCCAACACGTCCGGCGGCAGCATCTCGTTGGGAATCTGCCGCAGCACCATCGCGATGTGGCCGCGCTGTTTGAAGATGGACACACGAAATCGCGCCGCATCGCCGTACGCAAAACCAAAGTCAGCGCTGCCGACCTCTTGAAGTTCGCGCTGGCAACGCTCAGGCGTGATGGACTTCATCAACGCCACGGTGTCATCGGGTTCAAGATCCTTGGTCTCCAAACGACGCAATCGCCCATGCAGCCTGAACACCGGCGGTTGCCCGGTGGTGATATGAATATCACTCGCACCTTGCTTCACGCATGCTTCAAGCAATTTATCAATCAGGACGGTGGCCATCTATTATCCGAAATCCGAAAAAGGTTGTTTATAGAAAAGTTGTTTGTTTAAGTATTCAAGCGGGACCCGTTTGCCGTCTGTCACGCTAAAACGCTAAATCGACAGGCGGGACAGTCATGACAGGCGGAAAGCCCATCCCACATCGAGCGTCACGGGGGATCAACAATTCGTTAATCCTGACTGATTCTCGTTAATCCAGACTGATTCTCGTAAGAGGCTCAATCGCTGGAAGTGGTAGAGACTGATAGAGGACAGAGGATTTGGGGGGTGGAAGCTGCCGAAGATATCTCCTCGACGCAAGCATTATTTAAACCCAGAGGGCAGAAGTCTAAGAAAAACCGCAAAAAAGGACCAAAACGTGCGTTTAAGTCGTCAGATTCACCCAAGACGACGCTAAGGGAAAACTAATCCCCATCCTGCTCGGTCTTCTTCGCCACACGATAGACCTCGTCGAAGGTCGTGAAACCATCGATAACTTTCAACAGGCCATCCCCGAACAGCGTCGTCATTCCGTGCTCCATCGCGTATTCGCGGATCACGTTGGCCGGTGCGTTGTCGAAGATCAGCTCACGCACCTTGGCGTCGACCATCAGAATCTCATGAATGCCCATGCGGCCCCGATAACCGGTTTTTCCGCAAGTATTACAGCCTTTGCCGCGTTTGAAGTCCGCCCGCGCAACCTGCTCAGGGGTTAAACCCGCCTCTTTGATGACCGCTTCCGAAGGTGTGAATTTCGTGCTGCACTTCTTACAAATTGTCCGCACCAAACGCTGTGCCAAAATGGCCACCACCGAGCTGGCGACCAAATATCCAGGCACCCCCATGTCAATCATTCGCGTCACAGCAGTGGGCGCATCGTTCGTATGCAGCGTACTAAAAACAAGGTGTCCAGTTAAACTTGCTTGAATTCCCATCGAAGCTGTCTCGGAATCTCGCATTTCGCCGACCAGGATCACATTGGGGGCTTGGCGTAACATCGCGCGAATGATGCGAGCGAAGTCCAATCCGATGTTGTGCTTCACTTCGACCTGATTAATTCCTGGCAGGTAATATTCCACCGGATCTTCGGCGGTAATGATTTTTCGGTCGGGCCGATTAAGGCTATTGATGGCCGCATAGAGCGTCGTTGTCTTGCCAGAACCCGTCGGTCCTGTGACCAGAATAATCCCATTAGGACGCTTAATCAGGGCTTGGAATTTGTCGTAAGTCTCTTCTGAGAATCCCAGTTGGCGGACACCTACGCGGATATTGTCCTTATCCAACAGCCGCAATACGGCAGATTGTCCGTTGTTAGTGGGGATGATGCTCACCCGCAGATCGAGCTCTTTTTCGCCAACGTTGACTTTGATGCGTCCGTCTTGGGGCCGGCGTCGTTCGGCGATGTCGATGCTGGCGAGGATTTTGACACGGGAGATAATCGCCCCCAACTGGCGACGCGGCAGTCGGTCGCGCTGTCGCAGCACGCCGTCGATTCGATAGCGGATTCTCACCCGATCCTCGAACGGTTCGACGTGGATATCTGACGCTCGGAGTTGCACCGCTTCGGTGATCATCATCTGGACCAGCCGCACGATCGGGGCGCTGTTTTCGTCTTCGCTGCCACCCCCTTCGGCGGCCGCTTCGTCTTCGACGGTCTCGGTGAAGTCGATTTTGGTGTCGGTGAATTCCTGCAGCATACTATCGGCCGATTCACCCTCGATTTGCCCGTAAACGCGGTTAATCGCGGCTGTAATGCTGGACCGAGTGCCCAAAACGACTCGCACATCGCGGTTGAGAATGAACCGGAGCTTTTCGGTGGTTTCCACATCGCCCGGTTCGCTCATCACGACCTGCAGGCTGTTGCCATCGACGGCGATCGGCAGCACGTTGTTCTCGCGCGCGACCGCTTCGGGCATAAGTTCGACGACCGATTCGGGAATGTCGATTTTATTAAGATTGACGAATTCCATGCCATTGGTTTTGGCGATGGATTTCATCACGTGTTCTTCGCTGGCGTAACCCAGTTCCACCAACGTCGCGCCGATGGTCGAATTGTTCTTCCGCGCGACCTTGTCAGCGTCGATGACCTGATCTTTGGAGACGATTTTGTGTTTAACCAGCAGTTTGACGTAGGCTTCAACGGCCATGGGTGATTCTTGGGTTGGGGATTCTTGGTCGAAAAGGAAGCGTCGAGCCGACGTAGTGCTACTTGTACCTATAAAATAGTCGATTATTGCCGCTAAGGCAAAGATTTACGCGAAAGATTATCGGTTTGGTACCAAAGCCCGGTAGATCTTAATTGACTCAGAACGTATTTTCGGCGATGCAAACCCGCAGCGCGAGCGAGTGAGCTTTTTTCGCGCCGGGACTCAATTGCTGACGCAGCAGGTTTGCGGTACAGGTTTGCGCTACAGGGTTGCGGTTCAGGTTTGCGCTGCCGGTTTGCGCCACGAGTTTGTATCGGCGGCTCGAATCCAAAAAGATGGCTCAAACCAAGTCCAATGCATCACTCCAACCAGCGCGATCCTGCGGGCGCGATCGCAACGCCGCCGGGGCGGAATAGTTTGGGCTTAGGTAGGAATCTTGGTTCAAACCCAAACCGGAGCCCAAGGTTGTCGCGATTGGCATCGTAGTTGACCGCCAACTCAAACAAGAAGGATTCGCCAATATAAACGACGCCCACACGCTGGCCGATGGTGCCCGCCTCGCCGAAATCGACTTGCAGTCCGCCTTTGAGCCCCCATTTATCGCTCATCCGATACGTTCCGGTGCCGGTAATAATATTACTGCTGATGGGACCTTCGATAGATCGTACGCCCAAGTAAATGTTTCCGACCTCAGGCCGTTCGGCATAGGCACCGACACTGACGGTACGCAGACCTTCTTGGAAGAAGTCAAAGAAGCCATCGGAGACCAACGACACCCGGTCACCAATGTGGTAGCGGAAATCGTAATTCACCATCCCCGCTGCGGCACCAAAGTTATCACTGTCGGCGTCGGGGTAGATGATGCCTTGCACGTCTAAGTTGACCAAGTCAATAATGCGTTCGCGTCCGGGAGCGCCTCGTTTGGTCTGCCAACGCTGCCTCACACCCAATTTAATCGCCGACAGATCGTCAAAGATTTCAGCCGAGGGCGACGTCACGTTGCCTTGCAGTCCCGACCGCAACGCAAAGGACCGTTCGTCATACCTTAACGGCGTGTCGCCGCCGGCGGCGATCCCAAAAGTCGAAAACGCAAAACGTCGACGGAAGTGTTCTTGCGAGTCATCATCCAGCGCGTCGTACAGTGGCAGTTCATTGATATCCTGCGATGCATCGGCATAGAACGCGTCGAGGTCGAAGGTAACCTTATGTGCCAGTCCGTTGAGGTTCAGCAATTCGCTCTGCACCGTCGGGTCGACTTTCCAAACCGGCAAACTACTGCGCACGCCGACCTGGCCTGCGGCGCGAAACAAATCGTTACCATCCAATGCCTCTTGCCAATAAGTAAAATCGGTCAGCGCGTAGGGCACAACTTTGGTCGGCCCCAATTGCAGCGGCACGTTGATTTCCTGCCGCGTGCCAACGCGAAACCCGTCGACGTCTGCTTCCCAGGCCAAGGGATCAAAAAAGGCCGCATCGGTTGGGTCGGTCGGTGTGGTGGCGACTCGCATGCGTCCGTACCCCGCATGGGAATGACTGTTGAAGAAAGCACGGTCGCCAAAGATTGGCTGGCCTAGGGTGAACTGATCCAGACGCGGCAACCAGCTGGTTTGTGTGAAGAAATCGTTGACCTGAAGGTCAGCGATCAGGTTGTAACTTTGCGTGCCAAAATTTCGTTCCACCCACAGTCCGGTCGTGGCGTCTTTGCTGGTGTCCCATTCCCGTTCGTAAAACTGTTCTAAGAAGTTACGATCCGAAACGTAGCCCAATTCGCCGC
>ENA-ORXT01006298-ORXT01006298.1-marine-metagenome-genome-assembly--contig:-NODE-6298-length-11090-cov-3.281486_pt1 | contig 11090 bp, 10 predicted proteins | sample MGYA00237868_ERZ511482 | MGnify/ENA metagenome assembly ERZ511482
TCTAACCGGTCCCCGAGCGAACATCGACCGACCGCAGGGAGCGGAGATGGTAGCCGAGGGGCATTCGTGCATTTGGTTACACACACACACATTGCCCTGCGTCCCTAAGCGCATTCTCTCCCGAAACCGTAAATTTGCCCACCCGTATGATCCGCTTCCTCCCTCTTCTGTTTGTCTTTTTCCTTTGCGACTGCAATTCGTCTCCGCTCGCTGATCAACACGCCGCTTCTGAATCCGCCACGGACCCTGCCGATTCCGCTATTCACCGATTGGAAGGCGAGGCCATGGGAACCTACTATCGGGTGACCTACACCGGTGACAGCCTCCCCGCGCTGCAAGCCAGCCTCGACAGCCTTTTTGATGCTTACAACCTTGAGTTGTCGGCCTGGGTTCCCGGCAGTAAAATTAATGCTTTCAACAACAGCGAAAACGGAATCAGCCTGGCGAATACGGAACACTTTATTCCGAACCTCCGTCTTGCCCGGGAGGTGAGTGAGCAAACCGGCGGTGCGTATGACCCGACGGTCGCTCCGCTGGTAAAATACTGGGGTTTCGGCACCGCCGAAAAGCGGACGGATGCCGCCGGCGACGCCGCCGAAATTGCGCAATTACTTAGCCTGGTAGGAATGGACAAACTGACGCTTGAGGGCGATTTTCTGCACAAAAAAACCGGGGTGACCCTCAACCTGAACGCCAGCGCAAAGGGCTATGGTGTTGATCTGGTCTCCCGCTTCCTTGCCCGGCGTGGCCGCCCCGATCACCTGATTGACATCGGTGGGGAAATGCGAGGCGGCGGACTGAAGTATGACCGCCCCTGGAACGTCGCCATCCGGTTGCCAGACGAGAACCGGGCAAAGATCGCCCGTGCAGGCACCCTGCCCCTGAGCGGCGGACGGGCCATCGCCACCTCCGGTAATTATCTTGATTATTACAAAGTGGATGGTAAGACACTTAGCCATACCATCGACCCCCGTACCGGTAGGGTGGAACGTAACCGGCTGCTAAGCGCGAGCGTGTTGGCGCCAGACTGCGCTACGGCGGATGCTTACGCTACGGCCTGCTTGGTGCTGGGGCCGGAAGCAGCACTGGAGCTCATTAACGGGCTGCCCGAGCTGGAAGGGTATTTCATCGTACTGGCCGAAGACGGTGAAGGGCTGCAAACGGTGAAGACAAACGGATTGAAGTAATTCAGGCATAAGCACCATACCTTCGCCCAATGCGTCAGAATTCCGCCCCTACGGCAATAGACTTTATGATACTGGTTTTCCTGAGCCTCATTTGGGGCACCAGCTATATTCTGATTAAAAAAGGGCTTGAAGTATTTACTCCCGGCCAGGTGGCGACCCTCCGGCTAGGAATTTCTGCGCTGGCGCTGGCCCCCCTGGCATTTCGTCACTTGAAAAAAATTAACCGCAAACAGGTACCACTGCTGATGCTGATCGGGATTACGGGAACGGGGCTGCCGTCCTTCCTCTTTCCGTTTGCTCAGACGGAACTGAGTAGTAGCCTGACCGGTATGCTGAGCGGCCTTACGCCCCTCTGTACTTTTCTGGTGGCCTGGTTGTTTTTCCGTAGTCGCGATGCAGGTAACCGCCAATTACTCGGGGTTGTATTGGGGCTCATCGGAGCCTTCTTACTCGCCTGGGCGGCTCCCGGTGAGGCGGGGCAGACGACCCAGTTCGCCTACGCCGGTTTTATTTTGCTCGCCTGTTTTTGCTACGCTATCAGCTCCAACCTGGTGGCGGCTTACTTCAAGGAAATGTCTTCTCTGACCATCACGGTAACCAGTTTTTTTCTGGTCGGTGTACCGGCTTTGATTTGGGCGCTCACCGCAGGTGCCGTGTTAGAAACAGCAGCAATGGACGTTGGCGGCAATGGTTGGTGGGCACTGGGCTACATTGCTGCCCTGGCACTTTTTAGTACGGTCCTGGCCAGTATCATTTTCTTCAAGATGGTGCAACGCACCGGGCCAATTTTCAGCTCAACCGTCAGTTACATCATTCCTCTGGTGGCGCTGAGCTGGGGGCTGGCCGACGGAGAAGGCCTCGGGAGCTGGCAAATTCCGGCAATTGTCCTCGTCCTTACGGGCGTCTTCCTCAGCAGGGGCAAGTAATTGACATTTAATACCGTTATTGAGCGACCATGAAGTGCCCCGTTTTACTATCCTTCTTTTTGTTGATCCTCTGGGCTAACCTGGCCGCGGCTCCCGAAAACTCTTTTGGGGAGCAGCACACCGGTAATGATGTTGTTGCCGCTACCGATACAATTACCGTAGTAGATATCTTCCTGAAGGGGCATAAGCGCACCCGCAGTAAAGTGATTTTCAGGGAAATGACCTTCGGTAAGGGAGCCCGCATCCCCGCCGATGATTTTGAAGCAGAAATTGCACTAACCTACAGTGCATTGATGAATACGGGCTTGTTTGCCAGTATAGCCATCAGCCACTCAGACAGCTTGCTGGGCCCGGGGAAGGAAACGGTAACCATCGATATCCGGGAGACCTGGTACATTTACCCCGTGCCGGTATTCAGCCTGGCGGACCGTAATTTTAATGTTTGGTGGAGAGACCAAAACCGTTCACTAGACCGGGTAAATGTGGGTGGTAAACTCTCCTACTATAATTTCACGGGGCGTAGGGATCGCTTCAAAATAGGACTCACTACCGGCTATACCCGGGAGTTCGAAGCGGGCTATCGCCTTCCCTACCTTAATAAAGCGGGGAGCCTGGGGGCAGAAATTAATTACGAATTCCTGCGCCGTCGGGAGCAAAACTATGCTACCTCAGAAAACAAGCAGCTTTTTTATAACAACCCGGATGAATTCGTATATCGACAAACCCGGGCAGATATTTCACTGACCTATCGCCGCCGCCTTTATGTTTCTCATAAACTGGAATTCGGATTCCGGAGCGCCACCATTTCGGATACCATCGCCGCTGTATTGAATCCCGATTTTTTTGGTGCAGGACGAAACAGCCAGCAATTTTTTCGGATCGGCTACCGCTTTGTTAACGACCGTCGGGATGTGCGAAACTATCCATGGAAAGGTACCTTTCTGCAAGCTTCCCTTGTAAAAGAGGGGGTGGGAATTACCGGTGAGCGAAGCGGATTAACGGCGGGCATAACGTACCGGAAATTCTGGCCACTAAACGATAAATACAGTATTAATACTGGTGTGGCGGGCAAGCTTAGCCTGATCAGAAGTAAGCAACCTTTCCTGGAAAACCGTGCCATCGGCTTTGGTAATAATGGGGTGGTTGGGTATCAGTTTTATGTGGTAGACGGCCTGGATATGGCGATATGGCGGATTGGAATCCGCAGAGAATTATTCAAAACAGACCTTGATCTGGGCAAAATTGTATTTATTCCGGCCTTCCGGTACATACCCGTGAGGGTATTGCTGGCGTTTCAGTTTAATCAGGGCATTAGCAACTCTCCTTTTGTTGATGAGAGTAATGAATTGAACAATACTTTACTCACCGGAGCAAGCCTGGGTTTGGACGTGGTTCTGTTCTACGATATGGTAGGAAGTCTGCAATATAACCGCAATCACCTCGGGGAAGGCGGGGTTTTCTTAGCTTTGAGTCTCAACTTTTAGTATTCTATGCAGGTCGTCATATACAGTCAGTTACTCAAGGAGAAGGATATTCCCCACGTGCAAACCTTGTTTGACCTGCTGGCGGAGGAGAATTTTTCAACTTATGTATATGGTCCTTACTTAGAAGAGATTCGGCCGCACATCAATTTCCCTAAGGATGTAGGCGTTTTTGAAAGTTATCTTGATTTCAAAATTAAGAAATTTGAAATGGTCATAACCCTGGGGGGAGATGGTACCATTCTGAAAGCGGCAACTTTGGTAAAAGACTCGGGTATTCCCATTTTAGGAATTAACCTCGGCCGGCTCGGCTTCCTGGCCAGAGTAGAAAAAGCCAACATGGCAGAGGCATTAAAACTTTTAGCCCGGGGCAGATTTGAAACAGAGGAAAGAGGAATGCTATTTGTGGAGAGTAATTTGCCCGTATTTGGCGATACCCCGTTTGCACTAAACGATTTTACATTGCTAAAAAGGGATACCTCCTCAATGATTACCATCCATACTTACATTAATGGAGCATACCTGACGAGTTACTGGGCTGATGGATTGATAGTAGCTACCCCGACGGGTTCAACCGGGTATAGTCTTTCTTGTGGCGGGCCAATAGTTTTTCCTGGTTCCGGAAATTTTGTAATAACTCCCGTAGCTCCTCATAATCTAAATGTTCGTCCGATTGTGATCTCTGACGACTCGGTCATCAGTTTTGAAATTGAAGGTCGGGCAGAAAATTTTCTAGCCACCCTTGACAGTCGTTTTGAAACAATTACCTCCGTCCATAATCTTGCAGTAAGGAAAAATAATTTTCCGCTTAATCTCGTTAAATTAAGCAACACCAATTTCATGTATACACTTCGTGGCAAGCTGGCATGGGGCACTGATAAAAGAAATCATTAGGAAAATACCGGATGGTATAAACAAATTATGCAAAATTGGTGTATTGTACATATATTTGCGTTTGGCAATGAGTCTTCCGGATTTTCTCAACTTACAGAATATTATTTCTACCAGACACGAATCAGATAAAAAGCAAAACCGATACCGGGGCTCTTCAATTTTTCGGAATTGCATTTTTTTACTCAAAACAGATTATGGCTAATTTAAAAAAAGAGGTGATGAGCCTCATCAGTCGCTTTGACGCGGCGCAAGAAGCTTTTTCCGCTAATTCAGCCGATGTTAAAAAGCTTACTAAGAAACATCGTAAACAATTAAAAGAGGTAAAAGCTGAGGCCAATAAATTTTCGGTTGAAGTTGAAGCGCTCAAGGCCGAAAATGCTATTCTGAGAATTCAGCTGGCGGAAGCCAAGGGTAGTTCAGGAAAGAAGACTACCGCCCGACGTGGCCGCCCCGCAAAGAGAGGTCCTGGCCGCCCGAAGAAGGCAACTACTTCTGCTGCACCTTCTGCAAAGAGAAGTCCTGGCCGCCCGAAGAAGGCAACTACCTCTGCTGCACCAGCGGCTAAGAAAGGTCCCGGTCGTCCGAAGAAGGCGTCTACCACCGCTAAGAAAAGCCCGGGTCGCCCCAAGAAGGCTGCTACGACCAAAAAAGCTGCCGTCAGTGGCGCAGCTAAGAAAGGTCCTGGTCGTCCACGTACCAAGCCAGCTACTCCAAAGCTTGCCCTTGAGGCAGTTGCGGGCGTAGGGCCGGCAATGGCACGTCAGTTTGAAGCGTCAGGTGTGAAAACCCCCGCTGCGATGGCCAAGCTGTCAAATGTGAAAATGGCCGCTATCCTGGCAAAGTGTGGGCCTCGTTACCGGAATACGACTACCGCTAAAATGGATGAATACCGTAAAGCAGCAACCGCTGCCAAATAAAACGGTGTTAAAACCGTTACTTGAAAATAAGAACCACGTCTCCCTTAAAGGAGGCGTGGTTCCTTTTTTTTATGACTTTGTGCAAACATGCGTCATTTGTTCCCGTTTCCCTCTTAAAATCAATTAGTGAAGTGTAATACAGGTTGAGCAAAAACCAGCGAATGCTTATGTTACACTGTACTAGGTCTGAGCGGTAGTAATTAGGCAACTGAAGCCCAAAATTACGCTGACTCAGGCAACCTCATAAAAACCAATAGTTTATGCGTATTTTTTCTAAAATCACCTTGCTGATTACAGCAGCTTTTGCCGTCTTTTTATTTTCTGGTTGTGATCCGGATACCCCAGGCCTTCCCGGCGGAGTAACCCTTCCACCCGTTGTGAGCCTGAACAGCGGTGCTGGTCTGGTGAGCTTCAATCAGGATCTCCCACTTGCAACACCCACCTTTACCGTTGTGGTTAACGGACAAGACGGCGATGCTCCGCTTCGAGACCTTGCAATTCAGGAAGGCGGTGTTAACATTCCTTTCTCTCAGTTAAATTTCCGCTCCGGCCAAACGGCCAATAACCCACTGGCGATTCCTACGGCTGATCAGGAGGGCTTTCTCTATGAAATTGAGATTACGCCTACCAACACGGCTGCCGGCCCGGTTGAGTTCACCTTCCGCCTTACGGACACGAACAACGAGACGGCGACTACCTCCGTCACCGTTACTTATACCTCAAACCCGCCGGTTATCGACCTGCTCGTGGAAGACGGTTTCGTAAGCGGCGACGCTACGATTACTACCTTCTCAACGGAGTTTGACGTGCGGCTCAACATTGATGACACCGAGAACCCGCTGGCAGAACTTCGCGTGCTGGAAGACGGCGTATTGCTTGACGCAAGCCGCCTGACCTTCAACAACGGTGCCTTCACTTCTATGAACCCGCTCACCCTCGTCGGTGACGAAACCATGGGGACGACCTTCAGCATTAACGTGAATCCCGAAAACGTGGCCAATACGACGAAGACCTACACTTTCGTCGTCACGGATGCCAGCGGCATTGCCAGCGAGCGTGCCGTAAGTATCTTCTTCGATACACCGATGGGGACGGCGCTAAGCTTTGACACCACCGGCGTATTCTTCAACGCAAGTGGCGGAAGGAATGGCGGGCTCGACCTGGATACGGGAACTGCCGTTGGCTTCAGCAGCGGCGATGCTGAAATCCAGGACGAAGGCATCAACCTGAATGCAACCGGTGAAAACTGGCGTACCCAGATCAGCTCCGTAAACGACGCAGTAGTAAGAGTGGCAGACCTTAGTGTGCTGGGAGAGAATGTCTCTTTCGCCGATGTATCTACAGCGGAAGAAATTGCCTCGGTATTTGACGGCGGTATGGCCCTGACCGGAAGCGATAACTTCCCCGACGCCGACGGTGACACAAGTGCCACCGAGGAAGTATCGGAGCCCATCCAGGAAGGTGACGTCTACGTCGTGCGCCGTGGAGACCGTTCTTACCTCGTACGCATCGATGCAATCAACTTCGTAGCCAGTAGTAACAACGATGGTTACGATGTGTCCATCAAGTGGTAGAAAGTAGCCATTGAGTTAACGTTCAGGCCAGACCCGAAACATGAGTCATCCCTGATTATTGATAGAGATGACTATGTTTCGCGGTAGCGAATAAGATTTTAGCGATCAGCGGACAGCATTCAGGCAAAACGGCTCTGAATGCTGTCCGCTGATCGCTTTTTATACCAGACACCAGCTTGCCAATAGCATGGAAGTTTAATAAATAAAGCCCAAAGTTTAGGAGGCTCTACTTTTTCACCCACCCTGCTTTTTTATTCCGCACTTTGCGCCAGCGTTTGCGGCCCCAAAAGCGTCTTTGTCGTTAATAAGCCTTAAATCCTGCGGGGAGGCAGCGCAGGGGCAAAAAAAATCGTTTATCTTACGGTCATTGCCGGTCCCGTGCCGGAATCACCACATTTACCCTGATCATGGACCATTCTCTAAGTCTACACAATAACGAAGAGCAATTCGTTGCCGCACTTGTTCGCGGCAACCGGGAAGCCCAACGCGTGCTTTACGAAGAGTACTATGGTCCATTGATGTCCATCTGCCAGCGATATGCCGGTAGTGACGACGAAGCGATGGACTTGCTGCACGAGAGTTTCATTAAGATCTTTAAAAAGATCGGGCGCTATGAATCCGGGACGGCCCTGTTGGCCTGGATGCGCCGCATCACGGTGAACACCGCCATCGATCAATACCGCCGCAATGTGCGCCGGCGGACGGAAGACCTCGACAAGGCCTACCACGTCAGCAGCGATGCGCCCGACGTGTTTGCTGCCTTTGGCGCGAAGGAAATTCTGGCCGCTGTGCAAAAACTCCCTCCTACTTACCGGACCATCTTTAACCTCTACGTGATCGAGGGATATAGCCACCGGGAAGTTGGGGAACAACTAAAAATAACCGAAAGCACGAGCCGCTCTAACCTGGTGAAAGCCCGGGGTAAACTACAAAAAGCCCTGACCGCAGCCGGCCGCTAGTATTGATTATGAACCAGCAAGAAAAAGACTTTGACGACCTGATCCGGCAACGGCTCGGGGAGAGTGTCCTGCCACCGAAACCGGTGGACGGATGGCGTCAGCTGTCTGAAGATTTGGATGCCGATCCGGATTTTTACCTACGGGCTGCCCTTAGCGGACTCAGCCTTAGTGAGGACGCGATGGGGTGGGATAACCTGGAGCAGAAGCTGAACCCTCTGGCTGCTTCGGACGCAACCTTTGCCGAAAAGCTTACTGGCCTTCAACCGGTTCCCGTTCCCGGAAGCTGGGAGCAACTGGCAGGCAGACTGGACGACGAGGTCGGCCGCGAAGTTGATGCCGTCGTCTCCACCCAACTAAAGAAAAATCTGGCGGGGAATACCTCCGGCTGGGCCGCGCTTGCCGCCCGCCTGGAGCTCATTGGCCAGCGAAGAAGTATGGTTGCCGCCTGGAAGATCACCGAAATATCGCTGATGCTGAGCCTGCTGTTGCTGTTCGTCCGTTTCGGGCCGGAGCATAGGCCCGCAGGGCCGGTGTATGCCAACGACGATACTGTTTTCCCGATGGCTGCAACGCTAAAGGAGGAAGTGTCCGAAAATACCGAAGAAAGCTTTTCTTCCGTTGATGAACCTCCCGTAGCAATCGCCGCTGCTACCACCGCCACTCAACTGCCGCCCACTACGACGACGAAAGCCAAAGCACCCCTTAAGCTTACCACGCAGGAGCTACCCAGGCTTCCGGCTACCACCGGATGGAAAACGGAAATAACGGACACTGACCCGGTCATTGCACCTGCTGCTTCCGTTAGCCTTGTGGATCCCATCGCTTCCATTGAGGGGCTGGAGATTCTTCCGCTGAAGCGGAATTTAAATATGCCGAGCCCTGCGCTGCAATTGCCCGAAGTGGATAATTCAGAACCCGTACGGTACTACGCTAACTTTTTTACGTCTCCCTTTGATTTTAACCAGGTAATTACGCCAGCTAATGAGGTTCGCGAAATTGACATCAGTGGTGATGACCGGATAACCCGGGGCATGTCCGTTGGCTTTTTGCTGGACGTTACTCAGGGGAAAAGCGGTCTGCAAATCGGTGCCATTTATGGCAGAAGATCATATATCCCGACGGCCTTGAAATGGTACCTTCAGGAGTCCTATCCGTTGATTGAGCCAGTGAAAGGGTATAGTCGGTTCATCTACGAAACCATCAGTTTCCCGCTTAGCTATCAGCGTACCTTTAAGGAAAGTGATAAGTGGCGTGTTTCTGGCCGGGTGGGAATGAACCTGACGGTAATTGCCCGTTCTTCGTTTTCCATTCCCACTGAGGACCAGGAACTACTGATTAATGCCTTTAACGGCCGGGCTGATCTTCCCGGGCCTCCCCCCGGCGAAGAAACCAACGGAGGGCGTTCGGTAACGACCTCTGGCTCCAGCTCGCGGAAGCTGGTCAACCCCGATCCGGGATGGTTGGAAGGCGGCTCGATGCTGACCAACTCCAGCTTTTATCTTGGTGGCGGAATTCAGGTGGAGCGCCTGCTGTCTCCTCGCTGGAGTATCTATGTCTCACCTTCCTTCGGCCGCGTGGTTTACCTGCGGGAGAAGCAGGGGCACGGCCCTTATAATGACCGCATTCACACCGGTAGTATCCGGCTGGGTGGTCGTTACCTGCTGAGCAAAAAATAGACGTCTGATGAGTTTTCGCACCTTTGGTTTTCTACTGATCGCTTTAGTGGGCCTTACGGCTTGTGGCGGGGAACCCGAAGGCATTGCCATGGATAGACGTTACCTGACCGGTGAGTCACTGGAAGATCAACTGGCAGGCTTACGTGCTGCCGTAAATGGAGAAGTACTGGACGCCCACCAGTGGGTGCAGGGCGAAGAAGACGTTTATACCCTTCTGAGCCGGGAAGCAGATCAGGGAAGTTATAATGGCTTATACCTCCGGCATTACCGGGTGGGCAGGCAGGCTCCGGAACTGTTGTGGACCTATCAGGATTCAGTATCATGTGGCGCGGCCAACGAAGTTGGCGTTCATGCCGAGCGTAGCCGAGGTACAGGTGCAGGCTTGCACGTCATTCCTTCAGCGCCGGGGCTTCGCCCGGCTGACATTACTTCCGCCGGGGCCAAACAATTTCTTCTGCGCTATGAGATAAGCTGCCACGATGAAACGGAGAAATCGATGGTGGTCATCAATGCGGCTTCCGGTACGCCGGACCTTCGCCTGAGTGGCGATGCCGACGGGCTCAAAGATGCTTCGGGCCTGGTGGGGCTGCCGGAAGATACGATCCAGCGCTTGCTGGCTTATTGGGAGGGGGATGTGATAGATTGATAGATCAATCCATCACACTAACTTACTGTACCGAATCCTTCTCCATCGTAACGGAGTCAGAGGCATTGAGGCGCTCCAATACAACCTCCGTAATGTCATAAGCATCATTGGCGACGAGGACGGCAGAACCACCTCCTTCGTTGAGGATGTAATCGTAGCCCTTTTCTTCCTGCACGTCTTCGAGGATTTCCTTCACCCGCTCGCCGAACTGTGCCTGTAACTTAACCTGATCCTCCTGGATGCTGGCCAGCGCAATGTCGCGCTGCTGCATAATCTCCTGCTCCTTACGGCCGATACGCTGTTGCTCAGACTGAATCTGGTTGGGCGTCATCAGTCCCTGCTGCACCTTGTTCTGCAATCTTTGCACTTCATTCTGGAGGGCAGATACCCGACCCTGATGGTTTTCTTGTGCTTTGAGGAAGTTGGCTTCCAGGCGCGTTAGTTCGGTGGCCAGTTCGGTGTATCCGGTCTGGAGACTATCCAGGCGGACAAAAACGATGCTCGGGCCTTTCATTGCACCTGCGTCCGCGCCCGCTTCTCCTGTGGTGGTCCCCCCGGCCTCTTGCTGCTGGCACCCCAGAAAAAGGGCGAAAACGGAAACTAAGAGGAAGCTCGTGAGTATTCTGCTCATAAACGGCATAGTAGTAGATTTTGCGCAAAGATATAGTGCACTCGGTCACTTCAGGGGATTTTTAAAATTGTAATAAGTAGAACGCTTAATTTGCTTCGGTTTTGGCCTGAAGTGGCCGAGTGGCCCGCTTCGATAAAATTGACGCTTAAAAACTTTTCACCTCTGGTGACCGAGGCAACTACGGATACAGACTTGTTCG
>ENA-ORXT01006300-ORXT01006300.1-marine-metagenome-genome-assembly--contig:-NODE-6300-length-11088-cov-4.364635_pt1 | contig 11088 bp, 7 predicted proteins | sample MGYA00237868_ERZ511482 | MGnify/ENA metagenome assembly ERZ511482
TAGTCTCATATCTCACATCTCACATCTCACATCTCACATCTCACATCTCATATCTCACATCTCATATCTCATATCTCATATCTTTTGTCTAGCATTATAAAGCTTGTTCTAACACTTAATTGCTTTGCTATTTTCCAAAACCCAATATGATCCAAATTATTGGTTTACTTCGTATATATTATGGAATAATGTATAAGACCAAAAACATAAGTAGACAATCGTTTATAAAATCCCCTTACTTAAATATTATTTGTCGGATAAAATTTATATAAGGTTTTCAAATTAACACACAACGCCCTTAATCAAGGAGGTCGATTTTCTACATCTGTGTTTCTAGGAGTAAAAGTCCAATCAACAATTATTGTTTTAAAGTAAAATAAGTAGTTCTTTATTTTCTATCAGAAACCTATGCATACTCAATAAAAACTTGATCCTCTGTGGAAATTATTTAATGAACTATTTTATTTTCGTACTATTATTCTTTTACTATAAAAAAATTTAATTCACATTATATAATACTATTCTAAACAAAAAAAACTTATGAAAAGAGTTAATTATTTGATTTTACCAATACTCTTTTGTTGCGCCAGCATATATATGTCAGCGGCAACAATTACGGTATTAAACTCTAGTGATGCTGGAACTGGCTCATTGAGAGATGCTGTAGCTACCGCAGTAGCTGGAGACGACATTGTTTTTGATGCTGCTACCGATGGTAGTCCAATCGTTCTTACTACTGGTGCTATTACCGTTAGTGGAGATATTACCATAACAGGTAATGGAGTAGGTACTACAACAATTGATGGAAATGCAGCCGATAGAATCTTTGTGATCAATGGAGGTTCTGTAAGTATTGCAGGTGTTACTTTAACAAATGGTACATCACCAGCTGGTGCAGCAACCGACGGTGGTGGTGCGATACGTATTGACAACGCTTCTGTTGTTACAATCGATATGGCAGCCATAACAAACAGTGTTGCAACTGGTGGTTCTGGAGGTGGTATCATTGTTTTAGGTGGTAGTGATTTGACGGTTACAGGTAGTACTCTTTCAGGCAACACATCTGTTCGTGCGGGTGGTGGTATTGAAACCAACGGCAACAGTACCTTGACAGTTACCAATAGCGATATCTCTGGTAATTCTACTGGTGCTTCACCTGGTAATGGTGGTGGTGTTCACATCACTGGACCTGGTATTACGACTGTTACAGGTGGTACTGTAAATGGCAATACTGCATCTGCTGAAGGTGGCGGATTGTGGAATGGGTCTGGTACGATGACTGTGACTGGAACAACTCTTGATGCCAATACAGCGAGTGGCGCACCAGCTGACCAAGGTGGTGGTGGTTTATTCAATGCTGGGGGTATTTTGATTGTAGACGGTGCAACCATTACCAATAATGTTGCCAATGGAGCTGCTGGTTCTGGTGGTGGTATTTTGAGTGATGGAGGTTCTTTAACTGTTACAAATTCTACCATTAACTCTAATTCATCTATACGTGCTGGTGGGGGTATTGAAGCTACCAATACTGGTTCTTTGGATGTTACCAACACAGATTTTGACTCGAATACAACTGGTGGTGCACCTGGAAATGGTGGAGCAATACACATTACTGGTGCTGGTACAACCAATATTACTGGTGGTTCTGCTACCAATAATACAGCGTCTGCTGAAGGTGGTGGATTCTGGAATGGTTCGGGAACTATGACTGTGACTGGAACAACCATTGATGCCAATACAGCAAGTGGCGCACCAGCTGACCAAGGTGGTGGTGGTTTATTCAATGCTGGGGGTACTTTGATTGTAAACAATGCAACGATTACCAACAATGTTGCTGATGGAGCTACTGGTTCTGGTGGTGGTATTTTGAGTGACAATGGTGGTTCATTGACTGTTAGCAGCTCAACTATAACTGGCAATACATCTGTCCGTGCTGGTGGTGGTATTGAAGTTAACAATTCTGTTTCAGTTGGTTCTTTAGATGTAATGGACACCAATATAGATGGTAACACTACAGGTGCTAGTCCTGGAAATGGTGGAGGAATTCATATTACAGGTCCTGGTGATAGTAATATATTTGGTGGAAATGTTACCAACAATTCTGCTGCAAATGAAGGTGGTGGATTGTGGAATGGAACAGGAATCATGACGGTTACCAATGTAATAGTAGAAAACAATACCGCTCCTACAGATCCTGATTTCTTCAGCTTACCTGGCGGTACAATCGTTATTAACAATGCAGAAACAGTACCTACTATGAGTCAATGGGGATTGATTTTATTGGCTTTATTGATGTTGAATTTTGTAAGCATCTCTATGTTGGCTGGTAGAATGAGTTTTGCTGGAATGAATAGAAGCGGCAATATGTATTTTAACTGGAAAAGCTTAGAAAGCTATCCTTTCGACAAAGCTGTTTTCAGAAAAGCTTTGAATATTACTTTTGGAGTTGTTTTATTTATTGCTGTATTTGCAATTTTAGTTTACGGATTCTTCACGCCAGCTGATGTATTAGGTGTAGCAATAGCAAGTCCTATATTTACTTATTTGATTCACCTTATGATATTGGGTAATAAAATAGAATCTTAATAAAACATTTTGAGATCGAAATTTTATAAATGCGACAGAAGTAGTTTTGTTGTTTTACTAAAATGAAATCATCCGAGGGAATTGGTAAAATATTATCAATTTCCTCGGATTTTTTATTTTAAAGACAATGAATTAATACAGTAGTCAAGCCTTATATCTTTTTAGAATTTTATTAATCAGCGCTGAAATGTCTGGTGAAAGCCTAAAGTATAAAACGGCAGCAACATATAAACCGCCTAAAATAAGGGAACGATATAAGAAATCGAGAAAGAAAGGATTAAGTGTGGGCAATAGGTAATTGATACTAAATAGCGCAATCCCTAATAATAAAGTCCACCAAGTTTGAGCAGTAAAAGGATCGAGCTTGAAGCGCCATTTTACAAAAGCATATTTCCCTAGATTATAGGCAGAAGCCGTTATAAAGGTGGCAATGGCTGCGCCAGTAATATCGTATTTAGGAATCAATAAATAATTGGTTCCTATTGCCAATCCGACTAAAAGTAAAACAAAAAACAAATCGAATCGGTAGTATTTTGAAGTAATGATTATTCCTCCATTGATGCCTGTTGCACCATCTATCAATTTTGCCAACCCTATAAAAAGGGCAACATATTTTCCAACGGCATACTCATTGTCTTTTTTCACCCAAGCCAAAAAGCTAATAAAATGGTCGATGTTTGCCCAGACCAACACCAATAATCCCAAGCCAATAACCAATTGAGTAGAGGCTGTTTTTTTATAAATGCTGTCAATCGTATCCACATCGTCGTTTTTCCAAGCATTGGCTATTACAGGAAGGGATACATTCATGATGGCTCTTGCAGGAATAATGACAAGCGTTCCCACATAGGCAAAAACAGAAAAGATAGCCAAAGCACTTAACTTGGTTTCAGTAAGTGTGGAAACCATAAAACTGTCTATGTTCCCTACTAAAAAAGTAGCACCGCCAGATAAAAAAGCAAAACCTGCATAGGGCAACATTTCTTTTTTTAATTGCTTAAATTTAGAAAAATCCCACTTTAGTTTAAGCTGTCCGATTTTATACAAATAAACAACCATCCCAATACATTGCGCACCATAAATGAAGGTGTACAATTGTACGAATTGACCAAAATCCAATATTTTTTTCCAAAAAAGCAAGAGTAAAACAAGTGCCATCAGACGTACAAATAAATCCCTAAAAAAGATAGGAATGGCTGCTTTCATCAAGGAAGTTGAGTAAGCGGTGAGTACATTGAAGTATACGTCAAAAAGCAACATCGGCAGCAACCACCAATAATATTTGCTGATGATTAAAAAGCTTTCTTCTTTTCCATAAAATGAAATAAGCCAATCTTGGAACAACCATATACTCAAGGCTCCCAAAACAACTCCTATTAGCGGAAGCAGTAAGGCAATGCTCAGAAAGCCGTGATGATTGTTTTCTTTGTCTTTGAAATAAGGAAAGAATTTAAAGGTAACATCTCGCATACCCAATCTTGCCAAAATCCCAATGACGGAACCCACGACCAATAACCATCTGATAAATCCATATTCTACGGTACTCAAAAATTGAGGAAAGAGTATTGTTGCATTGATACCACCTAGGATGACTCCTATGTACATAAACAAACTGGACAATATGCTTTGGCGACGAATGGCGGACACTTATGAATTTGGATTTTTTTGGTCTATAAACATTGTAAAGATAGAGAAAGTAAAACGCTAAAAATTTATAAAGATTGGATTAAATAATGTGTATTCATGTTTTCAACTTAATTTTACAGAAAAAGAAATCATCTATGAAAATTAGCGGCTTTACTTTTATGCGTGATACGGCACAATTGTATTATCCATTCGTAGAATCCATTTTGTCTATCCTGCCTTTGGTAGATGAATTTGTGATTGCAATAGGTGATTGTAAGGCGGGTGATCGTACCAAGGAATTGGTATTGGCAATTGACTCTCCCAAAATTAAGGTTATTGATACCGTTTGGGATACAGAAACCTATAAAAAGGGAACCGTGCATGCCCAGCAAACCGACGTGGCTCGCTTTGCTTGTTCGGGCGATTGGTTGTTTTATCTACAGGCCGATGAGGTGATTCATGAAAAATATTTGCCCATCATTCACAAGCGTTGCGAAGAGCTGTTGAACGATACTCAAGTAGAAGGCTTGCTCTTTGGTTTTAGGCACTTTTTTGGAGATTATGATCACTTTGTCAACAGCCATGGTTGGTATCCACAAGAGATTAGAATGATTCGAAATCATCCAGACATTCACTCTTATATTTCTGCACAGTCGTTTAGAAGAATCCCTAATTTTGATGGAAAAGATTACCGAATAAAAGAAGGTGCTTTTCACCTAAAGGTTGCCAAGGTCGAAGCCGAAGTATATCACTATGGTTGGGTCAGACCACCGCATTATATGCAGAACAAATCTAGGGTCATCAACACCACTCATCAGGGAAAAGAGAAAGCGGAAGCGATGTATGAAGACCAGCCTACAGACTTTGATTATGGTCCCTTGGGCAATTTACCTATTTTCAAAGGAACGCATCCCAAAGTCATGGCGAATAAAATTGCCCAATTTGACTGGAAAGATCAGTTGGATTATGGCACACAACAACAGTTGAATCGCCCATTGATGAAACACGAGAAAACGAAGAATAAAATACTGACTAAAATCGAACAAGGTTTGCTGGGCGGACGGCAGTTGTTTGGGTATAAAAATTGGAAGGTGATTCGGTAGTGTTATTTTTGTTGGGAGTACCCTAATTCTTCCACAAACGCAACAACAGAATTTCAATAAAAAGAAAAACGAGTGCAGCAATTAGACACCATTTCCAGAGTGGCGTACCACCTTTGGCAAGGTCTGCGGTAAAGGTTTGCTCTGCATTGTCAAGAATATTGATGTTGTCAAAAGGATATTGGTCTTTTAAGTCCTTGATGGAGAAATAATCCATAATGGATTCTGCTCTGTCGAAGTTAAAGCCCATATAGCCCAATGGGAAAGTAACATCTCTAAATGCTTTAAAAAAGCCTGCATCCTTTATTTGGTTGTTGATGGTCAGCAGGGCTTTGTTGCCAATGGCTTTTTGACCGGGAATGAACTCCCCTCCTTTACCTTGAATTTTAATTATATTCTCACCATCCAATTGAGTACTCGATGGCAGCTCAACAAGATTGTCTTTACCAATCGTAAAAGCCAAAGGACGAGTATCACCACCGACCAAAGCAATTTTATAAATCATTGGTACAAACACCCCATGCGTAGGTAAACTACTAATTTTATTGTCCAAAGGAACAGCCGAAAGGTAGAGTTTACCTTTTCCTACTCGATAGCGACCAACCATTGTATTTCCATCACGAAATTGAAGGAGGGTTTGCTCTCCAGCACCACTGAACCGAGTCATTTCATAGCTTTTTTGGGCAATGGGCAAATCCAGATTTCGAGGAATGCGTTCAAATACATTTTCAAAAACCTCTTGTTGTGTATTTATTTTAGAGACCTCTCTTGCAGCTTCGATCCAAGAACCATAGGTATTTGAACGAGTAGAACGAAGAAAAGAATTATACGATTCTGCATCCATCCCTTCGGGAGGAAAAACGACCACATTTCCTCCTGCGTCTAGATATTGTTTTAGCTCCGAAGCCAAACCAGAAGAGATGTTTTTCACACCATTCAATACAACTAAGCGATTGTTTTTCAGACCAGAATAGTCTAATCTCCCTACTTGTTGATTGGTATTTTTCAGTGTTTCACTCTCTTTGAATAGAGCATCTAAAAAAGGATTTGCTTTATTTTGGTTAATGGTTAATACCTGTAATTGATCCTCAACTTTAAAAGTAAAATAATAGCTGTCATCAAAGCTGATGGGATAATCTGTCAATTGCAATTCAGCCTGATGCCATCCACCTTCATTCACACTAAAGTTAATCGTATCGGTTTGAGAAGATTGTGCTTTAAGATTAAAGTCATTGAGGGCTTTTGTTTCCCCATTAACAATCAACTTGAGTCTAGAATTAGACACATCTGCCAAACCTGTATTTTGAATACGAAACAGCAGTTGATTGGTTTGATTGAGATTTTGGACGGGTGTGTCGAACCAAATACTGTCTACAAATACATTTTGCTGTTCGACCGATTCAAGCGGAACCATAAACACCCGATAAGCGGTATCGTTTTTAAAATCTACGATGCTTCTTTGGAAATCAGAAATTAGAAAAAGGTTGCTTTGTTCTACGTCGCCTTGTGCCAATGCCTGTTTTTGTAAATCAGTAATGGTACTTAGTGGTTTTACATTTGGAGATATTTGAACCGATTCTAAGTAATCGAAGAAAGCCTCTCGGTCAATCAATCGTTGGTGTTTCCCTTCTAGGTCATTGGTAATGAGTTGAAAGCGGTCATCGGCTTCGTAAGCCTCTGCAATTTCACGCGCCTTACGCTTCGCTTTTTCAAGTAGCGACACATCGTTACTCGTAGCCTGCATACTCTGTGAATTGTCTACATAGATACTCACAGCCTTGTCTCCTTTGACCATTGCTTCTGCATCTTTTTTGATGTAAGGTTGTGCAAAGGCAAATACCAAAGCGGCAAGTGCTAAGAGTCGAGAAAGTAAAACAAGAATGTGCTTGAGTTTGGTACGATTGGCTTTTTGTTCCTTGACCTCTTTTAGAAAGCGGACATTGGTAAAATAGACTTTTTTATACCTTCTAAAACTAAATAGGTGGATGATGATGGGTATAGCCAAAGCCAATAAAGCCAACAAAAAAGAGGGATAAACAAAACTCATATTGTAAGTGCGTATTGGATCAAATTATAAGCGCAGATTATCTGCTCAGTGTCGTCATAAAAAGCAAAAGAAACCTATATTTTTGACTAGAAACAAGACACGAATGTAACTTATATTTATACCCATCTGAAACAAAGATGTTTCATTTTAACATAGTTTATGTGTTACAAATAATTTATCATTCATATTTTTACAAACCTGTCAGGTTTTACAGACCTGTCAGGTTTTAAAAACCTGACAGGTTTGTAAAATATGAATGGTAATTATTCTTTTTATAAAATAAGCATCGCATCGCCATAGCTGTAAAAGCGATATTTTTCTTTGATGGCTTGTTGATATACATCCATCATAAATTCATAACCAGCAAAAGCACAAACCATAATGAGCAAACTGGTTTTGGGTAGGTGAAAATTGGTTACCATACAGTTGGCAATATTGAAATCGAAAGGAGGATAGACAAACAAATTGGTCCAACCTTCAGAAGATTTCAAGTGTTGCGTAGCAGAAATAGAAGATTCAAGCGAACGCATAGAAGTTGTCCCAATGGCACATATTTTTCTTCCAGAATCTTTGGCGTTGTTGATTAAACCAATAGAAGATTCTGGAATTCTGTAGTATTCAGCATCCATTTTGTGTTTAGAAAGATCTTCTACTTCAATGGCACGAAAAGTACCCAAGCCAACGTGCAGTGTTAACTGAGCGATATCGACCCCTTTGATTTCGAGGCGTTTCATTAGCTCACGACTAAAATGCAGACCAGCCGTCGGCGCAGCAACTGCTCCAGATTCTTTGGCATAAATGGTCTGGTATCTGTCCACATCGTCCATTTCTACATCACGCTTGATGTACTTAGGAAGCGGTGTTTCACCCAGTTTGTAAAGCAACTCTTTGAACTCCTCATTGCTGCCATTGTATAAAAATCGGATGGTTCTACCACGAGAAGTAGTATTGTCTACAACTTCGGCAGAAAGGTTGTCACTTTCTTCTCCAAAATAGAGTTTGTTTCCTACACGAATTTTACGAGCAGGATCAACCAATACATCCCAAAGGCGAGAACGCTCATTGAGTTCACGAAGCAAAAAGACTTCTATTTTGGCACCTGTTTTTTCCTTACGACCAAAAAGACGAGCAGGAAATACTTTGGTATTGTTAACCACCATCACATCTTTTTCATCAAAATAGTCTATAATGTCTTTAAAAACTTTATGCTCTATTTTTCCGGTATCTCTATGAACAACCATTAAACGTGACTCATCACGGTTTTTTGCTGGATATTCTGCAATCAATTCGTCTGGAAGGTCGAATATAAACTGCGAGAGTTTCATTTTACTTGCTTTGATGGCTTTATTGTTTTAGGTAAAGGTTATTAATTAATAATGATTTAGTCCGTTTTTATTGGGTAAGAATAGGTTATACCCCTCAAAAACAATTTGCAAAGATACAACTACTGAGCATTCTTCGGGGAGTCAATGTAAGCAATGTTTGATATGAATGTAAAAAAGATGGAATGTTTTCTCTCTTTTTTAGAGTTTTTTGATAAAACCATTGAAATCGAGCTTACTTTTTTACCATTCCCATATCTTTCCTACAATGATAAATGTATTCGTTTGGGAAATGAGAGATTTTCTTCATTTTACAATCTTCAAATATCTCTTCAAACTTTTTGAAATTAAACTTGGTATAAAGGACTTGGCTATAATAGGAATCATCGACCAATAAATCGTGGGCATCTTGAATGATTTGCAAGCCTTTCTCTTTAGAGAAAAACGAATACGGAATAGATGCAATCAAGGAGTTCACATCTTCTTTCACATACTTTTTGACAAACTCCGCACTGTCATTGACAATAATCAATCGGTCGTCCTGAATGTTTTCCCGAACGTGTTCACAGAAGCTTGTCTTTACTTCAAAAGCATACAGTTTAGAAGTTGGTGATATTCTAGATAAAATTTCTCTGGTTATGTTGCCATGTCCCATACCAAATTCCACAACAACTGTATTTGGTTTGTCAGATACATATCGACAAATTTCTACTTCGGAGTCGCTGCTTGTTTGGGCAAAAGCTCCTGTCACAAAAATGTTGCGAGCAAAAGCTATAGATGTTTTTAATTTTTGGTTCATTTTTCACTTTTTATTGACCGATACTCAATTTGGGGTTGACAGACAGTCGCAAAACAACTGTTCAACTTGATGATGAGCTTTGCTAAATTTTTCGATAACACTTTTAATACGAGTCAAGCAAGTGGAAGTGCAATTTTAAACCTCAACTTCAAACTACAATAACATTATGACAAACAGTATATTATTGAAATTATATGTGTCGGTTAATTATGTCTTAGCGCTTACTTGAATTGAGTTACTGGTCAAAAATATAAGGAATTAACAGGAATATAAGACTGGTTGTTGAATTTGTTTGAGAATATTTTCCCTACAAATCCCAACAAACATTCTCTTCCTACCTATTTTTTAAATTAATAATGCAAAAATGCGGCTTTTAAATTCGTTTTAGGGTGTATATCTAATAAAGTTTTAACATCTTTTATACAAATACGTAAAATTATTCATGTTTACTACCTTAGTTTTTGTTAATTTTGGGGTAATTTTATTAGACTATTTTAATAAAAACATAGCAAAACATATATTTTAGATTTAATTTAAGTAAAAACATACAAAAAATGCTGTTTTTAGATTCTATATCTAAATAATAACTCCCACTCAATATTTAACATATCATGAAATATCTAAAAAATTTACTTTTAGTGCTCCTTTTAGTCGGAATGGCTGCTTGCACTACTAAGCCAAGTGAAACCGACAAAGTAGAAACACAAACCACTCCTGCTGAAGAACCAGCTTTGGTTCAAAGAAAAGCGGCGCCGTCTCAAAATACTGCTAATGCTCAAGTCAATTGGATGAGCATTGCCGATCTTCAGACAGCTATGAAAAAAGACGAACGTAAGGTGATGGTTGACCTCTACACCAGTTGGTGTGGATGGTGTAAAAGAATGGACAAGGCAACTTTCCAGAACCCAGAAATTGCGAAGTATTTAAACGATAATTTTTATGCGGTAAAATTTAATGCTGAAGATCAGCAAACGATTCCGTTTAAAGGAGAAGAACACAAATTTGTGCCTGCAGGGAGAAAAGGATACAATGAATTGGCTTATAAATTTGCCAATGGAAGAATGAGTTATCCTACTATTGCTTTTTTGGATGAAGACCTCAATCGTATTGACTCTTACCCAGGATACAAACAACCACAACAGTTTGATCCTTTGTTGAAATTCATCAAAGAAGGTGAATACAAATCTCAATCTTTTCAACAGTATGCACAAGGTTTCCAATCTAACATCAAAACAACTGGAAAGGCTCAAAACAAAGTTCAGTTGAAAAAGAACTAGGGCAACTGTGCTGGGATGTTGAGATGTCGGGATGTTGAGATGTCGGGATGTCGGGATGTTGAGATGTTGTAGTCTTTTCAATGTAAATATAAAAAGCGTTTTGCCTAATCAATGATTCTTAAATTATTGATTAGGTAAAACGCTTTTTTTTGTGTCGTACTGTATTAAATTTTACTATAACGGAATAACAGGATCTATGAAGCAAGAGCTTTTAAAAACCTCCTCGGTGGTTCCATCGGCATAAATAACAATTGCCCGAACCCGTCCTTTTTTGACATATCCATCCATAATGACTTTCATACCATCGCCTGTAACATTGCCTTTAATGGGC
>ENA-ORXT01006303-ORXT01006303.1-marine-metagenome-genome-assembly--contig:-NODE-6303-length-11082-cov-8.896138_pt1 | contig 11082 bp, 13 predicted proteins | sample MGYA00237868_ERZ511482 | MGnify/ENA metagenome assembly ERZ511482
CAGGAGAAACACCCCACACGCAGGCGCGATGCGTTCAGCCTTCGAGCGCTTTTCCCAAGCTGAGAACGCGGGTTCGATTCCCGTCATCCGCTCCATTGGAAAGGCCAGGCCAGAGGGTGTTTCTGCGCTCTCATCATGTGGCGATGGCGGCGATACTGGTGCGTTGTGGTGCGATACTCGGCGGCATGTCCTTGGAGTTCCGCCCGCAGACCGTTGCGCTGACTGCGTTCCCGTACCTCGGCTCTTGGTGCGTTTCGGGTGCGATTGCTCCGGATGGTCGGTTGTGAAGCCGAGGACGGGTTCGATGATCGAGCGGTCGCCGGGTGTGTTCCGGTTGCAGACGACCTCCGATCCCGACGCCGTGACGGGCGAGACTCGCCGACTGTCCAGGACGTTCCGTGGCACCAAGCCCGAGGCAACGGCTGAACTCCAGCGATTCGTGACCGAGAGCGGCGCGGGCTTGCAAGGTGGTAGTTCGGTCACCGTCGCAGTTCTGCTCAAGTCGTTCATGTCGACAGCGACGCTGGCGCCGACGACTCGTCAGGACTGGGCGAGTGTCATCGACCGCTACCTGATCCCAGAGCTCGGCGACGTTCCGCTCTGGAAACTCTCCGCCCGCGACTGCGATCAGATGTATCAGCGGCTTCGACTCGCCGGGCTGGGACCATCACGAGTTCGCAACGCCCACGTCGTGTTGCACCGCGCCGTGGCACAGGCGCGTCGATGGGGATGGATCACCCGCAACCCGGTGTCTGACGCAACACGTCCCGAGGTGCCGCGCTCGACGGTCACGCCACCGAACCTTGACGACGTCCGACGCCTACTCGCGCTTGCCGAGCAGACCGACCCGCTGCTGTCGTGTTGGCTCGACATTGCCACCGCAACCGGCGCGAGGCGCGGCGAGATCTGCGCGCTGCGTTGGAGCGACATCGACCTCCAACGAGCGACGGTCCGCATCGAGCGATCAGTGGCCGCCACGAAGCAAGCAGGGGTGTACATCAAGACGACCAAGACCGACCGGTTCCGACTCGTGTCGCTCACCGATCGAGCGGTCCGCTCCCTCACCGCCCTCCAAGCATCGGCCGAGCAGACCGCGCGCGGAGCCGCCCGAACGATGTCGCCCGACGATCTCGTCTTCGCCCGCAACGTCGAAGCGACCGAGCCGTGGCGACCCGAGTTGGTCACGAGGCGTTGGGAACGACTCCGCAAGCGAGCCGAACTGGAGCACGTCAAGCTCCACGGACTCCGCCACTTCGTTGCGACCGAACTCCTGACCGCTGGAGTCGACCTGCGAACTGTGTCTAACCGGCTCGGCCACGCCCGCACCTCCACCACTCTCGACGTCTACTGGGCATGGGTTCCGGCACAGGACGAAGCCGCGGCCGAACACCTCGACGCCGTTCTCGGTCAGCCGGCCCGAGCGCGAGAATGATCCAATGCTGATCATTCGTGGCACGAAGAAGCTCCGAGACCGATTGAAGCAGGCACCCATGGCAGCGGCCGATGACGTGTCGACCACGGCGCTTGGCGACTGGTTCGCCACCGCTCTGTTCTGGAAGCCACAGGCCGCCCTGCTCGTCAACACCGCGACCATGATCCCGGCGTTCACGCCACTCGCCCCGGCTGGCAAGCTGCTCGACAGGGCCCCCGAAGCAATCGCCGCAGTGCTGCGCGCCCACGGTGTTCCCGACGACAAGATCACGGCCGAACTCGCAGAGATGTCAGACGTCGTGATCGCGCCGACGAACGACCGTCAGATCGTCGGCGTGATGAACGAGTTCGCATGGCAGGGCGAAGGTGTCTGGGGCCCGCACGACCCGGACCTGTTCTCGATGTCGATGCGTCTGTCCGAGTTGATCCTCGGACCGCTGACGGAGCGCCACGGCACCCCTGCGGACGAGCTCGCCGCATTCTTCTCCACCGACGCCGACGTCGTCGCCCTGCCGACTGCGAACAAGCCGGTCGTGGCGCCGGCGGGCCGACGTGTCCATCAACTCAAGGTGACCTTGCGCGGTTCGAAGCCGCCGATCTGGCGGCGCGTCGTCGTCGACGGTGGACAGACGCTCGAGCACCTCCACGCCGTCATCCAAGCTGCGTTCGGTTGGTGGAACTACCACCTCCACGACTTCGACATCGACGGCGTCCGCTACGGCATCCCCGACGAAGACGACTGGACACCCGTCACCGACGAACGCCGGGTCAGCATCGACCAGGCAATCGGCAATGGTGCCCGGAAGATCCGCTACCTCTACGACTTCGGCGACAACTGGGACCACGACATCGTCGTCGAACGAACCATGTCGACGAGCGACGTCGCGACGGTTCCTGACTGCATCGACGGTCGCCGGGCCTGCCCGCCCGAAGACTGCGGCGGACTGTGGGGCTACCGCGATCTGCTCGGCATTCTCGCCGACCCCACTCACCCCGAACACGAAGAACGACTCGAATGGATCGGCGGTCCCATCGACCCCGACGCGTTCGACCCATCCGATTTCGCCGACAACCTCCACCAGCAGACGCTGACCAGTTTCGACGTCTTCGACTGACAATGGACGACGACGGACCGATTGGAGAATCGATGACGCCCAGGATGACACCTCAAGAAGCGCACGACTCCTACGCCAACCCCGGCAACCAAACGGTCCACGGCCCAGCCCGCCGACGCAAACCGAGACTCGCCGATCCGGCTCATCCGCGGCACACCCCAGGTCGACCAGCGAGCGCGAATCCGAAGCCTTAGCCGCTCCGCCCTCGAGGAGATCCACCGCCTCGCAGAGCAGACGAGACCGCATGGACCTGGAGCCACCGCCTCTGGCGGCTCATCGACAAGCGTTGCTACGATCAGGTCATGGCGAACATCGAGATCTCCAGCGAGGTCCTCGACCGGATCGAGGCAGAGGCAGCGCGGCGCCACGTCTCCGCCTCCGACGTGCTCGCCGAACTCGCCGACTCCCTCCCCCCGGTGCAGACAGGTGGAGATCGAGTCACGCCAGCGTTCGTGGCTGCCGGCAGCTCAGGCGTCGGGATCAGCAACCGGATCGACGAACTGCTCGCTGACGGCTTCGGCCGCAGCTGACGATGCTGATCGTCGACACCGGCGTCCTCGTCGCTGCGGCCGATCGGTCGGACCCGCGCCACGGAGAGTGCGCTGCGCTCGTTGTCGGCGCAGCTGGCCAGCTGCGCACCTCAGCGATGGTGATTGCCGAGACCGCCTACCTCATCGAGCGAGAACTCGGACCGGACGTCGAGCGACTTCTCTACGACAGCATCGTTGCCGGCGACATCGTCGTGGAACATCTCACCATCGATGATTGGAAGCGCACAGCCCAACTCGTCACCCGCTACGCCAACCTTCCGCTCGGCGGCACCGACGCCAGTCTCATCGCACTCGCCGAACGACACGCACAGACCGAAATCGCGACGCTCGACCACCGACACTTCACCGTCGTGCGGCCCGAGCACATCGACGCCTTCGCGCTCCTCCCATAGATCCGAGCCTTCGGAAATGGCCGTGCCACATACGTGCCACGTACGAAGGTCAACAACGGCCAGTAGCGGCGATCTCGGGTCAGTTCCGAAAGGACAACCGCCCAGCTCACCGCACGTTTCCCCAGCGTGTGGGCCTGCCCAACACCAGCCATGCTCCGATTCCCAAGCTGAATACGCGGGTTCGATTCCCGTCATCCGCTCCATCTCCCCAAGCCGGACTTACTTTTGCCTTCAAGTCGCTGTCACAGCCGGCCGAGCTCGGTCCAGAACGTGACTCGTTCCCCTCGATCCGCAAGCGGGTACTCGGCCACGATTATGTTCGTCTGATGTCTGAACTGACTGAACAGCACATCTTGGGCCTCGTTCCTCTGACCATTTCCTTCAGTCCGGACACGGTTCCGATGCGCGAGATCGTTGCTCGCGGCACGACCAAGGACGATTCCTCGGTGGAGCGAGCAATGCGTTACCTCGCCCAGAAACTGCCGTTTCAGATCGGACAGTGGCCGGACTTCGGCGAGAGCGTCCACGACAACGTGCGGGTCAAGGTATTCGGTCTCGGCATCGATGTGCAATGGGCCGAACGAGGCCAGGTTCGATCTTCTCCGACTGCGAACACCTTTCCGAGCGCCTTCGTCTCGGTCCTCGACCACATCGCTCCCACGCACAGCGTGGAGGCCGCCGCAACACTGGCAGCGGCGGCGAAGCCCACCGTTCGAGGTTTGTCCTCGTGGCTGGGCAACGCATCTCGGGTCAAGCACATGTACGAGGTGAACGGAGTTCTCGGTCTGAGCTCGGCCGAGTTCTGCCTGGGTTGGATGTGCCAGGAACTCGTGCAGATGGAGGCGTATTCGACGATGGAACGAGCGGTTGCGGCGGAATCCACGCTCGTCCATGCACTATGCCTGGGCGGTATTCCCAAAGCCTTCGCAAGTGACATCTACCAACAGGTACTGGGTGGTCTGGCGTCCGCTGACGCCATCGACCACGAAGCGATCACCGTCACCCAGCGCGCGCTCGACGATGCCGGTGCGGATCTCATCGTCGAATCCAACGCAGGCTTCATCTCCCGGCAATTGGCCGTCGGCGTCAGCCACGACGAACTGTCGAAGGACGCCCTCCGCAGCTACTACATCGCCCGCTACCTGCGTGACTTCTCCGACGGTGGGTTCGCCCGATTCGTCCACAATTCAGGTTGGGACCGCTCGATCAACACGCTGCTCCGCGAGGGCCTCCAGGCAATCGGCGCGACCTGGCACCTCCGCCACTTCGACCGCGCCGCCGAGAATGTCGAGGACCTGGGTGACCAACGTCTGCGCCGGTTCCTGACCGGCACGACCGCTGTCGGCCACGACACCATCACACAACAGATCGCCAAGCAGTTGAACCGGGTCGACGGCCAGATCGCCGCCGAGGAGCGGACCAACAGTCTCACCGTTCTGAACGCTGCCTGGTTGCGGAACCACCCGAAGCTCGACGTGCTGACTCCGCAACAGATGGCCGAAGAGATGGCCCGGCAGACCGAGGCGAACCGAGGCCGTTCATTGCGTTGCTCACAAGCCGATCTGCGGACCGAGCGGCTGATCCGCGCACTCTGCGAAAAGGCCGGCCAGGAACCCGACGACCTGACGAAGCCGGCACGCGGCTCTCGATTCCATCGCGGCCGCACCCTGCCCGCGTGGCACTTCACGATCGACGGGGTCGAGTCCACGATGCTCGATATCGGCGACGAGGCGCTGCTGTTCGACACGAGCACGACCAGCCCGCGCTGCAGGATCGACGCTGACGAAGATCCCTTCCGGCCGGGGATCAACACTGTCGATGAGCTGATTCCGCAGTTCATCGACATGATCGCTACTGCGGATGCCATCGGCATCGAAGCGGGACGAGACGACGTCGAACCGCACCACGTCGAACCGCTGATCGCGCACTACGACACGCTGACGAGTTGGCTCGAGAAGCAGTCATTCGTCGAACTGGTGCAAGATCAGACCGACGTTCGCTTGCGCCCTGTGATGCTCGACTTCCTGCGTGCGTCTGCGTTCCAACGCGAAGCCATGGACCAGATGCGTTCATCCGCTCTCGGATTCATCGACAGTCGGTTCGACGAGCGACGCGATCTCCACGCGGCCGATCCGGCCCTGCTCGACACCGACGTGGCTGCAGCCTTGGCAGAACACGGCTGACGCCGAGCTCGTCGGCCGCAGGGACTGCAGCGATGACAACGCTGCCTTCGGCGCCCTCCACGGGTGGCAAGCAATCGGTGTCGACCACTTGGCGTTCACGTTCGAGAGCGTCGAGGGTCTGTTCGCGAAGTACGTCCAACTCAAGGAGGCCGGCATCGATCCGGTCTGGACGGTCGACCACGGCATGACGATCTCGGCCTACTACGAAGATCCCGACCGCAATCGGGTCGAATTCCAGGTGGACGTCTGCTCGCTCGACGGAGCCGATGTCTTCATGAACAGCCCTGAGTTCGCGGCGAACCCGATCGGCGTCGACGTCGACTCACGACATCACCTGAGTGGGACTCGTTCTCACTCCCATGTAGTGTTTCGGTCATGTCCGGAACCTGTCAGCTCCTCGGCAAAAAGATGTCGTTCGGCAGGTCGGTGTCGCATTCACACCGTCGAACGGGCCGCACGTGGAAACCCAACATCCAACGCAAGCGGTATTGGCTCCCGTCGGAGCGTCGACACATCCGCCTCACCCTGTCGATGCGGGCAATCAAAGCCATCGATCGACGTGGCATCGAATCCGTCGTTGCCCAGATCCGCCGCTATGGCGGGAAGGTCTGATCGACGGCTGCTGGAGGCAAAGATCGTCGCCCGATCGTCACGCTCGAGAGCACTGCCGGCACCGGCTACCGCTACGTCACGAAGAAGAACAAGGCAAATAGTCGCGAACGGATCGTGCTGAAGAAGTACGACCCCGTCATCCGCAGGCACGTCGAATTCAAGGAGACACGCTGATGAAACCAGGAATCCATCCCGCCTACGGCCCCGTCGTGTTCGAGGACTCGGCAGGAGGACAACGATGGATCTGCCGATCGACGATCTCCACCGAGAAGCGCACCACCTGGGAGGACGGCAACGAGTACCCTCACGTGCTGCTCGACGTGTCGAATCACACGCACCCCTTCTTCACCGGGTCGATGACCATCATCGACACCGCCGGCCGCGTCGAACGGTTCAACAAGCGCTACGGGCGCCGCAACCGCGGTGAAGTCGATGGCTGACTGATCTCGGTCCCGCCGGCATGAAGCTCGGTGCTCCCGGGTACGCACTGGCATGCAACGCTTCATCGACGCCGGCCCAACTGATCGACTCGGGATCTACCTCAACGATCACCGAGGCCTGTTGGCGGCCGAGTACGACCTGGCAACACGCTGCCACGAGTCGAACAATGGACCGGACTCCGACAGCGCTCTCGCGACCGTGCTTGCCGGCATCGTTGCTCAGAACGCTGACGATCGGAGCCGTCTGGATGAGCTTCTCGATGTCGCTGGAGCCCGGGCCAACCCGATGAAGACGCTCGGTGCGCGCCTGGGCGAACGGTTCGGTCGCCTGAAATTGAACGGGCAACTCCGTGGCTACTCACCGCTCAGCCGGGTCGTCGAACTCGAAGCACTCCTCGCATCGACGACCATCCGCCGGTCGATGTGGAGCGCCCTCGGGAACACGCTGGTCGACGAGTCCTCTGCCGACGATGCCTCCCAACGCTCCTCGGCAGCGGAGCGGCAGCTCCACGACCTGGTCGAGCATCACCTTGCCGCCACGACACTGGCGTTCGTCGGCGAGCCGTCCAGCTGATTACTTCGGGCTCGGGATCTCCACCCTCACGCTCGCTCCTCCGAGCACGGAATCAGAGATCGTGGTCGTGCCGTCGTGTGCATCGACGATTGCGTGCACGATGGCGAGCCCCAAGTAACGATGCGCATTGTCGAGCAGGTTGCGGACCACCCGCGAGATGCTCCCGGGGTGGCCCACCATTCTTGCGGGGTGGACGCCACTCGTGTCGATCGCCGCGGGGTGCAATCTGGCCTGCTCACGCACGAGATCGTCCACATCGATGTCGATGCCGCGGAGGTCGGACTCATCGGCACGAGCCAAGTCGAGGAGATCTCGTACCAGCGTCGACATCTTCTCCCCGTGTTCGATCACCAGCCTGTTCGCTGACGCGAGCCGCTTGCGCGTCGGGTTGGCTGCGGCGAGTCTGGCCTCGCCCAGCAGCACCGTGAGCGGGCTCTGGAGTTCGTGGGATGCGTCCGAAACGAACTGCCGTTGAGCTCGAGCGCCGCTGTCGGGCGGTCGAGCATCGAGTTGATCGTCTTCGCGAGTCGGTCGATTTCGTCGGCGGTGCCGGGCTCATCGAGACGTTCGTGCGTCGCCACGCTCGATCCGATCGACCGTCTCGCCCAAGGTCGCTTCGTTCTGCGCCGACAGTTCGTTGCGGAGTTGCCGGTCGACGAGGTTGACGATCACCATTGCTGCGATCCCGAGTACCACGACCAGGACCGCTGTCGAGATGAGTGTGATCCGGACGCGCAGCGATCGAAGCCCCGAGATCACGACGGCACCCGAAACCCGACGCCGCGAACGTTCTCGACACGTGGCTTGCCGACCTTCTTGCGGAGATAGCCGAGATACACGTCGACGACGTTGTCGTCGCCGTCGAAGTCGAACCCCGGTGGTGCGTCAGCCTTCGCGCCCGGTGATGCGCACGAGGTCGCTGTCGAAGTCGTGGCGATGGCAGTCATCGGATGCGTTCAGGTGGGGTCCGGATCGGCATTCCCAGGCGTTCACGTGGTCAGGTGTTGCGACGGCCAAGACCTGACGGTCTGGTCGTCAGTCGACCCAGCGAGCGGGCTTGGGCGGTCGGCGAGGCTCCTGTTCGATGCCGTCGGCCTGATGGTTGGTCACCCAGTCCCAGTGGCGGCTACGCCACCGACCCACGTCCTGCCAGTAGTCCTCACACACCTCAGCGCGCCCGTCGAGCAGCGTGGCCAGCGCTTCGCACTCGCCGGCCAGGTTCGCTGCATTGATGTTGCCAGCGTTGATGCCGGCGTCGACGACCCGTTCGACGCTGCTTCCGCCAGTCAGGCCGGTCTGACCATAGGTCTCGCCGATGGTGGCGCGAGCGGCCGAGGCCTGGCCTGCCGCTGTGCGCATCGAGGAGGCGGCGGTTCGGAACTGTGCGGCGGTGGGCATGATGGCGTGCGGGTGGCGACTGACGTTTGGTGGAATCGGTGGCGGGTTTCAGTCGTCAGGCTGGTTGAAACGCTCGAGGACGATGCCGCTGGCGTCCATGACGTCGTACTCGTCGCCGCCCGGGAACCGGTGCGTGACCGACACGGTGCCGACCACGCTGCCTCCGACGTTGGTTCCGACCGAGACGGGTCCGATCTCGGTCTCGCCCTCGACGTTGCCGGCGACGCCGGCCTGCACGATGTTGGTCTGTTCGGAGTACGGGGCGAGGCGATCGAACAGGTTGTTGTCGACGGCGGTGCCGTTGACGAGGTTGGACGTGAACTCCTGGATGGCTTGGGCGGTGTCGTCGTTCAGCGGCACGGTGTAGGTGGTCGAGAACCGGTTGACAGCCTCAAACGACGCGTCGATCTCGATGATCGTGTCGTCGGGGAGCTCGCCGGCTTGGCCGACGCCGTACTGTCCGGCGAACGCGAACTCGACGTACCTTCGGTCGGCGTCGCTGTTCGGATCGGCGTCGAGTTCGTACCCGTCGATCGAGAACTTGAGATCGATCGAGGCCCGGTCGGGCAGGTTGAAGAACTCGTCGAGCGGGCCCACGTCGCCTTCGGCGTTGGCCGAGAACTGGCCGGAGACCAAGATGCCGGTGCGGCCGTCGTTGCCGTCGGCCAGGTTGACGTCGTCGATGTCGTAGACGAGGGCGCGACCCTCCAATTGTGCTTCGACGTCGGCGTCGAACACCGCGTCGACATCGAATTCGCCTTCGACCTTGCCGTACACACCGAACCCGTCGCCCGAGGTCGCCCCGTGCGTCACGAAGATGTCGGCCAACGTGTCGCGTACTTCGTCGCCGCCTCCGAACAAGTTCCAGGGCTTCAACTTGTCCCAGTCGACGTCAATGTCCACGGGAATCGGATGACGATTGTGGTGGAGGGTGGTGACCGCCGACGCCGTATCGCTTTCGTACGCCTCCATCAGTGCCTTCACGGCGGCGGCAGCGGCGCGTTCGTCGTCGAAGTTGAACGTGTGGGTGATCTCGTACACACCGCCGCCAGTAACGCTTGCTTTGTTCGACGCGTTGCCGATTTCGCGACCGACACCGGCGTGGAACTCGCCGAGCGCTTCGATCTCGACACGCCCGGTGCTGTTCTTGGTGATCGTCAGTGACACGCCGCCGCCCACCTCGATGACCACGATGCCCAGGTTTCCACTGAACGATGCGTCAGCAAAGAACTCCGTCGTCCACACCGGATACTCGAGGCCGTCCTGCAGAAGGGTGAGTTCGTCGTCCGTCAGGTCCGCAGCCGGTTCGGTCACGACGAGTCTGGCGACGAGGTCCGGGCGAGCCTCGATGAGCTCCGATTTCTCGTCCGTGGTGAGGGTGTTCCAGTAGGCCGCGGCGTCGGCACCGGTGAGCGAGGCGAGGACGACGGCGGTGACGTTGTTCGCATGCCACACCCACGGTTCTGCCAGGCCGGACGGGGGCGACGGTGGGCCGTCATCGCCGAACACGGTGTTGGTGTAGGAGGCGTCGAGTTCGGCGGCCGTGCCGTGGCTGCCGATGTGGTCGTCGAGGCTGGAACGCAATCGGCCGAGGGTCTGGTCCCGCTCGCTGAGGTATGCCTGGATGACGTTGAACGGCACGCCTTGGTCGGCCATCCGCATCGCGTGAGCGGTCTGCGCGAGTATCAGCGCCGTGTCGGCGGTTTCCGTCTCGATTTCGGTCGCCAGTCGCTTCGCCGGGGTGTACAGATCCCACTCGTAGCCGAGCACTGACGACAGTCCGTCGATCGCCGACGCAACATCACCAGCGATGCCCGCTGCGATGGTCAACCGGTCAGCGGAGAACTCCGCTGTCTCGACATCGACACCCTCGAATGTCACGTGGTCGCTGCCTGAGGTCGTTGGCCGCAGATTTGTTCGACGATGTCGCCGATGATGACGGTTTCGTCGATGTCAGGGTTGGAGATTCGAGTGGCGATGGCGATGGAGGCGATGTCGGGCCCGGCGATCATGATGGTGGTTCTGGTGATGCGCAGGGTGTCGGATCGTCTCGGGTCGAGTCGGGTCTCGACCCAGCAGGTGCGGCCGTTGGCACCGGTGGTGGTGGTGTTGGCGAGGACTTCGGCGTCGGTGAGACGTTGGTAGCTGAAGAGTTGGTCGATGAGGTTTCGTCGTTTGGTGTCGTCGGTGACGAGGGTGGTTTGTTTGAACACGGCGAACCCGTACTCCGGGAGGGCTCCGACTTGTTCCCGGTGGAAACCTTCGCGGCGGTCGAGGGTGGGCCAGGTGGGTGGCATGACCGTTTCGCCGGACACGCCGAATCGGTAGCCGTCGAGTTCGGGGAGGGTGAGTTCGACACCGGCGATGTCGATGGTGGAGGTGGGGT
>ENA-ORXT01006305-ORXT01006305.1-marine-metagenome-genome-assembly--contig:-NODE-6305-length-11081-cov-26.402672_pt1 | contig 11081 bp, 9 predicted proteins | sample MGYA00237868_ERZ511482 | MGnify/ENA metagenome assembly ERZ511482
AAAAATAAAGCAACCTTGCAACTAAACATTAGCGATATTTTACTCAATTTTTACGAAAATGGAGTTGGCGTTTTTACATTTCAATTATATAATACCGAGCACTCAAAGTTTGAAGAAATTCTCAACATAAATGAATATGGCAGAAGAATTTGTCCGCAGTTTTTAGGTAATAATGCCTTTTATGTAGATGCAACAAAAGGTAGTTTTTTAGCAGATACCATTTCATTAGAAAACATTAGCTCTCCTAAAGGTTTTAGTATTATTGAAGATTTCAGTTACTACAATTTAAATACCAATTTACAACAAGCACCTTTTAAAATCCCAAATCATATACAATATTTATTAGGTGATAAATTTAGCGGTGACGATGATAATACGGATGCTGCAATAATCCTTTCTCCAATTTTAGACGACCGCATGTTTGTAATGAGCTATTGGATTAATGATGAGAAGATTTTAGAATTAAAAAAACAAAACGAACACAATGAACCCGGTTTCAAAAAATCTACGGATTGGTATAAATATGTTTTTGTAGATGGTTCTTTTGTTACCTGCCAAAGCAAAGAAATGATAGAAGACTTAATAGAAAACGCTACCTATGATAGATGGATAAATAATTTAAAGGAAGAAAATGTAAAAAGTAATTTTGGCCAGCTGTATGGTCTTTCAAGATATTCCTTAACTGGTTTAGTGGGCAATGTTGACTTTAACAGATATGTAATTAGCACCCACTTTCAAAATATGTATTTTGAAATCGCTTTGCTTTGTCTAATTCAAAGAGCCTGCATCATTAATTTTGGTAATGAAATAGCTCGAATAACTGCATTAATTGATAATAGTGAGCAAAAACTTCCTGGCTTAAAAAAAGACATTTCAAAATTATACTTACTATATATAAAATTTGTAAACCGTGTTTTCTTTAGAGAAGTAACTCCGCAAGAACAAGGCATAGAACTATATGCTTTACTTCAACAACAAATGAATTTAAAGCAAGACATGGAAGATTTGGGAAGAGAGATGAACGAACTAAATACTTATGTAGAAACTTATGAGCAGAGTTATTTAAATAAGATTGCTACTTGGTTTTTGCCGTTGAGTTTGGTAGTTGGCTTGTTGGGTATGAGTACTATTGGTACAACGGATGCTGGGAAAAAAGAACCTTGGTATGAGAACCTTTTTGAGTTTTTCTCTTATGCAACCATACCATTTACGTTGGCTATTACTGCTTATTGTATTTATTATTTAATTAGAATGAGAAGAAAATGACAAAACAACTTTATAATTTTATTATTGAAATAGTTGATCTTATCGGTTGCTATGGGTTGTTGTTTCTCATAGCTTTTTTTCTATACAAATTATTACTTAACATAATTAAGATATGTGATGAAAAACAAAGTTCAAAAAATAAAGCGCATTTGTTAAAGAAGGAAAAAGAAATAAAACAAAGCTTGATTGAGTTAACCAAAAATGACGAACAAACTGAAAACTTAAAGTTTATTATTAAAGAATTAAAAGAAAGTAAAATGGTGAATCTGCAAAATGTAGTTGACGAATTAATTGAACTAAACAAAAAACCAGCCGATGTTCAAACTAAAAATTGAATTAAAACAACACACCCCAATTGTTTTATGATTGAAGACATAAACAAAATTTTTATTGATTTAGGATATAGCGAGGATAAAGCAAAATTTTTATCTTCTATAATAAAATATTTCAAATTGTATGATGTCAATGGAGATTGGGAAAAACATAAAGAGTTGCCAGAATTTAAACAAAACCCTATAAGAAAACTACTTGAATATGTTAACATTAAGGATTTGTCAGATATAAATATCATCGTATGGAGTTATAAAGACATTGTGAATAATGAGAATATACTTCTTAATCTTACTGATAACGATAGCTATGCTTCTGGATTAGATATAAATACATTCACTTATAAAATTGCATTCTTTACTTGGTTAAGAAAGATAGAACAATTTTTTGAAGATATTATAGATGAATTTTATACATCGGATTCGGTAGAATACCTTATGAAAATATTCTATAAAATCAGCGAAATTGATAAACCATATATTGTTTTTAATGATTTACTAAGTTATTGTGATGACCTTAATGTTATGAGTGAGTTCATTGAAGATTCTTTTATTCCGTTATGTGAAAAGATAGGTTTTTATCAATACTATCCGAAAGCTAACAAGATAATAATACTTGATATCAAGTGGCTGTTTATTGGATTTAGTAGAATTGAAGATTTAAAACAAGTAAATCAAAATACTACCTATAAAAAAAGGGAGATCAGAGGCATTTTAAAAAATGAACAAAATATTATATTTGAAAAATTTATATCGTTTGAACGATTTAAAAGTGGAAACAATGAAAAACTTTATGAAAACCTCAAAAAGATTATTGAACAAATTTTAAATAGTAACTTCATTAAAGATAGGGAAACCGTAACTGAATTAAATAAAATTGTTTCACAAATAGATTCAAATCAGGAAGTTGAACTTAAAACTATTCAAGCTGCTAAAAAGCGTATTGGAAACATCAAAAGTATAAATAGCTTGGCTCACGAATATGATTCTGTTGTCGATGAGCTAATGCTGATATCAATATCAAAAAATCTTGCTTTTGAGGACACTAAATCATCAGAATATGTATTTCCAAATCTAATTAACAATAAAAGTTATTATGATTGGGAAAACTATAGGGATAAAATAAATTTAATTTACGTTGTTAAGTATTACGATAATCCATATGGAGTTGTAAACAGTTTTTTTGCCTCGTATAAACCGCAAAAGAACATTAAGAAATATTGGAATAATGAAGTTTTAATTAATGATAATTCAATAAACATTTGGCTTAAAGATTTTACTAACGAGAAAAAAGTTGAAATATACATTTCATTAATAAATAATAGCAATGAACTATCTGAAACCATTGGAATTATTACGAACGAGTTAAAAAGAACAAGTAATGATAATATTATTTCGCGAAGAGTAATTTGTTATTGCAAGAAGTGCAAACAAACTTGGTTAAATGAAAATGCAAAAGATTTATTAGCAGTCACTTCGTTTGATTTGAATCAACTCAAATTATGGAAATTACAAAATATAACTATAAGATGCAATTTCAGTCAACAAAATCTAATTATTAATAAATTACTTGGCTATGAATCAATTGAATTAAATGAAATGGAAAATTCGAATTTAACAAAAAGAAAAAAAATCTTTATCGCGTATTCAAGAACACTAAAGGAACACGCAGAAAGGCTAAATCACTTATTACAAATCTTTGTGCAAAATCAAAAAATTTTGACATTTTATGATAAAAACATTGATCTTGGATCAAGATGGAATGAAACAATCATTAAGGAACTAAAGCAGTCAGATATTTTCATTTTTTTAGTAAACAACGACGCATTTACATCTTGGTATATAAATGAAGTTGAATTAAAAATTGCTTTAGAAAAAGACGATAGAGGTGGAAAAGTAATTCCAATTTTTATTGAAAATTCTCAAAGAGAAGAAACTCCTTTTGGTAATATACAAGGTTTCCCAAGAGAAGGTTTCTATGATGAACTAATTGAAAAAGTCGGTAAGAATAACGCTGAAAATTTTTTATTAAATGAGATAAAACAATATTTCTAAAACATAAACTATGCATAAACTAACAATAATCCTTAAACAACACACCCTGCTCCTCCACTTTCAACACAACCAAGCTGGCGCAACCTTGCGGGCAACAGAAGTAAAACCAAAGTTAGATAAATTTCTTATTCAAAGAGCTTTTAAAGGTGATTTTGAATTGTACAAGCATTTACTGCAAGGCTACAAAGGTCAAAACCAAAGAGAAATTCATCCAGCTTTTGCATATCAATTGAGCTTTACTGCTAAAGAAATTAAAATGTCCGACAGAAATAATTTGCCGGGTTACTTTGCTGAAATTGGCAATAAAGGCGAAGTGGGTAAAAAGCTATCTTTTGCAGAAGGTTTAAAAATGCACATCAAATGTAGAAAACCGGATCTGTTAGAAGTAATTAAAGAAAATATTAATTCCTTTTTAATGCATCATAATTTTGGCACTCGGCAATCACGAGGTTTTGGTTCTTTTACCATTGATACAGAAGACAAACTATACAAGCCCTTAGCATTAGATTACAAGTTTATAGTTGAGAATTATAGTGATGGAAAATTTGAGCAATGGAAAAATCTCTTTAATCACATTGATTTATTTTCCCGCAGCTTACGAGCAGGCTTAAACTTGAAAGGTGCAGGAGCAAGAACTACTTTCTATTTTAAATCGTTGGCTTTTGTATTTGCTAAAGAAGTGTTGGGCGTACAATGGGATAAAAAAACTATAAAAGAAAATTTTTTCGCTAACGATTTAAGACAACAGCAAGCAGCGCATAACGAAGCCGACAATGTTTCTTATGATGGTAAAAAGCAATTGGTAAAAGATTTGTTTGGTTTGTCAACAGTAGAAAGCTGGCACTCATTCAAAGCTACAGTAGAAAAAAAGAGTGATGTAGTTCAACGCTATCAATCGCCAATTTTGTTTAAACCTATTTTTAATGAGAATGGAAATTATGTTGTTCATTTTAAAGCGGACAAATTACCTGACAAGATGCTAAACCAAACTTTTAATATTTCTACAAGAGGCAAGCGTCCCTTCTTAATTAAAACCCCTGAAAATTTTGATTTTGACGACTTTTTCAGATTTATAAAAGATAATTTCAACATTACCGAACATGTTGAAGATAGATATCAAACTGCCCGAGAATTTTACATATTGGATAACATTTATGAACAACTAAAAAGTTAAAATGAACCAAACATACATAGCCACAACAATAGGCCCAATTTACCAAACCATAATAGAAGCAAAACGCAGCCGGGCAAAATGGGCTGCAAGTTATTTCTTTAGTTGGTTTAATAAGCAACTATTTGTAGCAGCAGAAAACGTAGGCTACAAAATATTGTTACCATCAAATTACAAACCAACTTCAAAACAAGGCGCAGGTTTTTATGCAGATCGTATTTATTTTTTTAAAGAAAATAATTGTACGGTTCAATTTGTAAAAGACTTAGCCAATAAAATAATTAATGACATTGCAGGAGATTTTAAATTACATATTTCTACCGCCAAAACAAAGCAAGAGATTGAGACCTGGCTTCATCAATACATCAATCTGCACATAAAAGAAGTTAAGGCCATAAGCAATTTTCATCTTGCAGAACTTAATCAACAATTAGACCAGGCAGAGCTGTTTCAAAATATGCCTTTCGATTATGATTGGAATCCACTTCAAGAATATTTTGCTTTAAATATTAGCTCAAAAACTAAAAAAGATGAAAGAACCTTATTGAGTATAGATGCTTATGCTGACATAGGTAATACGCAAACTGATTTTCGATACTTTCGTTCTATAGGTGAAATTGCTACAACAACTTTACTTCGACAAAAAGCACCGCAATATGCTGATCTGTTGTATATAGATTTTAAGAAAAAAGATGCGGATGACGGCGAATTTATAGAAGCTTTGATTGAAGATAAAACTGTTAACCTTTTGCCACATCATAAATATTATGCGGTAATGTATGCTGATGGAGATAGCATTAGTAAATTGTTGGAAGCACTTAGCAAACAAGTTGGCAATTCAAAACTCCAGGAGTTTTCTAAACAACTATTTAATTTTGGCGAAGCCGTTGAAAGCAAAATATTTGAATACGGGGGTAACGCTATTTATCTTGGTGGCGAAGATATTTTGGCATTTTTACCACTCGCTTGTATTGACAATAATGGTGAAACAACCAATACACTATTTAATCTGATAAAAGAAATAGACTATTGTTTTGAGAATACTGTTCAAAAAATGGCAAAAGAAAATGATATATATGTACCAACACTTTCTTACGGAATTATGGTAGCTTATTACAAATATCCATTAAAAGAAGCTATGGATAAGGCGCATATACTTATGGATAAAGCCAAAGACACCAATCACCATCCTACAAAAAATACCGTTGGCTTTCGTCTACAAAAACATAGTGGGCAGTTTATGGAGTGCTTTATAAATAAACATAAAATTTCAAGTTATAACAGCATTTTAGGTTTCATAAAAAAATATACAGAAAATATACATTATAATACTGAGGATATAGAAAATGAATTGCTTTCTGGTTTTATTCATCGTTTTAAAGACCCTTTATTTAAATCAGTATTAATACCCGCAGCCGATAAGAAACGATTGGAACCATTTTTTGAAAATTTCTTTAACGAAACCATTCACGAAATAGAAGGTGGCAAAGGGGAGTTTCTGAAAAAAGTAAAACTTTTAATTGAAACAATTTTTGATGACTATAGAAATGACGAAGAAGCCATAAATATACTCTACACCATTATGCGAATAGTACATTTTATTAACAGTAAAAAAGATCAAGATGCCTAACTATCAAATAAAATTTACACCAGTTGACACTTATTTTTTCGGTGGAGAAAAACATAGACTAAAAAAGGGAGCAAACAATCAAGATAGATTAATAGCTAACTATTTCGTGGAATCAAATCCCTATCCGCAACAAACTACTTTGTTGGGTTGTCTAAGGTATTACCTACTCTTTTGCAATAAGTTATTGCTGAACAGCGGTTCTACATCAGTACAAAAAGACGACGCTAAACAACTGATAGGCGAGAAAAGTTTTGAATACGGAGGATTAAACGATTTTAAAACAATTGCAAAAATAAGTTCCCTTTATTTTTTGAAAGATGAAGAAGCTTATCATTTTGCTCCTTTTGATATTGATTTCGATTTTTTGAATGAAAAAATTCTACAGAAAGACAATAAAAACTTTAACGCTAAAGAGCATAATAACTACAACAAATATTCAATTTGTTCACATCAATTAATTTCGATGAATAATGAAAAAATCAACTTGAACAATATTGTTGATACAGAAAGCCAAGTAGGTAATAAAATTGCAAAACTAAATGACCCAAATACTGAAGGTTTTTACAAAATGAATAAAAAGAAACTTGACGTAGGTTGGAGTTTTGCAGTTGATGTTGAATTTGACGAAGCCATAATTAAACAAAACGATGCGTACAAATTTCCAAATGGAGAAGCACAATTCCTTCCTTTTGGTGGTGAAAAATCCATCTTTAAAATAGAAGCAAAGGAACAGCAGGCACACCAATTTACTTTGCCAAAAAATTTTAGCCGTACAAAACCATTTTTATATTTAACCTCAGATGCTTTTGCCAAAAACGATTTGATGAAATTGGTGGAAATCGGCATTAACCAATTTGTAAGTTTTAGATGTTTGACCTCAAATATTAACACCACCACCCATTTTAATGATTTGCCCGAAGACCAAAACATAAAAGGAGGCATTGCCCGTAGCAAACGCCACCAATTGTTAAAACGAGGATCAACACTATATTTTAAGAATAACCAAGACAGAGATACTTTCATAAGTATTCTTGAAAAGGGAAATGAGAACAACATTGGTTTCAACAAATATTTAACTAATTAAAATTAAACAGCTATATGAGTTACAAAGCATATTTTATTGAATGTATTACCAACCTGCACGCCGGAAGTGGCGATGCTAATTATGGTTTGGTTGATAAGTTGGTACAACGAGACCTCGTAACCAACCATCCAACTATTCACGCCAGTAGTTTAAAAGGTGCATTAAGGCATCATTTTAAAAACGAAGCATTTGTAAAAGAAATTTTTGGTGGCGAAGGTAACGGACAAACACCAGGCGAAATTGGCAGCTATAATTTTTTACCTGCCGATTTAGTGGCTTTGCCTATACGCTGCACTTATCGCCAATATGTTCATGCTTTTGATAAGCAGATTGTAGATGCGGTAAACAGAAGGTCGAAAATGCTGCTAAACAATACAGAAATATTTAACTTAGAAGAGGATGCAAAAGATAACCTCTATAGTAATAATGGTGCAGCAAGTCAAGCGCAAATTTATGCCGAAGATGTGGTGTTAACGCCAACTCCATACAAAGCTCCCTTTAAGGTTAATGCCCTTGGCAGTTTAAACGATAGATTTGCTTATCTAAAAAATGATAGCTTTAAAGAGTTAGTAAAAGAATTGCCGGTTATAGCACGCAACAAACTGGTTGACAATACCAGCAAAAACTTGTGGTACGAAGAAGTAGTACCACATCAAAGCATTTTTATTACTTATATTTCTACTACTGAAATAAATACCGACTTTGAAACTGCTTTAGCAAATGATATTATACAAATAGGCGGCAATGCTACTATTGGCTACGGCTTATGTAAATTTCACGAAATAAAAAATGGAGGTACTCAATGAAACGAATTAGAAACTTAATACCATTAGCTATAAAGGCAACAGAAACACATTTATTAGTGGACAAGGAAAACAAAACTGTTGCCAAAGAAATGAACGGCTATATTTCCTCTTTTGGAGCTTCAATTATTTCTTCCGGCTTATTGCCAACCATTATTTTTTATTCGCAAAAAGGAAAAAGCGAAGGCGACAGAACCGACTTTATTGATGCCTTAGCTTATATGTGCAAAGAAAAGCAATACATCAAAAATGATGAAAATTTAACCACTAAAATAAAAGATGATTTTGACCAGAAAGCCGAAATGAGCAGATTGAAAAATTTTATAATAGATGCTTCGGTAGCTTTAAAACTGGCAATAAGAACCTTTTCTAAATCAAAATAATTAAATAAGATGGCAAACTGGAGCAATTTACAGCAACCCAATGTTGGCTTGTTGTTTTACAAACAAATTTATAAAGAAAGGGAAATACTGAATCGTTTAGAAATTGATGGTAAAGAACTTAAAATTGAAATTCGGCAGGATGAAAAAACCACTCCTTTCGATTCATTTTACAAAAGCCTTTACCAAACTAAGGCGAATAAAAATGATTATATAAAACCACCAACAAAGGGTTTGTTAAATTTCGATTTATATACTACTTACCCTGGCTTACTGTGTGGTAGCGGTTATGGGCATGATACTGGTGCAAAAGGCGACTTCAAAATCGGTTTCTTTTTCGATCATACTACCGGGCAACCCATAATACCAGGTAGTTCGGTAAAAGGTGTTTTACGTTCTTTATTTGAGTGTGATGTAGATGAGAAGGGCAATGAAAAAACAGGCGAAAAAAGTGTAGAAGCTTTACAATTTATTTTTAAAGAAGTCCTTGATGTTTGTAGCGATGATGGGCTAAGATCAAAGCTCACCGAAACACAAAATACAATAAGCGATGCAGCATCTTTAAACAAAATAAAAACAATAATATTTGGCGGGCAAGACCAAATTGGAGCAGACACATTTTTTGATGCGGTTATTAATTTTGAAGAATTAGGCAATCAACAATTTTTATCAAATGATTTTATAACTCCTCATTCCGACCCTTTAAAAAATCCAGTTCCTTTAATGTTTTTAAAAGTGTTGCCCAACGTGCCTTTTCAGTTTAGGTTTAAACTGGGCAATGAAGGTTGGAGTGTCAAAGTAAAACAAGCAATCTTCAAAACCATTCTCTTAACCATAGGAGCAGGCGCAAAAACCAATGTAGGCTACGGTCAGTTTGTTGAGCAAGAAAACAGAGTAAAAACAACCGAACTAAAAAGCAGCGGTGGCGGAAAGCAAGCAAACCAACAAGGTGGCGGAAGACAACAAGGTAACCGTAACCAACTTATTAAACCTATACAAAGCGGACCAGGTTTACAAACCAAGTTAGATACCAATTTAGCCATACCAGAAAACTTGCAAGCTCAAATTACCAAAGCCAGTTACGGCAAAATAATACGTGGTGATGAAGTGTATGGACAAATAGTAAAAAGCGACCGTAAATTTTATTATGTAAAAGTTTTGGTTGAAGAAAACAATGAGCTGATTACCAATGTTCAACAAAGTAAAAAGTGGAAAAAATTGCCAGTTGGTATGGTACTTCTTTTAAAAGTAACCAGCGTTACAAATAAAGATAAAATTGACTGTAGCATCAACAAAAAAATAATAGAATGAAAAACAATAACAATACCAACACCATACCAACCCTAACCGTACAATTTAGCCAAAGCCTAAAAGCTTGCGATTTGCAAAGCTTTAGAGGGGCAATAATTGAGCGAGCCATGCAGCTGCAGCCACAATTTGAAGCCGCAGGTTTGCCTACCGATTTATGGCATCAACATAAACAAGCAGATACAGAAAAACTACACTACCGTTACCCTTTAATACAATACCAGCTAAAACAAGGCAAAGCAAGCATTACCGCAATTGGCGAAGGGGTAGCGGCTTTAAAGTTGTGGTTACAACACAACAACCAAGCAATAAATTGGGCAGGTAAAAAAGTACAGCTAAGTTTACTTGGTTACCCAACAGAGCAACAAGTAACAGTAAGCATTACAGACAAACAAACTACCTACCGACTATATAAATGGATTGCTTTAAACCAACAGCAATACAAACAATATGTACAAGCAGCCGACTTTATTGTAAAAACTAAAATTTTACAGCAATGTTTGCAAAACCATTTAGTGGCTTTAAGTTTTACCCTATTGCCCCAAAACACCCAAAACACCCAAACTATTGAAAGTACATTGATTGATTTAGCAGGCCAAAAAATAGTAAACGTGTATGGTAATAAACTGTTAGCTTTTGATGTAGTATTTAGTACCAACCTAAAACTACCTAATTTTATAGGTATTGGCAAAGCCGTTAGCATAGGTTTTGGTAAACAACAGCCTCTGGGCTTATACAAAAGTGATAAACAAAAAATAAATGCCTTGATGGATAGTATTGCTTAACTCCCAATAATAAAGCGTTTTTACAAACACCCAAACACCCAAACACCCAACCAAACTGTTCTTTGACATATTGAATAAAATTTTACAATAATTTCTTGAACTGCATACTGCTAAGGTTTGTCACCAAAACCAGTATGAACAGTATTTTTTTCATTTTAAATAGACCGAAATTATTGTAAAACAAAGCATAAACTTAATGAACTAAAAAAACGAATAAACCAAACGGTACAATTATGAAAATAATGCTGATAACCTACGATATTGTAGAAG
>ENA-ORXT01006306-ORXT01006306.1-marine-metagenome-genome-assembly--contig:-NODE-6306-length-11081-cov-5.733824_pt1 | contig 11081 bp, 4 predicted proteins | sample MGYA00237868_ERZ511482 | MGnify/ENA metagenome assembly ERZ511482
CTAATTATGTTCGCTTCCATTTCCTTTGCACATCTTGGATTTGCGCAATGCGAAAATTGGAATGATTCACCGCAAAAAGATGATGCAGAGAATAATCATTCAATTTATAGACAAGCTTTAAAAGCAAAAGACTTTGCTGTTGCAGAAGAATATTGGGCTAAAGCATATGAAGTTGCTCCTGCTGCAGATGGAAAAAGAGATTACCATTTTACGGATGGAATTAAAATCTATATTGAAAAACTTAAAACTGCAGACGCCGCTACGAAGAGTGCGTATGTAGACAAAATTAACATGCTCTACGATCAGGCAACTGAATGCTACAAAAATGGAGCTATCAAGCCTACTAAATGTCAAGATGCGGCGTGCATAGATAAAAAAATCGGAAACTTAACTGCTCGTCGCGGATTTGATATGTTCTACTCCATCAATGCACCTTACTCAAAAAACCTTGAGATGTATGATAATGCATTGGCTTTAGCAGGCAATGATATTGAGTATACGTTCTTTGACCCTGTAGCAACGATGGTCGTGTACCAGTTTGAGAAAGGGAAACTTGAAAAGCAAAAGACACTGGATTACTTTTTCTTAATGGAAGAGATCGCGCAATACAATTTATCCAAAAATGAGAAGTATGGTGAATACTATGATCAAGCATGGTCAGCAGCTAAAGCAAAGTTTGGAAAAATTGAAACAGATCTATTTGATTGTGATTATTTCAAGCCAACTATCCAAGAGAAGTATGATGAAGACCCAACAGACCCTGAGAATTTAAAAACATGTATAGCGTTATTGAAGAAAAGAGGTTGTCCTGATTCTGACCCAACATTAACAAAGTGGGAGGCTGAGTGGAAATCTTATGCGCAAGGTGTAAATGCACAGAGACAAGCAGAATTTGAAGCAAGTAATCCGGCTATGTTAGCAAGTAAAGCTTACAAATCTGGTGACTACGCTGGAGCAGTTGCAAAGTACAGAGAAGCAATCAATCAGGAAACAGATAACGCTAAGAAAGGAACATACCATTGTTCTATTGCATCTATTCTTTTCAGAAAAGAGAAGAAATTAAATGATGCGAGAAAAGAGGCTAAAACAGCTAGTAGTTTAAGACCAGGTTGGGGAAAGCCGTATATGCTTATTGGTGATATGTATGCGACAGGTGCTAGAAACTGCGGCGATTCGTGGAATCAAAGGCTAGCAATTTTAGCTGCAATGGATAAATATAGTATGGCAGCACAGGATCCTGAATATGCTGCAGATGCGAATAGCAAGATTGGAAAATATAGAAGTTCAAAACCAACGCAAGATGAAGGGTTTATGAGAAGCGTAAAATCAGGTGATCGTGTGAAAGTAGGCTGTTGGATTGGAGAAACAGTAACGGTTTCTTACCAATAGAACATAACATATAAATATAAATATAAAAAAAGAGGCTGTCTCAAAAGGCAGCCTCTTTTTTTTTAAAAATGCTCACAACTTCGTATCTTATTGTATGAGCAAAACAAGAAGCAAACCGGTCTTCAAACCCTACAACCCAGACCAGCTTAGTTTGCTACCTCCAAGTTTAGATGAATTAATTCCAGAAAATCATGTTGTTCGAGTGGTTCGAGATGTGATAGATCAATTGGATATTGATTCTATCCTGAAGAAGTATAAAGGAGGTGGCACAAGTTCTTATCATCCAAGGTTGTTATTGAAGGTTTTGATATACGGATATTTATCAAACACCTATTCTTCACGCAAGATAGAACAAGCTGTTCGCAGCAATATATATTATATGTGGTTGGCAGGCATGCAAACTCCAGATCACAATACGATAAACCGGTTTAGAAACGATAAGCTAAAAGGCGTACTAAAAGAAGTGTTTGGACAAGTAGTCACCTTAATGGTAGAACAAGGCATAGTGGATATTAAGACCATCTATATAGACGGGACAAAGTTGGAAGCAAATGCGAACAAGTACACCTTTGTATGGGGTAAGTCGGTAAAGCGATACAAGCAAAGCATAAAAAACCAACTAGAACAATTGTGGAATTATGCAGATAGTATAGCCAAAGATGAGTTGATGGATAATGACCCTACGGTATATCCAGAGTTGGATGCAGAACAGGTAATGAAAACAGTAGCAAGTATAAACGAAGCGATAAAGGATAAACCAGTAGATAAGAAGATCAAGCAGAAGTTGAACTACGCCAAACGTCACTGGCCACAAAACATCGCAAAGTATAATGAACAGGAGAAGATATTGGGCCAGCGCAATTCCTATTCAAAGACAGATCCAGATGCCACGTTCATGCGAATGAAGGATGACCACATGAGAAACGGGCAACTCAAGGCAGGTTATAATTGGCAGATTAGCACTTCAAATCAATATATAGTAAACTACGACATCTATCACAATCCCACAGATACACTAACCATGCCTAGCCATCTTGCAGGATACAAAGCCCTATATGGCAAGAGTCCACAAGTAGCTGTAGCAGATGCAGGTTATGGGAGTGAAGAGAATTATGAATACATGGCAACAGAACAAATAGAAGCCTACGTAAAATATAGTTACTTCCACAAAGAGCAAAAGGCTAAAGGGAAGATAAAGCCCAAAGATGCCTTCAAACCCCAACACTTATATTACAATAAAGAAGAAGATTACTTCATATGCCCGATGGGTCAAAAGATGACCAAACAATATGAATCAAAAAGGGAAACAAAATCAGGATTTGAACAAAACTACAGTGTTTATCAAGCACAAAATTGTAAAGGATGTCCGTTAAGAGGAACTTGCCATAAAAGCAAAGACAACAGGGTAATTCAATTCAACTGGAATCTAAAAAAACACAAAGATAAAGCTCGTCAAAAACTACTGAGTGAGCAAGGGGTAGCTCACCGCTCACAAAGACCTGTAGATGTGGAAGCGGTGTTTGGAAACATAAAACAGAATAAAAAATTTACTCGATTCAATTTGAGAGGAAAAGACAATGTACTAATCGAGGCAGGATTAATTGCATTAGCACATAATCTGGCAAAAATGGCTAGAAATTAAGCCGAAATCCTAAAATATGCGTATCAAGCATCTTATCTAATAACATACAGCAGTAAAATCAATTGACACTCAGAGCGATCATGAGTCTCTGTATAATTAAAAGAAAAGAGACTGTCTCGATTTGAGACAGCCTCTTTTAAAGTTATTATTAATTTTTTAGACTAAGAAACGCCCATGTCCTTTCTTATCTTATTCAATGCTGAGCCTTCTCTTACCCAATCTATTTGCGCTTGGTTGTACGTGTGTGCTACTTTGAATTCATCGTTTGTACCATCGTGGTGATCTAACTTAATGGTTAAAGGTTGCCCTGGTGCCATTTCATCATAATCCGTTATCGTGACAAGATCATCTTGTCTCACTTTGTCATAATCTGATTTGTCAATAAATGTTAATGCTAACATTCCTTGCTTCTTTAGATTTGTTTCGTGGATTCTCGCAAACGATTTAACGATAACCGCATTGACACCTAAAAACCTAGGCTCCATCGCAGCATGTTCTCTAGAAGAACCTTCTCCCAGATTTTCTTCACCGAAAACAACCGTTCCTATCCCTTTCGCTTGGTATGCTTTTGCTGAGTCAGGAACTGGTATGTAATCATTTTTTATATAGTTTAAAACGGAGTTGGCTTTATCGTTAAAATAGTTAATTGCGCCCGTGTAACAGTTTTCAGATATATTCTGTAGGTGACCTCTATAGGTTAACCAGGGTCCTGCCATAGAAATGTGATCTGTGGTACACTTGCCTTTTACTTTTATAAGTATTCTCATATCCGTCATACCTTCCTTTGTGATAGGCTTGAATGGCGTAAGAAGTTGTATTCTATCAGAATTAGGATCTACTTTTACTTCTATCTTGCTTCCATCTTCTGCGGGAGCGTTAAATCCTCTGTCTTTTACATCAAAACCGTTCGGAGGCAGTTCAAAGCCAGTAGGTTCCTCCAGTTTTACCTCTTCTCCTTTACTATTGATTAAGGTGTCCGTTATAGGATTGAAATCTAATCTTCCTGCTATAGCAATAGCTGCTACAATTTCTGGAGAAGCCACAAATGCATGTGTACTAGGATTCCCATCTGCTCTCTTGGAAAAGTTTCTATTGAATGAATGAATGATACTATTTTTAGGTGCATTCATTGGATCTTTATAGCGAGCCCATTGGCCTATACAAGGACCACAAGCGTTTGTAAAGATAGTTGCATTCAGATCTTCGAATATTTTAAGTATTCCATCTCTTTCAGTTGTATATCTTACTTGCTCACTTCCTGGGTTTATCCCAAATTCAGCTTTGGTGCTAAGTCCGTTATCCACAGCTTGCTTAGCGATAGATGCTGCTCTAGAAAGATCTTCGTAAGAAGAGTTAGTACATGATCCGATCAATCCCCATTCTATGTCCAAAGGCCAATCATTAGAAGTGGCTTTATCTGTCATTTCTTTACCCAAATTAGTAGATAAGTCAGGCGTAAATGGTCCATTGATTAATGGTTGTAATTCTGATAAATTGATTTCAATTACTTGATCAAAATATTTTTCTGGGTCAGCATAACATTCTGCATCTGATACTAAATGTTCTTTGACAGCCATCGCAGCATCTGCAACATCTTCTCTATCTGTAGCTCTCAAATATATATCCATACTTTCATCGTAACCGAATGTAGACGTTGTAGCTCCTATTTCTGCACCCATGTTACAGATTGTTCCTTTACCCGTACAACTTAAACTTAAAGCGCCATCTCCAAAGTATTCTAAGATTGCTCCAGTTCCTCCCTTTACGGTTAGTATATCTGCTACTTTTAATATTACGTCCTTAGGCGAAGACCATCCAGATAATTTACCTGTAAGTTTTACACCGATCAATTTAGGGTTTTTAAGTTCCCAAGGCATATCCGCCATTACATCTACTGCATCTGCTCCACCTACACCTATTGCAACCATTCCTAAGCCACCCGCATTTACGGTATGGCTATCCGTACCTATCATCATTCCTCCAGGAAACGCATAATTTTCTAATACTACTTGGTGGATAATTCCAGCTCCCGGCTGCCAAAATCCTATTCCATATTTGTCAGAAACGGATTCTAGGAAATTAAAAACTTCATTACTGGTATTTATTGCATGTTGTAAATCTGCATCCGCACCTATTTTTGCTTGGATCAGATGATCACAGTGCACAGTAGATGGTACAGCTACTTTGTTTTTACCGGCCATCATAAATTGTAATAAAGCCATTTGAGCAGTTGCATCTTGCATAGCAACTCTATCTGGAGAGTAAAACACATAATCTTTTCCTCTACCGTAATTCTTAATAGGTGATTCAGGGTGAAGGTGTGAATAAAGTATTTTTTCAGTAAGGGTAAGAGGACGACCTAATACCTCCTTTGCCGCTTTTATCTTTTCTCCCAATGCATTGTAATGCGCCTTTATCATGTCTATATCAAATGCCATAATTTCTGTGTTTTGAGATACAAATATATCTCTTTATATACTTAGAACACAGAATAATTAAAAGTGTTGAGCAAAAAACAGCATGAAATTATGGTCTTTTTAGTTTGTATGGATTGTAAATGTCCTTTGGGGGTGTGTGCACACTTAGATTTGTATCTTTATATGGATGAAAGTACTGACCGCCATACTTTGCTTAAGCGTATTTGTTTTTCTCTCTTGTTCGGATAAAAGCGCCATGGAAGACAGTGATTTGGATACCTATACATGTGGGGAAATGGATGCTTTTTTTGCACGGCTACAAGCAGAATCTGACAAAGGAAATTTTATCAAACCTAGCACTGTTCAAGATTCTGTTCTACATATTGAGTATTATGATGGTCTTAGGATAACATTGTTGACAGATGCAACGTGTACATTTATACAAGAATTCAAAGCAACGGAATGGCTTACTGATTTTAAATTTCTTTCAGGTGGCAATTCAGGTCCTTTAAAATATAGGGGTGATCTCATGGCGACGACTTCGCTGAATCCCTCAGGCTACAGTCCTCTTATGTGTGCCTTAAGTGTGAATACTCGACACGGCGTAAGAATGAGAACAGTCGTACAAGGAAAAAATGGGAATATGACAGACGTTGAGCAAGACCATGGTCAGGTATCAGATCAAGATTCAGTTTCTGTCTTTGGTTTGTATCCAGATTTTGAAAACACAATCGAAGTCCAAGTTTATTCTGCAGACGGCCAGTACATGTTTAGTGAAACATTAATTGTCCAAACAGGACCGATGCAATTTGAATTGCCTGGGATAAAAGTAACAACAGTAGATATAAATGGTATGCAGCCAGGATTTACCTTAGTCAGCGAGCGTATTTACTCTAATCCCTCAAAGCCTTTTATGATTGATGCCTTTGGCGAATGTAGATGGTATTTACATTTGGATGAACATCCCCAACTTGCAGACCTTAATTATGATACAGGAATGGAGAGATTGAGCAATGGAAATTTATACTTTGGAGATAAGATCACAGATGCTATTTATGAGATGAACTTTTCTGGGGAAGTTTTAAATCGTATTGACTTAGCACCTTATGAATACCATCATGATGTGTTCGAAAAACCAGATGGAAATTTCTTAGTCACAGCTACCGATCTAAATAGCGTTCACCAAAATGGAACATGGACTATTGAAGACTTTGTAATAGAAATAAATAGGGAAGGAGAGCGATTGCATGTGTGGGATATAAAAGATTATCTCGACGAAAATAGAACTACATGGGATGATAACTTAAATGATTTGCCTATAGATTGGGCGCACATAAATTCTGTATCGTATGACTCAGTGGACAATAGTATTATCGTGAGTTGCAGATTGCAGGGCGTGATTAAGATAGGGTATGATGATGAGATAAAATGGATACTAGGACCGCACCGTGGCTGGGATACGAATAGAAGAGGGGAAGATTTAAACGAATTTCTTTTGCAGCCTCTGGATGAAGCTGGAAACGCGATTGCAAATTTAGAGGTATTAGATGGTACTATTAATGATCCTGAGTTTGAATGGAATTGGTTCCAGCATGCCGTAGATGTTTTGCCAAATGGCGATATTATATTATTTGACAATGGAGAGAAAAGAAACTACACAGGTGACGAACGATATAGCCGTGCAGTCCAATATCGCATAGATTCATCAGAAAAAACGGTCAAGCAAATCTGGGATTATGGAAAAGAAAGGGGAGAGTTCGGCTTCTCGCGTTTAGTATCTGATGTGGACCAACTGGAAAATGGGAATATTCTTTACGCACCCGGATTTAGAGTAGATAATATGAATGGTGAAGGTGCTAAACTCATAGAATTAGATCCCCAAACAAATAATGTGCTTTGGGAAGTAGAAATAGAAAGCCTAGGGGCATTCGTAACCTTGCACCGTGCAGAGCGCATGCAATTCTAACTACTCCTGAATTAGAAATTTCTTAGCTCCTACGGTTTTTCCTTTTTTGTCTTTTAAAACCAGTACATACATACCTGAGTTTAGGTCTAATGCTATGCGTTGTTTCGCAGAAGCAATATTCCCCCTTTGATAATTTTGGCCAAATATATTCAATACTTCATAGGATAGATTTTCTTCTGAAGTTTCTACAATAATATCCTTACTGGATGGATTTGGGAAAATAGAAAACGGCAATAGATAACCGGCATCTTCTGCATGCGTAATTGTACTTACCATGGTATTTAACGTGGCATTCGTTACAATAGGACTATTGCTATCAAAATATATATTTGCGCTATTCCTGATCTCGGTGTTTTCAGGAATTCCTTCTTTGTGATCAATGCTAAAGCGTATTGCGCCTTGTCCTCCTGGATTTAAGTTAATCGGGTTAAAGGTAAATCTTAGGTCGGCGTCTTTTAGGCTCCAACTGTGGCTATGGGTGGAAGCGATTATTTTAATGCTAGAGAGATCGAGGTTTTCATCTAATTCATCTTCAATAATTACTCTGAAGGCCGCGTAGTTACCAATATTTTCAAATCTGATAAGATATTCTAAGCGTTTTCCAATCAGTGTCTTGTTTACGGTAGAATAATCATTGGGACGCGTATTTTTGTCATTTGGGTCTGCCGAACAAACGTAGATATCAGAGATAATATCTCTATCAAGGACAATTGCATTGTCATCTTTAAAAACGAATTTCCATTCAAAAATTTCGCCAACAGCGGACTCATCGGGTGTGTTAAAATATGCAGAAATGTATAAGTTATCATTGACCCCAATGCTATCTACATCCCAAACAATAGAATCACTTTCGAAATATGAAGGCGTTCCTTCATCAGTAATGTATTCAAACAGCGTATTATTATTTACACGCAAAGTTCCTTGCAGAGGAAGCGTTCCTTTATTTTCAAGTTCTATGATTGCGAACGTTCTTCCATTGCAAAGTGGAATTCCATAAATTGTGTTCACATTGATGGATTGTTGCAGGACATCTGGATATAAGCCTACATTCACCTCATAATAACTTCCTAGGGCATCTATAGAAACAGCAGTATTATTGGTTATCTTCCAAGGAGAATTTTCTTCTACACCGATGGTATAATTTCCTAGCCCGACAAAAAATTGATGTGTATTGTTTTTTAAAACTTCCTTTTTCAGAGCAGGAGAATCTAATGTAAGTGAGACATGGTTAAGAAATTCTTCCGCATCTTCCTTAATGCCATTTTGATTAAGATCGTAATACGCTCTACTTCTAATGATCGCAACTACTTCAAAAATGCCAGAAAAAATAGAATGATCAATTATCACTTTTGACAAGACATGCCCATCTCGCTTTTCTTCGATACAAATACCATAATTAAACGCACCCGCTAAATTAAATGTGCCTGTCAAAGAACCCGTATTAGGGTCTAAGTCCATTTCATTTGCAGAACCAAAAGGGAGTTCAGCCGAAAATCCTGGTGATACAAATTCTAGAGCATCATAGGGTGGAGGGCACGAAGAAGGATCTGGGATGACTCCTGTGCAACCGTTTGGGTTACCAATTCCAGTTGCTCCATCTGTACCTCCCGCACTAAGCGGCGCGCAAAAACTAAAACTAAGTTCATCGTTTTCAGAATCCGCTATTGGAAGGTCATACGTATTATTTACACCAATTACAGCGGTAGAAGGAGAGATATCATATAATTGAGGAGAATCATTTTCTAATTGTAAAGCTGCGTCCGTAACTACGAGTTGGATAGCAAAGCCAGTTTCTCCAGGATTTAAAATATTCGATAAATTATCTATTCTACAACACCGCTGATAAGCAAATAGAAAGTCAGAGTTTGTATCTCTTGGTAATGTGATTTCAGCGATGTAAATAGCTGATTCGAACTGAGGGATATTATCCTCTATAACAAACGGTAAATTACCCAAGTTGTGTTCCGTTATCTCAAAATATGGAATAGAGCTTAGTTCTTGAAATAAATCCCAATTGGCTCCATTTGCTTTGTAAACTCCTAAAGAAACAACTTCGTCTAATGGTGCGCCAGAACCATTGGCATCCCGATAAGCAACTAATCGTATTTCCAAGCGTATCGTTTCGTCATTGATCTCTAAAGTCCTATAGGTCATATTACCACCAAGAACATGAGCGGATTGGACAGAGGAATAGATACAAAAAAGGAAAATGCAGGATGAAATAAGCCGTTTCATTGGTTATGATTTAATGTAAAATAAGCAGATATCACTAAATATCATGCTTAGGCAATGGTTTTCTTCCTAATGAGCTATGCATAGCGTACATTTACATACTAAAATTAGACGAAAATGTATAGGACGCATACATGTGGAGAATTAAGGATGGCTGACGTTGGTAAAGATGTTACGCTAAGTGGCTGGGTGCAGATTTCCCGAGATATGGGAGGACTCACGTTTGTAGACCTGAGAGATAGATACGGAATTACGCAATTGGTTTTTGATTTGGAAGCAAATGCTGCTCTATGCGAAACAGCAAGAAAACTAGGTCGTGAGTTCGTAGTTACAGCCAGTGGTAAAGTAAATGAACGGTCGAGTAAAAATCCAAATAGAGATACGGGAAATATCGAAATCATTGTAGACAAGTTGGAAGTGCTGAATGCTTCTAAAACACCACCCTTTACGATTGAAGAAGAAACAGATGGAGGTGAAGATATACGTATGCAGTATCGATACCTTGATTTGCGTAGAGGACCATTGCAGCAAAATTTGATTTTCAGATCGAAGCTTGCTATTGAATCGCGAAAGTATTTAGATGAGCAAGGATTCATCGAAGTGGAAACACCTTGTCTAATAAAAAGTACACCAGAAGGCGCACGTGATTTCGTAGTACCTAGTAGAATGAATCCGGGACAGTTTTATGCATTGCCACAATCCCCGCAAACTTTTAAGCAGATCTTGATGGTTGCTGGGTATGATAAATACTTTCAAATTGTAAAATGTTTTAGAGATGAAGATTTGAGAGCAGACCGCCAACCAGAGTTTACGCAAATTGACTGCGAAATGGCTTTTGTTACCAGAGATCAGGTATTAGATACGTTCGAAGGACTTACGAAGCATGTATTTAAAAAATTAAAAAATGTAGAGCTTGCTGATTTTCCTAAAATGGAGTACGATGATGCGATGAAGCGCTACGGAAGTGATAAACCCGATGTCCGTTTTGATATGGAATTTGTAGAGATGAATGAATTTGCACAAGGCAAAGGATTTTCTGTTTTCGATAATTCTGAATTGGTAGTAGGAATTTGTGCCAAAGGCATTGCGGACAAATATTCTAATAAGGATATGAAGAAATTGACGGAATGGATGCAACGGCCGCAAATAGGAGCGAAAGGACTTGTCTATGTTAAGTTTATGGAAGATAGTAGTATAAAATCTACAGTAGGAAAGTTTTTTGATGATGATGTGCTACGATCTTGGGGAGAAAAATTTGGTGCAGAGAAGGGAGACGTGATTTTTACTCTAAGTGGTGAAACAGATAAGACGAGAAAGCAGTTAAATGAGTTGCGATTGGAAATGGGTACACGTTTGGGCTTGCGTGATAGCTCTGTTTTTGCACCCTTATGGGTAATTAATTTCCCGCTCTTAGAATGGGACGATGAAGGCGAAC
>ENA-ORXT01006308-ORXT01006308.1-marine-metagenome-genome-assembly--contig:-NODE-6308-length-11078-cov-7.994182_pt1 | contig 11078 bp, 4 predicted proteins | sample MGYA00237868_ERZ511482 | MGnify/ENA metagenome assembly ERZ511482
GGCCGTGAGGGGCGCCGGCAGGGGCCGGCGGTCGGTCGCGCCGCGCCGCGGTGGTGGGGGCGGTCCCCGCACCGTGGGGGGGGGGCGGCGGGGGTCGGCGTGCGCGCACCGCTGCGCGTGGCGGGGCTGCTTTGCGCTTTCCATGTGCTTGGTACGCGCGCGGGTGTGGTTGTACAGTCGATTGGGTGTGGGCGCACGGTATGGCTGTGGGTTGTTGCGCCTCTGCCGGCCGACGCGCCGGCGCAGGGACGGGGGTTGACCGCCGCGGCAGCTCGCGTCGGTGAGCCGATGGGGTTGGCTTCCACCTGCGCGTCGCTGGAGGGTGCATCTGCGCGCTGCCTGTGCGGACCGCAGCCCACGTCTGGGCGCAGGGTGCAGCAAACGCCAGGGTTTAGAGGCCAAGCGGGAGGCAAAGCATCAACACATTTTTAACGCAGAGAGCACGCAGTGCGTGGAGCAAGGAGCTTGCAGCTGGTCTGGCAAAACAAGGCAAGCCATGAATACAAAAACAATCAAGGCAGAGGCATGAAGAACGAGTGGGAATCAAGACGACCCCATCTTAACCGGCAAAGGCGGACAGGTGGCCTCGGCGCGGCCCGACGCCGCCCGTATCCTGGTGCAGCTCCACCACCTCCTCCAACGTCAGGGCGTAGTTGTAGATGGAGAGTCCCTTGACGGCCCCGACCACCCCCACAGCCACCAGGAGCCCGCGGCTGACGTCCAACTCGGTGACGACCGGGCGGCTGCCGACAAGAACGCCGTCGAGGTAGAGACACACGGTGCCGCTGTCGTACGTTTGCACATAGTGGCGCCACTCGCCCTCTGGCTGGGGCACGTGCAGCACGCCACTACGGCCGTCGTCGACACCCCACCGGTTGTTCATCTTGGGGCCGACCTTCCGCGTCCGCATGTGGAGACACAGGTCCTTGTTGGCGTGGCAGTCCAGGCGAAAAATGTCCGCCTGCTGGTACGTGTCGACATCAAAGCGCAGCCACACAGACACCGACAGGCAGTTCTCCTCGGAAAGACGGGTTACAGAAGGCGGCACGACGATGCGGGTGTTCTTGTCGAGAATGAGGCAGGTGCCCATGTCGTCGTCCTCAGCCACCTCCACTCCCGTGCCGCCGACCAGCATGGCGGGGTCGCCGCCGCCCAGCTCGGGCGTGCCCGTCGCCCCGTCCAGAAGCTCCGTCAGGGGGTAGGCCGCCAGCCGACGGAGGCCACCCGAGTAGAGGAAGAGCTGGCGGAGGGTGGCAGCGTTGAGGCGGCCGTTAAAAACGCGCACGTCGTCCCACGCCACGCCCGTCTTGCATCCGAGCTGCACAGCCAGAGGGGTGTCGGGCTCGGGGAGAGCGCCAATCAAGCCAGGAAAGCCGATCAGACGCTTGGCATTGATGAAAGCAGCCACCCCCCAGCCCTGCTCCCAAACCACGGAGAGGTGAAACCAAACGTCCAGGGGCAGCTTGGGAGACCGCAGGTCCATCGGCTTGAATCGAGCCTGTCCCTCGAGCCGCACACCAAGTCGAAGTGCCCCGTGGTGCACCGACACCTCACACCACGAGGAGCGCAGGAGGGGGATGACCGCCCGCCAGCCATTCGGGCTTGCAGTCGGGACGTACACCCACGCCGAGAAGGTCACCGCCGTCTCGACCGCGGCGAGCGTATCGCTGCTCAGCGGCAGCGTCACGTCGCCACCCTCCTCAGGCACTGTCCAGCCGCGCTGGGACATGACGGCGGGCTTGGGGAAAACCGACACGGCTACGTCCGCCGTTTCGTCGTCGTCCGTCACGTTCTTGCCCGTTACGTCTTCAAGGCTGCCCGTCTGGGGTGCCCCGTCAACACCATCGGACGGGCCACCGCCCGACCCAGGCGCTCCGTGCCCGTGATTATCGGCCTCGACGTCGCCGTCGCCTTCGGGCGCGTCGGCCTGCTCACAGTCATGGTCGGCGCCTGTCGCGGTGTGAGCGCGCAACAGGATGTGGCCGAGCAGCTTATCCTCGGCCGTCGACTCGACCGGAACGGCGTTGAGGGCTGCCACCTTGGTGGCGTCGGCCCCGTCAGCCGCCGCTGGCACCACTCCCGCCAGGCGCTCGATCACAATGCCGCAGTGCTCCGAGTCGTCGTTGCCGTCGTCCACGATTTGGATGGCGTCGCGCTGACCGCCACACTCGATCCACGCAGCACCCTCGGGACCCAGCGGCGTGCAAGTCGGCACCCCAAAAGCGCCCAGCGGCACAATGGCCACTGACGACATGGTAGACGTGGCCGACAGAGACGGTACAACCAGGCGCTTCGCCTGCACCCCTCCGGCAGTCAGGTACCGCTCCAGCCGCACCGGCCAGGTGACTTCCGGCTGGGGCTTGGGCAGGGTGGACCGGTCGGGAAAAATCGGGCACACGGCCATCCGCCGTGGTCCGTCCTCTACGATGGCAAAAGTGTCCCGTAGGTCCACGAGCCGCGCGGTCGGGCTGGCCAGCGGTAACACGAAGTCGATGGCGTGGCGCTCGCCCTTGGCATGTGCCGCCAGCTCCACGTCGTCAACAACCACCACGTAAGGGACGTGGCCCTTGACAGCTGCAACGATGCGGTTGACCCCGGTCACTTCGTCGCGCCACGCGTCGGTGCCGGCGGTCGTCGACTCGTCCGCCACCGCCATGTACGAATCAATCTTGGCAAGTGCCGAGTCGGTGCCCATCAGCGGCGACAGCAACCATTGCTGCTCGTCGTCGCCGCCGCCACGCCCGCCGTACGTCACGCCGTCGATCACCACCGAGCTGATGTCGCGCAGCACATCGGCCAGCGCGAGCATGTCGGTGCAGCTCCCGGCCTCGTCCGCTGCGCAGGTGCCCTCGCCATCGGTAGCGGCCAGATCCCCGTCACGGTCGGCCTCGCCTGCCACGGGCAGCAGCTCGGTGGCGGGCGGGTCGGCCTCGGCAACGCCCTCCTCCCGCCCAGCGTGGCTCGACCGGGTGCGCCCATCTGGACCGAGCATCAGCGTGTACTTGTCGACGGTGCCACCGACGCGCACAGTGCACTCCGTGGTGGCAATGGGCCCGCCAGCCGCCGCCTCCTCCTCATCGACCGGCAGCCGCGTCATTTGCGTGACCGGCGCCGGGTCCCCATACCGCTGCGCCATCAACAACACCTTGATGCGGCACGCGCCAACCGTGCGCACGTGCACCGCCACCCGGCGCGCGACGTGACCGCCGAAGCGGAAGTGCTGGAGCACGGGCAGCACTGGCGGTGGGGTCACCTCCGCGTCGGGGCCGGCCTCTAACACCCGCACGCGCAGCACGCGGGCGCCGGGCAACAGTGGCGGGTCGGGGCCCTCGTGCGCGTACACGTCCGCCTGTGCGTCGCCGCCCTCGTAGAGCAGCATGTCCACTGACCCGCCCTGCCCGTCGTCGCCCGCACCAATGCGCTCGTAACGCACAAAAAGCGGCGGCTCGCGGTGGGTTGCCTGGCACGTGGAGTCCACTTGCATCAACCACTCATACTGCGTCGAATGGATGGCCGCACTGCCAACTGCGTCGTCGCCGCCATTCTCCTCGTCAAAGTCTGACTCGCCGCTGGCATCAATGTCGTCCATAATGAGCGCGTACGGCGTGTCGCCGCGGGCCAAGCCTGACGTGCGGAAGAAGTAGCGCATCGGCAAGTGGCGGAAGGCCTCGGCGTGGCCGCCTTGGAAGGCTCCTTTGGTGCTAATGCGCCAGTTGGGGAGCTCGGACCAGGGGAGGCTCATCCACGGCAGCGGGCTTGGCGTCAGGCGGCTCCAATTAGGCGTCCGCATGACCGGTTCGCCGCGGCCAGGCACGCACAATGCCCAGCGGTACGCGTCGGCCAAGTCGCAGGCAATCACCGCAAACACCGCATGCTCCCGACGCTCTGCCTCCAGCGTTCGCCCCGACACAGTGCCCGTCACGCCGTCACGGTGGGTGCTGGCACCCTGGCCGAGGCCGTTGATCAGCGGCAGGTTATGTAGGCCTGTGATGAAGTTGATCCACCGGGTGCCCCAGACGCGGCCGAGCCCACAAAACACAAAATCCCCACGCGACGGATGCGTGTGCCCGCCAGGCGTGTGGCGGGGCTCGACGTAGAGCATGCTGGTGGTCGACGACCACTCGTTGCGCGTCACAAACAGCCCCCGCTGGTCGCAGAAGTACGTGCGTGGCTGGCCCCGCTCGCGCAGTGCCGCCAGGCCCTCCTCGTAGTCCGCATGAACAAAGGCCGAGGCGCCAAACGCCCGGTACAGGCGCTCGAGGTTGACATAGGCGTTTCGCGCGAAAATTTCACGCCGGTACGACTCGAGCTCTCGCTCCCCGTCGCCCGCCGGCTCGCCGCGGTACTCCTTAACAGGGCGGTAGGCCATCCCCGTCCCACAGCGGAAGACAATGTCAATGGCGGCGTCGGTCGGGTAGGCCATCTTGAACATCTCCGCGTCGGGCGACCACGTCGACATGGGCCCAATGCCCGTCTCGTAGATGAAGGCTCGACCGCTCGGGAGGAGGATGTTCAAGTGGAAGAGCGCGGCAAAGTTGTAAGCTGAGGAGGTGGCAAAGAGCTCGACGCCGCGCTTGGCCAGAGGCACGTTGTAGTAGGCGCAAAAGTTGGACTTGGCCAGCCCTTCAAAGGGCGCTCCGACCGGCGAGTGCGCCACGTGGACCCACTTCTTCCACCCCTCGACCAGCCGCAGGTAGGTGTCGTGGTCGTAGCCTTCCTCGCCCTCGATGGACAGCGTCAACGGCAAGAGGTTCGTATGAACGTTTAGCCAGTTGGAGCTGATGGCAGGGAAGGCCGGCAGCGCCTGTGTGCCCGCCGTGGCAAAGTGGCGGTCACGGGTGATGGCCGCGATGGCCTGCCGCATGACGTCGCGCTGCTCGTCCGTCGCGAAATTGTGGATGAAGTCATAGACGAGGCCAAGCGTCTCAGAGTGCACCTTCTGGTAGAGCGGTTGCCAGTCGGTGGGCAGACCCGGCAAAATATCCAGGTAGTGGGCGGCCATAGTGGCCCCGACCGTAGCCATCCGCTGCCCTCCCTCCTCATCCTCGTCAATCAATGCGCGGAAGGCCTCGAGCGGCGCCGTGTTGAACAGCTCAAACGGCGCACCGTCGTCGTACGTGCCGTCGAGGAAGTTGGCCAGGGGGCCTTGCGCCAGGTTGAAGCGAAGGCCTTGGTAGCCCTCCGAGGCCGCCTCGTCCTGCGCCGCCTTCCACGCGTCCGCGTTGTTGGTCCACCACTTGGCGCGCAGTTGAATGGCACGCCACGCGGCGCGACCGGCGGGCGTGTCCTTCAGCGACGCCCGGATCGCCGGTAGGTCGTCGGGGCTAAAGTAGACGCGGGGGTGCACGCCGGGCGGTGGGGGCGGGGAGAACCGTTCCGCCGCGTACGCGGCTCGCGCCGCTTCGGGCAGGGGCGGGTTGCACTCCTCAGGCCACCGCTCAATGGGGGGGAAGAGCGACGCCAGTTCCCCAATGGTGTAGCCGGTACGTTCAGAGCACTGCGCCATCGTCTCGCCGTGGATGTTGGGCGCCGATGCCTCCTCAATGGGGCCGTTGCCCGCGAGACCATCTGCCATCAGCGCCTTAGCGTTGGAGCCGTCGATATCCAAAGTCGGCACCTCCGCGTCCACCTCCACCTCGAAGGTGAACTCGGGGACGTCCGCCATGGCGGCACCGAGCGGATAGCTGCAAAATGAAGGGGGGGAACAGTCGGTCGACAATACGGGTGAGAGGAAGGCGACGGCGGCGCCGGCCACGGCGGGAGTGCAGCCGGCGGCTCACGAGGCAGCGGCTCTCCTCGAACCGCGACCTCCTTCTCCACAACAAGCGCGTCGCGTGGAATCGCCCGTCTACACCAGCCAGCGCTCAAATAGTCGACCAGCAGGGCTCACTGATCATCCGCGCGGCTCTGCCCGTGCGCCCATCACGCTGACACGCGCACTGGTGGGATGACCCCACTCGGGGTGGGCAGAGCAGCCGGCGCCGCGTGCACCCTCGGGCACAGGACCGCTACCCCCCCCTTCCACACACACGCGGGCATCAATTGCCCGGTCGTCGTGTGCGCGCCACGGCCATCGCCGCTACTCTCCTCAGCGTGGACGAGACAGTGGCCAATGCGACGAGCAAGCGAACGGCCAACCGACACTCCCCCCCCGACAATGCCCGTCAATGAGGTAAATTGAGGAAGGACCGCCGCCGGTCAACACAGAGGAGACACAGACTGCAGTGCCGCAGCCATAATACCGGGACAGAGACACCTGCAGCTGGATCCGGAGTCGGGCAGGGCGCTGCACAATGCCGCGAAAGGGGAAGAGGTGGGCAGCGCCACGGAGGCGAAGCGATTAACTGTCTCGTCCGCAAATCAGGGCGTGACAAAGCAGGGTGGTCCAATTGATCTGGCTTCTTCGCACATCATGTCTGTACAGTATCTCTTAGACTGGGCATAGGCAGTGCTACTTTCTCAATGGTGATGAAACTCGATAGATTGTGGACCGGTGAGCCACTTGCACGAGAGCGAACATTGAAAAAGCCTCTGATGTGCTCTGTCCTGCTTCTTTTGACGGACGTGTCCGCCTTGAAGGCCATCGAGGCGGACTAGCTAGACGTTTTGAGCACCATGACACTTCGCATACATACGCTGGCATGAGGCGCTGCCATGGTTTGGTGTAGCGAAGGGAGGCAACTGCAGCTCGCGTATACAGGAGCTCCACACGGGCTGGACGCGTTTGACTATAGGAAGCATGATGGAACCTTCTTTCCTGCGCATCCTGCATATCCAACACGTTGGGGAGATGCTCTGAAAGTCAGTCAGCTGACAGACCATTTGTGAGGACTCACTTTGCAGCTGCGCTTCTTCTCTACGTGGCATGCAACCTTTGTTGCGCTCCCATTGGCTGCCTGGCTGGATCAGGCCTCAAAAACTGCCGTGGAATGTATGGTCTGCTCGAGACACCAAGATGGTTATGCACACGATGCAACAGCCCTTGCGGGCCGCGCTACCGAGAACTGTTGCCTTTGTGGCTCCTTTGCATGCGCGTGCCGGCTGACCTACGCTCGTATCTGCAGTATCTCCACCGGTTGATGTGGTGGGCGTGAATCGGCGTCTGCCCCCTTTCTGCTTGGTCGCAGGGCGCTTCCAGCAAGGCTATATGACGCGGCGTGACAACCTGCTGGACCACGCCCAGCATTTTGTCTACGCGTGTCCGAACAACCCTTCCCCGGAATTGCTGAGCCGCAACCGCCCCTGCCTCAGACCAACTTCACCATCCCCACCCGCATCCTCTGCTGCCTGTTGCCGCCACTCTGCCATTTCCACGCCCGCTGCCGCTGCCTCCCCTTCCATCACCATGGCGGCCTTTGTTCCCGCGGTCGCGCCGCTGCAGACGTCCCCTTACGCCCCCGCCGCGGCCTGTGTCCGCCCTGGGCGTCTCCCGCTCGCCGCCGCTCGAGCCGCGCCCGTCCGCGCCGCCGTTCCTGCCGGCGGCGTGACGATGCGGGCGTCGCGCGACTCAGCTGCCGCCGACTTGGCTGCCGCCATTGACGCATCCTCCTCCAAACACCTGCTCGCGCTCGCCAACGACACGGCGGCGGGGGCGCCGATTGCAGAGGCCGCGGCCGCCCTCGAAGCGGCCGCCGGCTCCCGTGGCTCGAGGACCGCCAAGTCCTCGAGCCTCCACGGCGTTTGGTCGCTCGCCTACACGGACGCGCACTCCATCGTCAAGAACAAGGGCCTGACGGGGTCGGGTAAGAGCCTCCCCGCCGCCAAGCTCGCCGCCCTCCGCGAGGGCTACGACGCTGACGGCGTCGCGTGGGCAGAAGAGAAGCTGTCGGGGATGGGGGGGCTCAAGCTCCGCAACCGCCTCATTGGCACTTGGGCGGCCGGCAAGGCGCGGGGGGGCAACCACGTGGAGCTTGCGTTCAACGAGGTGGAGACCCATCCGGGTGGACGCACCATGGCGTCTGAGGCCAAGGAGGTTATTGAGGTCACCTATGTCGACGACGACTGGAAGATTTCGCGGTCGCCAGAGACCCGCGAGCTCTTTGTCTTCCGACGGGAGGAGGCGGTCGGGCCGGCTGCCCCCGAAGAGGATGACGCTGAGGGCGCAGACGAGCAGAGCTCGGGCAACCCGCTCTCCCGGCTGTTCAAGAAGACTGAAGTTGCTACTAAGGAGGCGGTGGAGGAGGTGGAGGAGGAGACCAGCTCGGGCAACCCGCTTTCGCGCTTCTTCAAGAAGTAAGCCGGCGCGCCGACCTCGCGCAGCGTGGGTTGACTCGTCGCCGCCGCCGTGCTCGAGTCACTCTTTGCATATACAAGCTGTTCCTGGATGACGTCTATGTATGGTCTGTGTTGAGGAGTTGCAATATGACCCAGTTTTTATTTGTCATCGCCCCACCGCCCACCTACGTGGCTAGCCGATGTCGAGTGCCTCTCCAGAACAAAGCAGACGACTCGGTCCGTGCGAAACAGGCGCAGCTGTTGTGGAAAGGAGTCTTGATCCCACCTTGTCAGAGTTCGACACGTGGCTGCTGACGTGACCCCGACCGTCTACTTTCGCAACTCCACAGTCGCTGGCCTGTGCTCCGCGCCTGCAGTTCCCCTCGCTCACTCGTATACAGAGAGGTTCTTGACCATCTTCGTGCCCCTTTTATCCTCTCACATTGTTGCCACTATGGCGCCGCCGCCACCCCCCGCGGCTGATGCCGCTCCGGCGGCGGCCGGCGGCGGCAGTGGCGAGCCGTCACCGACCAGCGTCTTTCAGCTGATGCTGCTGGTCGGGCGCCTCAAGGTACGTGGATGCAGAGGGCGCCGCCCGTCAGCAAGGAAGGGGTGAGACGAATGTTGGTGGGCGCTGGTCGGTGGGGAGGTGGGAATGGCGTGGATTTTTTTCCTTTCTGTAGGGGCAACGGCAGGCCTATGCATCCGTCGAGGGGGCGGGGGCAGGTGCTGTTGACTGTACTGGCCATGGAGACTGGTTTTTTTCTTGTGTTTTCCGCCGTGGAGCACGCTTGTCCATGCTCGACTAACGCCTCACTGGCTGCTCTTTGTTTTTGAGCCCCCGTCGACCCGCTACATGGATGGCTCGCTTGCACCACGTGTTTCTGCACCCACCCCTTTGTATGCGACTGCTTTGCTTACCATGCGGCCAGACGACCAAGCGGGCGGGTTGGGTCCTCTCTGGCATCCCCGCCCCCGAGTCCGTCTCGGACCACATGTACCGGATGGCCATGGCCGCGTTTGCGCTGCCGCCCGCCGTCTCGGCGCACGCCATCAAGCTCGCGCTCGTGCACGACCTCGCCGAGGCGCTCGTCGGGGACATCACCCCCCACGATGGGGTGAGCGGGGACGAAAAGGAGCGCCGGGAGCGGGCCGCAATGGCCACCGTGCGTGACGAGGTGCTGCAGGGGGAGGGGGCGCTCGGCAAGCACCTCGTCGACCTGTGGGAGGAGTACGAAGCAGGAGAGACCGAGGCGGCGCGGTTAGTCAAGGACGTTGACAAGTATGAGATGATTGTGCAGGCGTACGAGTATGAGGGGTGTACGTTGTTGTGGGTGTCTGCCTGGGCGTGCGCTGGCCATCGTCAGTGTCTTGGTGGCCCGTCTGTTGTCGCCGACGACGGTGGTTCCCGGGTCGGCCCGTGTGGGATCGCTCCGTGCCCGTGTGCGCTGCGCTCCGCGAGTCGCCTTTGCCAACCCGCCGCGCGGCGGGCGCTTGCTGGCTTCCACGCACTCACCCCCGTGGCCCCACGCTTGCTGCTGATGCCTGCTTCTCGTGCCATGCCGCTGTCCGCCTCGCTACTGCTTTCGCTATCTCGTTACTGCTGTCGCTGGCGGGGCGGCCACAGCCACTGGCACGGACCTGTCGCCCTTCTTTGACTCGACGGCCGGCAAATTCCGCACCCCAACGGTCCAGGCGTGGGTCAAGCCCCTCTACGCCGCGCGCGCGGCGCGGCGAGCGGCGGCGGCGGGCGGGGGGGACGCCGCGCCGCCGCCGCCGTCGGAAGCGGGCAAGTGAGTCGTCGTGTTTTTCTGGTTCACCGCTTGTTTGTTGTTGGTCTGGGCTCGTTAGGTGCTGTCGGCGGCTGGGAGGCGGGCGACGCGCTCCACGCCGCCATGGACGGTCGGGGGGAGTGGCGCAGCTTTACCCTTGGCGCCGTCGCTCGTCGACCGCACGACGTGTCGTCCCGTACGAGGCCGGCGGGGTCAGGCGCGCCTGCCCCCCGAATGTCGGGTGTCCTTTCGCATGGGCCCGGGCCACTCGACTGGTTTCCGCACTACGGGCGCCCCTGCACCACTTCCCCACCCGCGCTGCCACCACAAACAATATGGGCTGGTCCTTGTACACACAACAACTATCGGATCGCACAAGCAAAAGCCCGGGGCGGCGCGGCAGACACACATACAACAGCCGCGGGGGAGTGCCCCGAAAACACCCCACCGCAGCGCGCCCGTACCGTAAGCGGACCCCCTCTCAACAAAACACAAACAAACACACACACACACACACACACACATAAACATATAGACAGCCGCGCCGGCCCGCACCCGTTGCCCCGTCTCTAGGAGGTGGGGACGTTCGCCGCCGCAGGCGCATCGGCAGACTTGACCTACAAAAACAAACGCGCCGCCACGCGCCGCCCGCGACGCCCGCGGCATCCGACGCGGTCCGGCGCGGGCGCCACCGGGTCGTACGCCCACCGGGGGGGATGCAGCGGGGCCCCACTCCCCGTAGCCCCCCCCCGGCGTGCGTGCCGCCCCCGTCGGCGGCGCGTGTTCCCCGTCTTGGGCCCGCCGCCTCACTGCGTCACCGTCTCATCGTCTCTTGGCCGGGTGCGGGCGGCCGCCGGTCGGCGGCCGCGCCGCCCTTCGTCGCCCGCTTGCAAACACTACAAGAGTGGCGGTCCGCCGACTGCGGCACCCGCCGCTCGTCCGTCGCGACCCTGCCCGTCGCCTCCTCCCCCCCACTGGTGGGACGGCACCCCCCAGCTCGGCTGGGGGCCGGCCACAGCCACCGTCGCCCCCCCCCCCCCCCCCCCCCCCCCCCCCCCCCCCCCCCCCCCCCCCCCCCCCCCCCCCCCCCCC
>ENA-ORXT01006309-ORXT01006309.1-marine-metagenome-genome-assembly--contig:-NODE-6309-length-11077-cov-23.593182_pt1 | contig 11077 bp, 11 predicted proteins | sample MGYA00237868_ERZ511482 | MGnify/ENA metagenome assembly ERZ511482
TTGATGCGGTTGCGGGCCAGGCCGTCGAGTCGGCCATAGTTCGCGGTGCGGTCGATGCGCCAGACCCGGTGGTCGGCCAGGTCAGCGAGTCTCGGGGCGAATCGGTAGCCGAGTGTCCAGGCGATAGCGAACACGATCTCGGAGGCGCCGGCGGTATCGGTGGACACGGTTTCGGGTTTGATTGTGGTTGGGTTGGCGAGAAGCCCGTCGAGGGCGTAAAGGCTGTCTCTATGCGTGCCAGGAATCAGTGTCTGGTGGAACGATGCGTGGGTGTCAGCCATCCAGGTGTAGAGCGTGGATCCTCGTTGGCGACCGAAGTAGCGCGGGTTGTATCCAGCATGGATTGTCGAGACTGGGATGACGAGGCGCATCCCGTCGGCTGACGCCATTTCCCCTCCACCCCAGGCTTCTTGGGCGAGCGGTAGTTCTGCGTGGTAGTCGAAGAGCCGGGTGCTGGCTCGGGCGTGGGTGGCTGAGCGGACGTAGTTCTGTGCAACCCAGTTCAGTCGTTCACGGGTGAGTGCCGGATCGTGTTCGTCAACGACCGGGGTCAGCCCAACATTGCAAGCATCGGCAACCAACAGGGCTGATAGAGATTGGTGGAGATCTTTGGTCTTGGTGTCAGCGCCGCCGATGTGGGTGTATTCGTCGAGCATGCCGGTCCAGGCGTGGACTTCGGCAGGCAAGTCGGCGATCTCGACTTGTGGCAGCAGTGCTTCGACTTTGGATCGCAGTTCGATCAGTGAGGCGGGTTCTTCGATGGCGTCGAGCGGCGTAATGACGATGCGGTCTTTGCCGTCGCGGTTCTCGATGCGGAATTCATCGTTGGCGTCCATGCCTTCCTCAAGGCGCCGCCATGCGCCATCGAGTGCTTGGGAGAGACGACTGATTACGTTGCCGGCGTCTGGATCTAGGGCGAGGCCGGCGCAGGCTTGGTCTCGTTGCTCTTCCCAGACTTCGTCGTCGATGAGTTCGGCTCTTGGGTCGCCCCATCGGTTGCTGCCATCGATGTAGATGTCTCGTCGTCTAAGACCCACACGGAGTTGGTCAAGGACGCAACAGGTGTACGCGGCTCGATCAACCAAGCCGGTTTCGGCGTCAACCACGTAGGGCTCCCACGTGGCGGTGACGACCTCTGTCGGGATCTCGTCGAGAGGCCGTCTAGGTGTCCGAGGCTGGGTGTCGAACCACTCACCAAGAACATGGAGCGCTTCGAGGACATGGGCTGACTGGTCGGTGGAGGCCAGGCTGATGGACTCCATGAACTGGGGCAGGAATCTGCGGATCTGCGAATACGCCGCCACGAGGCGATCATGGAACGGATCGCCTGGAGCCCGCCACAGATCATCGACGGTCTGGATCGCTCCGCCGAGTCGTTCCCGGTCGGTGCGGAGTTGGTCGACGGCTTCGGCGATCTGGTTGGGGTCGTCGATGACCGAGAGGATCTGATCCAAAGCGGTTCGAATTTCGCCGACTGCTCGGTCATAGGTGCGGAGTTCGGCGACACGGCGTTGTTGGCCCCGGTTGTGAGCTGAGCGTTGCATGTCACCAAAGACACGATCGAAGACATCGAGCACGTCATCACGAGCCGAATCGCCAAGCACGTGGATGAATGCAACAAGTGTTGCTGTGCGTCGTTCCGGAGCAAGATCAGCGAGCTGGGATACCCACGCATCCTCGCCATAGCGGGCAAGCGCTGCCACCCGCCGTCGAGGTAACCGGCCCAGGTCCACCTCGGTGAGTCCAAGCGCCCGGACCTCGGCCAGTCGAGCCAGGGCTTTAACCAGGCCCTCGACGGTCGGGTTGACTGGTGACCGGCGAAGTCGATCGAGTCCAGAGTTACGCCGACCATCGGGAACGACAAGCAGGTCGTTGAGCACCGCCGCTTGGTCCGGCGTCACGATCGCGCTGACTCGGGCCCACAGCCGTCGAGTAGAGCGTTCCCGCAGTGCACCGATCGCTCGAACCAAGACTTGTTGTCCCGGCAGAACGACGCGGTCACCAAGCAGCTTGCGGTGCGAGATTTCGAACAGCGAAGATGGCCCAATGTCATCGGACCAGACGATCCGGTAGAGCCACTGATCAAACCGGGACCGCACATGAGCGTCGTTGAAGTCTTGATAGCCGTATCGCTCACGGATCTCAGTTGTGTGGCGCCATCGCATCGGCAACTTCGAATAGCCGATCAGTAGAGCCGGGTCCTGGACCTGGAGCTGTGCTGCGACAGAGTTGATGATCTCCTCGGGAACCTCGTCCGGCTCAGCAAGAAACGTGCCAATAGCGCGAACGGTGACCAGCTGAGTGGCGAACCCAAGCCGAGTCGTGTCTGAACGAAGTCGACGGACCAATCCAAGATCTGCTTCGCTCAGGTGACACCAGCGGCCAACCCAGTCACGATCCACAACCTCAGGGAACGCTGCATACGGCGACCGTGCCGGTTCGACCCGGTTAGTTCTCATTGCCTTCAGAAGATGGCGAGTCTTCGATGTGGCGATAGACAGTGGCCCGGCTCACGCCGACCACTTCGGCAATCGCCGAGATCGTGTACTCGTTCGATGCATACATTTGACGCACTGTGACGATCTTGTCGTCGGTCATCACCGATGGCCGGCCTCCGACTCGACCTCGTGCCCTCGCAGCAGAGAGACCAGCGTTTGTACGCTCACGAATCAGCTCACGTTCAAACTCGGCCAACGCCCCAAAAATGTGGAACACGAGTTTGCCGCCCGAAGTCGTCGTATCGATGTTCTCCGACAAGCTCCGGAAACCAACCTGGCGATCAGCAAGCGAGTTCACCGTGTCGATGAGATGGCGCAGCGACCGACCGAGACGATCAAGCCGCCACACCACCACCGTGTCACCAGGCCTGACCTGATCAAACAGCGCCGCCAACTCCACCCGCTCATCGACAGCACCTGACGCATAGTCGGTGAACACCCGCAGACAACCAGCTGCCTCGAGCGCATCAACCTGCAACTGCGTCGTCTGCTCGGTGGTCGACACCCGTGCGTACCCCAACAGATCACCCATATCCAGGCGACCGTATCAAAAACGTTACAAGCGCGCAGTTCTGAGACGTTGATTATGGACACGGGTTATGGACACTGATCAAGGGTGATTCAGCCCGGAATCGCGCACCGTCTCAAAAACCACCGTTTGTGGACACTCTGAGCGGCGAAGCGAATGGACAGAATGGTGCGCTAAGCGTTACGAACCCGTGAACACGCCTGGCGTCATTATGAGGCACCGTCGAACACCAAGCGGGCCGCACAAATCGCCGGATACCGGGCGCTAGGGGCAGACCGCTGGTCCGCGAATATGAGCGGCACCGCCTCGTCGAGGCATTTGCGGCCTGCTCGGGGTCATTGTGTTGTGTGCGACGGTGAGTTCTCGTGCGGCCCTATTGGGCGAAATCCGAGCTGTGTAGCGTTTCGAGGAGTGTTGTTGCGGAGAGTCGACCGAATGCGTTAGCGGCTTTGGGGCCGTCACCGGTGACGAGCTTGCGATCGATGTGAACGGCGCCGTTCGATTTCTTGTTGATGATGGTGGTGCCGAGACTGGTGAGTTGTTCACCGAGCCACCAAGGCATGTGACCAGGTAGGTAGCCGATGCGTGGTGTTTGCTTGTCGACAGCATCAGGAAACACCACCATTTCATAGCCCTCGTACAGATAACTGTCGCCTGGCTGGCCAGCTTTTGCTTCTGGCAGGTTCGCAGCGAGCAAGGCACCTGGGCCGTGGCAGAGGGCGAGTGTGTGCAAGCCGCGGTTGTGGGCCCAGTTGAGAATCTTCCCGACGTCGACGTTTTCGGGAAGGCCCAACATGGCGCCATGGCCGCCGGGAATGAAGATTGCGCAGTACGGCGACGTGTCGTTCATCGACGTCTCGACGAAGTCGGTCAACGTTCGTGGGTTTTCGAGCTCGTCCTTCAAGTCGTTGTACAGGCCCATCACGGCCTCGTCTTCTTGTGGCATGGCCCACATCTCGATCTGGACCGGAGCACCTGTTGGCGTGGCGATGTCGATGTCGAACCCGGCGTTGCGTAGGTGCAGTATCGGCACCAGCATTTCGACCGGATGATTGCCGGTTGAAAACTTCTTGCCGTTCGCCATGGTCATGGCGTTCTCTTCGGTGCAGATCATCAGGATCTTGGAGTCGCCTTGGTAGGCGTCGGCGTAAGTGTGGCCGTCATAGTTCGTCGTTTTTTGAACGGAGAGCTTCATCGCGAGTGTCGATGGACGGTAGGTGCCGTCTTGTTGGGGCTGGGGTGAGATCGGTGTTCGCATGGAATTTCTTTCAGGCTTGGGGCGGCTCCGGACGTCGAAGCGGTTTCGTACAGCTATGGTATCGTTGAGGTAGTAGTATCTTCTACGGTACTAACAGAGAAAGTTGGGTAGATATGGCGAACCACTCTTCGACCGCGATAACCGTTGATGCGCTGGCGCAGTTCACCGGAATGGTTGGGGGTCGCTGGAAGATCGGGATCCTTTACAGCCTTGGTTGCGACGGCAAGGCCCGTTTTAACCAACTCGCCGAGAGGATGAGTCCTGTGACCCCCACGACGCTGACCCGCCAGCTGCGCGAGCTCGAACGCGATGGTCTCGTGACAAGAACGCAGTACAACGAGATACCGCCGCGAGTCGAGTACGACATCACCGACACCGCACACACCATCATCCCCGTCCTCGAGCACATCGCATCCTGGACAACATCACACGGCCAGAACCTCGCAACAGCGACTCAGAGTTGACGCCTCGCGATTATTGGCCCTCCCGAGTCAACGAGCGGAGAAGTCCTGTCCACCCGTTCACCGGATAGCGATCGCCACCTTGCCGTTGGGACCGCCGGACTGCGCGTAGCGGTAAGCCTCGGCGACGTCGTCGAGCGGGTATGTGCGGTCGAGTACCGGCTCGACAGCGCCGCCGGTGATCAGGCTCGCAATCTCGGAGAGTTGCTCGCCGCTTGGTTCCATATAGAAGGGATGGAAAGTGACATCCCGTTCAGCTGCTAGCCCTTCGGGAGCTTCGCCCTTGATCGAGACGATCGTTCCCCCCGGTTTCACTACGTCGAATGACCGTTTCAGTGTGTCGCCGCCCACCATGTCGAAGACGAGGTCGCAGGGCTCGACGACATCTTCGAACTGGTCGGTCTTGTAGTCGACGAACTGATCTGCGCCCAGTCGCTCGACGAGGTCCTTGTTGGTGGCGCTGGCTGTTGTGGCAACCCACGCGCCCGCGTTCTTGGCGAATTGGATCGCCAACGTGCCCACTCCTCCAGAGCCGGCGTGGATCAGCACGCGCTGACCTTCCTTCAGCCCACCCTTGTCAAAGAGTGCCTGCCACGCTGTGAGGCCAGCGAGAGGAACACCCGCAGCCTCTGCGTGGGTGATGTTGCTGGGCTTGACTGCCAGGTCGGTTGCCTTCAGTGCTGCGTACTCGGCCATCGTTCCCGCCTGCATGCCATCGGCCCGTGCGAACACTTCGTCGCCAACGGCAATGCCAGCAGCTTCGGACCCAACTTCGACCACGACGCCAGACACGTCGTAGCCAACCGTCCAAGGAAGCGCATAGGGGAGCATCTGCTGCATGTGCCCGGCCATGATGATCCAATCGATCGGGTTGATTGCCGCTGCGTGCACCTCGATCATCACGCTGTCGTTGGGAAGTTGGGGCCGATCTATCTCGACGACTTCAGGTTCGTTTCCATACTCACGAAGGATGGCTGCTCTCATGGGGTTTCCAGTCTTTGGCTGTGTGCGACCCCGGAGGCCAATCGCCGTCCGGACCACCGATACAGTATCGATGCGATAGTGGTATCCACAATGGTACTAACGGGGATTGTGTCGGATGACACGCGCCTGCGACCTTCGGTTTCTCGACCTCTCCGGTGTCAGTTGCCTAGGTCGTCACGGAGTGTCGACTCGATATCGACCGCCCAAGCCCAAGTGATCAGTCGAAGATCGAGAAGGCGAGCATCGCCTGGGCGCGTAGCAATTCGGGGTCTTCGCCGGTGGCCATGCGCACCAGCACGGTGTTGCACTGGATATCGATCATGGCCGCCGCGACACCCGTTGGGATCTTCTCGGCCACCTCGCCTCGGGCCTTCGCCGACTCGATCAGTACGGTATAGGAGTCTCGAGCCTGCTGCCGCAATGCTTCGACTCGGGCTGCAGTCGTCGGCCCCAACCTGTCGGACTGCTGGAGTCGAGCGAGGAGACATCCCGGTGGGCCAGCGCGATCGACGTCGGTGAACGAGGTGACAATCGCTTTGAGCGTGTCAGACAGTTGCGCATCAGGGTCGACCGCGGCGAAGTTTGGGCCGAGGACGACGTCGTTGTAGCGTTCGAGGACAGCGTCCAAGAGCTTGTCCTCCCCCTCGAAGGCCCGGTAGAGGCCGGGCTTGGACACTCCAGCCCGCCGGCAGATCTCGTTCAGCGATAATGCGTCGATCCCTTCGCTCCAATAGGCGTCCATGGCCACTCGAACGACGTGGTTGCGAGGAAACGTGGAGGGCCGTCCCCGGCTCGGCCGTCGTGTCGTATTCACGAATGACTCCCCATGCAATCAGTGTACCGACTGGTACGAAAAGAGGCTAGAGTGGATGTTTCGTACCGACTGGTACGAAAGCACCTCCTCGCCGACCAACCTGGGAACATCCGTGAAGAAGCTGAGTATTTACGACCGAGTCAACGGATCGACGTTTCGAGCGATCTCACCGGAGTGGGGCAGGATCCGCAAAGCTCGAAAGGCGGCGACAGGATTCGACAACCCCGACGTTGACATCCCGACCGAGTTCCGCACACTGGCGGGGCGCAACATTCGCCTCGCCGAGGCCGGGCCCGCCGACGCTCCGACCGTCGTCATGCTGAGCCCGTTCCCAGAGAGCATCCTGAGCTTTGTCGGATCCTGGGAAGCGCTCACGGAGACGTTTCGGGTGGTCGCTATAGATCTTCCTGGCTTCGGAGCGTCCGAAGGCGATCGCAACGACATGACGCCAGCCGCCCAAGGCGAACTCCTCGGCAAGATCCTGGACGACCTTGACCTCACCAGCATTCATCTCGTCGCCCCCGACGTCGGTATGGCCGCAGCTCTCAGCTATGCCCTGACGCCGAACCGGCGCCTGGCCAGCATGGTGGTCGGACACAGTGTTGGCGCCCCTGGCCCACTCAAGCTGGCGATGCTCATCAACCTGATGTCGCGTTTCGGCTTCCTGCGTTGGAATACGGCTCTGCTCGGCGCCGGCCCACTGATCGCGTTCACCTCGACGTTCGGTGCCATCCGCCATCGCTACAACGCGACCCAAGTCGACGACTTCAAACGGGCCTACTCCGGGCGAGCCTTCGAGGTCATCCATTGGTTTGCCGACCTTCGCAGTAGCGGCGAAGACCTGGCGCGTCAGGTGAGCGAGATCGACGTGCCCACGCAGATCTTCTGGGGTGAACTCGACGCCCTCTTCGATGTGAGCAACGCCCACCACCTCCACAAAGCAATGCCAAAGAGTGCTCTCCAGATTTTCCCGGAAGCAGGCCATCTGAGCTGGTCCGACCAGCCGGAGATGTTCGCAGCAATGATCATCGACTGGGTTACCACCGGCCACAAGAAAGTCTGACACCCGAGCCGGAGCAGCCGAGCTGACATTCACAAGATTGTTCCAGCCGCTACGACCTGGACGGCCATACAACATCGATCACTGCGACGATCATCGCCTCACTGATTGTGTTGATGATTTCTTCTGGGTCACCGAACTCAGGTCGATGCTCGCGGTCATCGCCGTCTCGCCGATCCTCGGATTCCCGCGCCTCGGCTCGCCAGAACGCGAACTCTCGCATTAGTCCAGCAACGGACGGTCACAGCTGAGAGCACATAACACCAGCACAGAATCACAACTCCGACCCGCACACAACCAACCCGATATCGGCCCAATTGCGCTAGCTCGTAATCACGGTGTGTGACCCGCTTCAATTCGACGGTAGAGCCGCGCCAACTCAGGATCCTGCACGAAACCTCGTCACACCCCGGGGTCACCATCTGCGGCGAAACGAGCTGCGTCAGCGAGGTCTGGATCTGGTCCAGGCCTTCGGGCCCATACGTTTGAGTGCTTCTGCACTTGGGGACTCCACGCCTTCCATCCAGGGGTGATTGGGCTCTCGTCGCCGGACCTGATCACGCAACCTCTAAACGAGTGATGCAGACAAGTCTGCCCCACAAGTCAGTCGATCGCAGTTCACCTACCAGGAGGCCCCAGGTTGGGGATCCCTATCCCTACAACACAAGGGAGCGTAGAAGTGTTGTCATCGCGTGTCGGAAGACTGCTGACCGAGGGCGGTTACGAACTCATGGACCAGCTGGTTGAACTCGGCTGGCTTGTCTCGGTAGGGGGCGTGTCCGGCATTGTCGGCTACCACGACCTGGGCCGCGGGGAACCGCTGTCGGAGACTGGCGAGGGCTTCGCTGGAACAGAACGGATCGTCGCTGCCAACCACAAAGAGCGTCGGACAACGGATCAGGTCGAAGCTGTCTGAGAAGTCGACGGTGAACGCTTCGTGTTCGGTGTAGTGACGGCGAACGGCTTCGTTCTTGATCGCCGCATCCAAAGCCGGTGTGTCGCCAGAACGGATGTAGAGCGGGATGCATATCTCGTCGAAGCGCTTCTCGGCCTTGGCCGAACTTGGATCACAGAAGTGATTCCATGCGGCGTCGGCGGCGTCAGGTCCTCCAAGCTCGTCAAACGCGCGAGCCAGGACGCCAGGGTCCATTCGCCCTGGGTATCCGGACAGGACAAGGCCGACCGGGTGGTCAGGGTGCCGGGTCGCGTACGACAGTGCGACCGCTGCACCAAAGGAGTGGCCGAAGACGATTGGGTGCTCAATGCCGGTCGCCGAGCAGAATCTTCGGATGTCGTCGCCCCACTTGGCCAGGTTCCAGTCGTCGGTCTCGCCATGATCGCTGCGGCCGTTGCCTCGGTGGTCGAGATAGACGAGCTGCATGCTCTTGGCGAGAGGTGACAAGAAGGGTCTCAATGTCGTGTGATCGACACCGGGCCCTCCGTGGAGGCACAGGAGTATCGGCGCCTCGACGTATCCGACTTCGCCCGACCGAAGTAGCGGCCCTTCGATATCGAAGAAGATCCTCAGGCCATCGAGCGCGGCGTACATGCACCAGAGGGTACGCGAGCTACCGGGCGGCCGCAGCTCGCCGAAAGGGCACTCGATAACAACGCCCAGAATCTCGGCAAGTGCAGCTTCACTAGCGCCGCACTTCGGCCCAAGCGTGACGTCACGGAATCGCGAAGGTGTCTCCTCGCCCGTGCGGCTCGCTAGTTGCTTCGAGAAGCCTTACCAGAGGATGTGCAGCGCCGATCTACGCAGTCGTGCGAGCTCGCTCCAACTCAGTGGCGAGAGCCTGTGGGTTGTCCACCGTCAGAACCGCACTTACGAAATCGCTGTTGCGAAGTTTCAATACAAGCAGCGGGTCTACGCCAGAGCCTGCTGTCGCAGCCCAGAACTCCTTACCGGCGAGCCCGTCTGCGAGCATGCTGCCGACGCGCTTTCGGTTGGGGCGTTTCTCACCGTTGTGCGTGCCACACCCCAGGGCACGATGCTTGATCCGCTCCTCCATCAGGGAACGATCTTCAACGTCGACCGCAATGACATCAGCCAAAGGGAACACAACGCTGCGGCGCCAGTTCATCACCCGATCCCACCCAGTAAGACGAACTTCGAGCGCATTCTCGACCCTGCTGACCGCGAATCCCATTCGCTGAATGTACCCAACGCTGTTCGACGACTCAAGAGCCACACACTTGCAGCGGGCGACGACAAATCTGCGATGCGCTTGACGCTATAGCCAACTGCTGACCCGCTCGATAACAGGCGCCCATACTGTCGGGCTCGACGCCACATGCCGCGCTGCATCACGGCCCATTCGTGACGTCACAGAATCGCTCCGCTGAAGCTTTGCTGAGAGTCGGATCTCCAGACGCACCTCTACAACTTCTCGACATTGGTTATCCGATAGGATAACCTCGGACTCATGGGAGCAACAGCAGCGAAACTCATACGTGATGCGCGCACATCGGCCGGGTTCTCGCTGGCCCAGTTGGCTGAACTCGGATCTACCTCGAAGGCGACATTGTCGGCGTACGAGAACGCAAAGAAAGATCCAGGAGCGACCACGCTCGACCGGCTTCTCAAGGCGTGCGGTCTTCAGCTCGCAGCGGTGCCTTCGGGAATGGCGACAACACCAGCGGAAGTCTCGCGACGGTTTAGCGAACCCCGCCAACCCCCAACCGGTGACGATGTGAGTATCACTCGTGACGGACGGCGACTCGAGACGGTCGCTGACTTTGAAGCACTCATCGCCGAGATGAGTAGTGACTGACGACGAAGGGCCCTATGGGCCGCTTGATGCCGAAGCGGTCCTCAGCGCGCTTGTTGCCCACCGGGTCGACTTCGTTGTTGTCGGCGGGACTGCCGCCATCCAGCACGGAGCAACACGCGCGACCAGCGACGTTGATTGCGTGGTCGCGACCACGACCGAGAACCTTCAGCGGGTCTGCGACGCTCTACACGAGATGGGGAACCCCAGGATCCGGGCAGAGAACGTTCCCGATGAAACAGCCATCGAGCTCTCGAAGAGCCTCGTCAACGTCGACTACCTGCAACGTCTTGAGCTCTCCACCTGGCGAACCGACAGCGGCAGCGTCGACATCCTCCGCAACCTTCCAGACGCGAACGGAAAGCTCCTGCCAATCAAAGACATTCCGTCCCTCGCTGTCACCACCGAAGCCGGTCTGGTAATCCGGCTCGGCACCCTTGCTGCCATCATCGAGTCCAAAGAATGGTCGAACAGGCCCAAAGACCTCGAAGCGCTACCAGAGCTCAGACAACTCCGAGATAACGAGCCACACTGACCCGAGATCGCCGAGGAGTCGCTCACGGCTGGCAGCCGCACATAACCGCACCCAGAATCACGCTCCCGGCCCCCTGTTGGACGCAACAGTACGGCCCCACTGCGGCGCCACGGAATCACGCTGGCCTCAGACACTGGCGGCTTGGCTGTGGAACAATCGGACATGGT
>ENA-ORXT01006311-ORXT01006311.1-marine-metagenome-genome-assembly--contig:-NODE-6311-length-11070-cov-9.168198_pt1 | contig 11070 bp, 7 predicted proteins | sample MGYA00237868_ERZ511482 | MGnify/ENA metagenome assembly ERZ511482
GAAGGCCCTGCGCCGCGGCGCCCGCATCCTCATCCTCGACGAGCCGACCGGCGTTCTCACCCCCACCGAGACCGACCGTTTCTTCGACATCCTGCGCGGTTTGCGCGAACAGGGCGTCACGATCCTCCTCATCACGCACAAGCTGCGCGAGATCATGGAGGTGACGGATACCGTCTCCGTCATGCGGCGCGGCAGGATGGTCGGCCATCGCAAGACATCGGAGACGACGCGCGAGGAACTGGCCGAACTCATGGTCGGCCGCGCCGTCTCGCTTCAGGTCGACCGCATCCACGCCGAACCCGGCGAAGTCGCCATGGCCGCGACCGGCCTGACCTGGCGCGACGAAGGCGGGGTCGCGCGCCTGACCGACGTGTCGCTCGACCTGCGCGCGGGGGAGATCCTCGGGCTGGCGGGCGTGTCGGGAAACGGGCAGTCGGAACTGCTCGACATCCTGTCGGGCATCGCGCCGGTGCAGGACGGGCGCATGATGGTCGGCGACCGGGTCGTCACCCGCGAGGCCCCCGTCGGCCCTGCCGAGATGCGCCGCCTCGGCGTCGCCCACGTCCCCGAAGACCGCCATCGCCGCGCCCTCGTCCTGCCCTTCGAGGCGCGCGAGAATGCCGTGCTCGGCTATCACGACGGCGCGCGGGCGGGCGAGGGGCGGATGCTCAGCCCCGCCGCGATGCAAGCCCATTGCGAAACCCTGATGGAGCGGTTCGACGTGCGCCCCCCGGCCCCGCGCCAGCCCGCCGCAGGCTTCTCGGGCGGCAACCAGCAGAAGCTGGTGCTGGCCCGCGAGATCGAGACGCAGCCCGCCATCATGCTGATCGGTCAGCCGACGCGCGGCGTCGATATCGGCGGCATCGCCTTCATCCATGCCGAAATCATGGCCCGCAAGGCCGCCGGATGCGCGATCCTGCTCGTTTCGGTCGAACTGGACGAGATCCTCGCCCTGTCCGACCGCATCATGGTGATGAACGCGGGCCGCATCGTGGGCCAGATGCCCCGCGCCGAGGCCGATGTGGGCCGCATCGGCCTGATGATGGCGGGCGTGTCCGAGACGGGAGCCGCCGCATGACCCGCCTGCCCGCCTGGGCCGAATACCTGCTCATTCCGCTCCTCAATATCTCCCTCGCCTTCGGCGTCGCCGCGCTGGTCGTCATGGCCATCGGCGAAAGCCCGGTCGAGGCGCTGAACGTCATGATCCAGGGCGCGTTCGTCTACGAGGGCGCGTTCGGCTATACGCTGTACTACACGACGAATTTCATCTTCACCGGCCTCGCCGTCGCCGTCGCCTTCCACGCGCGACTGTTCAATATCGGCGGGGAAGGGCAGGCGTATCTCGGCGGGCTGGGGGCGATCCTCGTCTGCATCGCGCTCGATTCGTGGATGCCCTCGCTCCTGCTCATCCCGCTGGCCATCGCGGGGTCGGCGGCGATGGGGGCGGCCTGGGCCTTCATTCCCGGCTGGTTGCAGGCGTATCGCGGCAGCCACATCGTCATCACGACGATCATGTTCAACTTCATCGGCGCGGGCCTGATGGTCGCCCTGCTCGCCGGGGTGCTGATGCGCCCGGGCCAGTCCAACCCCGAAAGCCGCGAGGTCGCCGAAGCCGCGCGCCTGCCCTACATCCACGATATGCTCAATGCCGTCGGTTTCGACATGGCCAGCAGCCCGCTCAGCCTCGCCTTCCCCATCGCCCTCCTTGCCTGCGTCGGGGTCTGGGTGCTGATCTGGCGCACGAAATGGGGCTATGCCCTGCGCGCGATGGGCCAGTCGGAATCCGCCGCCGAATACGCCGGGGTGCCGGTCAGGCGCATGATCGTCACCGCCATGGCCATCAGCGGCGCGCTCGCGGGCCTGATGGCGATCAACACGGTGCTGGGCGCGCATGGCAAGGTGGTGCTCAACTTCCCGTCCGGCTTCGGCTTCACCGGCATCGCCGTGGCCCTGATGGGGCGCAGCCACCCGGTCGGCATCGTCCTCGCCGCGTTCCTGTTCGGCGCGCTGTTCCAGGGCGGCACCGAGCTGGACTTCGAGTTCCAGACCATCACGCGCGAGATGGTGCTGCTGATCCAGGGCCTCATCATCCTCTTCTCGGGCGCCCTGTCGCTCATGTTCGTGCCGTGGATCACGCGGCTGGTGGGGAGGGCGTGACGCGATGACATGGCTCGACCTCCTGCTGATCCTCGATTCCACGGTGCGCCTCGCCACTCCGCTGATCCTCTGCGCCATGGCGGGGCTGGTGTCCGAGCGCGCGGGCATCGTCGATATCGGGCTGGAGGGCAAGCTGCTCGCCTCCGCCTTCGCCGCCGCCGCGACCGCCGCGCTCACGGGGTCGGCATGGGCCGGGTTGCTCGCGGCGATGGCGGTGTCGGTGGTCCTGTCGATCATCCACGGCTTCGCCTGCATCACCCATCGCGGCGAGCAGATCATCTCCGGCATCGCGATCAACATCCTCGCGTCGGGCGCGACGGTCGTGGCCGGGGTGGCGTTGTTCCAGCGGGGAGGGCAGACGCCGTCCCTCGCCCGCGAGGCCCGCTTTCCGTCGATCCGGTTGCCGGGGCACGACGCCTTCGCCGATATCCCGTGGTTCGGCCCGTTCTGGCGAGAGCTGGTCTCGGGCCATACCCTGCCGGTCTACCTCGCCATCCTCGCGGTGCCGCTCGTCTGGTGGCTGCTCTGGCGCACGCGGTTCGGGTTGCGCCTGCGCGCGGTGGGCGAGATGCCGGCGGCGGTGGACAGCGCGGGGATTTCCGTGCCGTGGCTGCGGTACCGGGCCGTCATCATCGCAGGCATCCTCTGCGGCATCGCGGGGGCGTTCCTCTCCACCGCGCACGGGGCCGGCTTCGTGCGGGAGATGAGCGCGGGCAAGGGCTACATCGCGCTCGCGGCCATGATCTTCGGCAAGTGGCGGCCCTGGTCGGTCCTCTTCGCCTGCCTTCTCTTCGGTTTCCTCGAAGCGGGCGCCGCGCGGATACAGGGCACGTCCCTGCCGCTCATCGGCGAGGTGCCGATCGAGGTCGTCCTCGTCCTGCCCTACGTCATGACCGTGGTGCTGCTCGCCGGGTTCTTCGGGAAAGCGATGCCGCCCCGGGCGCTGGGCACGCCGTATCGCAAGGAACGGTAGGACATAAAAAGGCCCCGCATGACAGGCGGGGCCTTCGGGTTCGTTCAGCGGATGCACCCGGTCATTCGACCGTGATGCGCCCTTCCGTCTTCGGCGCGTACTCGCCGCCCGCGGTCAGGTATTCGGCCACCACATCCTCGACACTCGGCCCGAAATCGTAGGCATCCTCGGCCTTGTCGCGGAAGATGGCGTAGCCGTCGCCGCCGCCCCGCAGGAAGTTGTTGGAGACCACGCCATACATCGCGTCTTCGTCGATGGGCGCCCACTCCCCGTCCTTCATTACCTCCACGCGGGTAATCCGCCCCTCGTTCGGCGCGGCGTCGAGCGTGTAGGCGTAGCGCAGCCCCGCGACCTGCGCGAAGCGGCCCTTGACCTCCTCGACCTGGCTCACCCCGTTCTCCAGCGCCGCGACCACGTCGGCCCCGCTGAGCCGGAACGTCGACAGCACGTTCTGGAAGGGCAATACGGTCAGCACCTCGCCCATCGTCACCTCGCCCCCGTCGATGGAGGCGCGCAGGCCGCCGCTGTTCTGGAACGCGATGTCGATGCCCTGGTCCTTCACGCTGTCGAGCAGGGCGTCGGCGACCAGATTGCCCATCTCGCATTCGCGCACGCGGCAGATGTCGCGCGAGCCTTCGACCGGCCCGGACGTGCTCCCGACCACCTTCTGACGGATTTCGTCCAGCGGGATCGACAGTTCGGCGATCCGCTCGACCAGCGGCCCGTCCTCGACCACCTTGCCGTCGACGACGATCGGCTCGCCCGTGGCCTCGGTCACGACGCCGTCGTCATCGAACGTCACGTCCAGCTTGCCGAGATACTTGCCGTAGGCATAGGCCTGCACGACCGCCGTGCGCCCGCCATCCGGCGTCTCGATCCAGGTGGGATACGGCCCCTTCGCGTCCTCGTCGGTGTTGGAGAGGAAGGTGTTCGAGTGCCCGCCGACGATCACGTCGATGCCGTCCACCGCCGCCGCGACCCGCTTGTCGACCTCGTAGCCGGAATGGCTGAGAACGACGATGCGGGTAACGCCCTGTTCCGTCAGCTTCGCGATCTCGCGCTCGACGGCGGTGATCGGGTTCTGGAACGTGATGTTCCTGCCCGGGGAGGCGAGATCCGGCGTATCCTCCGGCGTCAGGCCGATCAGGCCGATCTTCTCGCCCCCCCGCTCGATCACGGTGGAGGGCATAAGCACGTCGGCGAGCTGCGGCTCCTTCGAGACGTCGGCATTGGACATCAGCACCGGGAACCCGACCGCATCCATGAACCCGCGCAGCACTTCCGGCCCGTCGTCGAATTCGTGGTTGCCCACCGTCATGGCGTCGTAGCCGAGCGCGGTCATCATCTCGGCGGCCACCTTGCCCTTGTAGCGGGTGTAGAACAGCGACCCCTGGAACTGGTCGCCCCCGTCCACGAGGATCGAGTTGTTCGTGCCCGCCCGCGCCGCGCGGATGGCCGTGACGAGCCGGGCGGAGCCGCCGAAGCACTTGCCCGCGTCGTTATCCTCCGCCGAACAGCCGCTGTCGTACTTGCTGATGGGCATGATGCGGCTGTGGAAATCGTTGGTGTGCAGGATGGTCAGCGTCTCGGCCGTCGCGTTGCCCGAAGACAGGAGCGCGAGCGCGGAGACGAATGCGAAGGGAGCCTTCATGGTATCCTCGTGCGGTTTGGATGCGTACCGCAACAACCTGACGCCCTATGCCGCGCGAGGCAAGCGGGCCGTGCCGCGCGACGGCATCGCCCGCCCGTTCGCGTCGAGGACTCAGCCCAGATGCTGATTCTCGTAGACCTTGGCCATGCGCATGAAGCGCATATGGGCATAGGTGACGGAATGAATCACGCCCCAGACGCCGTAGAGGCACCGCCGCCGCAGGAAATAGGACTTGCCGAAGGCGAGCGGAAACTCGATCAGTACGCGCCAGCCGGAGACGCGCCGCCCCCGCGCGCGCATGTCCTCTGCCTGGAGGTCTGTGTAGCGGTTGAACTTGTTCGTCGCGGCGGACAGGCTTTCGAGCGAGAGATGCGTGACCTTGCCCGTCAGATCGAGGACCCGCGCCCCGTCCTCCATGATCACGTCGTCATGGACGACGCTGTCGGCGAAGCGCCCCTTGCGCTTGTTGTACAGGCGGATGCGACGGTAGGTATAGGCCCAGGACGCCGGTTCGTCCTCGTGCGGGAACCGGTCGGCGATGGGCAGCGTGTAGGCGTCGGCCTGGGGCGGACCGTTGGTGAAGGCACGGCGTATCTCGTCCGCGAGGTCGGGGGAGAGGCGCTCGTCGGCATCGATGCTGATGATCCAGTCATGGGCGCACAGGTCTTCCGCGAACCGCTTCTGGGGTCCGTAGCCGATCCAGGGTTCCTTGTGGACGTCCGCGCCGTAACTCAGCGCGATCTCGCGGGTCCGGTCCTGCGACCCCGAATCGAGGACGACGACCTGATCCACCAGCCCGTCGAGCGACGCGATGCAATCGGCGATGCGACTCGCTTCGTTATACGTGATGATGGCGGCGGATACGGGAATCCTCTCACGCCCGGATACACGCCGAGGTGATCCCGCGAGAATCGAATCCTTGGAAGAAAATGGGACAACTACCATGCCGCTGCTCCGGGAATCTTGTAATTGAATTGATTAATATCACTAGAGAGTCGAAATATATACCAAATTGTGCACGGACGTTCCAGAATGTTCCAGCAGACGCCACCGGATCACGCTCCACGATTCGCAACGCCCCTAGATTGTGCCGTTCCTTCTTGCCGCGCGCAAGGCGCAGACCGCCGCATTCAGGTCGACTTCGGCCCACGAGAAGCCGTTCTCCGCGTAATGGCCCGTCCAGTCCCGGTAGGGGACCATGCGATAGGGGAGGCCGCGATAGGCATCGAAGGCGGGGCCGTATTCGGCGTTGGCCGAGAAGTCGGTCGCGATGACCGGCGTTCCCGCGGCGAGGCTCTCGTGGATGGTGAGACCGTACCCCTCGGCCCGGTGCAGCGACAGGTAGACATCCGCCGCCCCCTGCAACGCCGCGATCTCCGCATCCGTCATCTCCTCTTCGAGCAGGCGGACCGTATCCGTCCCGCCGGTCATCGCCCGCAACTCGTCGAGCACGACCCGGGTGATCCTCGACACGCGGATCTTGAGCACCAGGATGCAGCCGGAATCCCCGTCGAAGGCCCGCATCCATGCGGCGACATGCGCCCACGGGTTCTTGCGGGCCGGACAGGTCGAGATATCCATGATCGCCAGCCCCATGAACGCATCGGGCGCGATCCCGAGCCGCGCGCGCATCGCTGCCGCGTCGTCCCGGCCCGCGCCGGAGGGGGGCAGGGCGACCGCGTGGGGCCGCAGGTGCACGGGGATAGCGCCGACCGCCGGGGCGATGGCGCGTCGGCTGTAGTCGGAGGGCGTCCATATCTCGTCGACCAGATCGACGGCGAAGCGCCAGTGCCCCGGAAAGGACGGCGTCTCCCACACCCACAGCCCCGTTCGCCATGCCGCCTGCACCCGCTCCGGAGGCAGGGCGGCGAGCAGGGTCGCATAGGTATCGGGCGCCGCGAGCAGGTAGAGCCGGTCGAAGGGCGGGCCGTCCCGCCGCTCGACGGGGGCGCCGGTATGGAGCGCGGCGCCAAGATCGTGGACCTCCAGCTCCGGATGCTCCTCGCGAAGGCGCTCCAGTTCGTAGAGACCCGCGCGGCTCAGCCCCGTCCGCCCGGAAAAGTCGCCCAGCACGCAGACATGCCCCGCACGCGGCATGCGCCCTGCGCGGTCCGCTATGCGATAGGGTGCGGTCGCCTCCCGGTTCGCCCGGTTCCGCGCCCGACGCCGCAGGGGCAGGCGCAGGCGATGGCTGATCGTGCGATACGTCCAGCGGCGCAGGGCGTGGGGGAAGCGTCGGAAGGCCCGCTCGGGGTCGTCCGCCGCCGTATCGCTCATGCGGTTTCGTTCCGGCTCTCGTCGAACTGGAGGGCGTGCAACTGCGCGTACAGCCCGCCCGCGCCCATAAGCTTGGCGTGGGAGCCGGACTGGACCACCTTGCCCCTGTCGACCACATGGATCATCGCGGCGTGGCGGACGGTCGAGAGGCGATGCGCGATCACGAGCGTCGTGCGCCCGACCATCAGGCGGTCGAGCGCCTCGGCCACGCGCGATTCCGACTGCGCGTCGAGGGCCGCCGTCGCCTCGTCGAGCAGCAGGATGGGCGCGTCCCGCAGCATGGCGCGGGCGATGGCGATGCGCTGGCGCTGACCCCCCGACAGGCGCGTGCCGTCCTCGCCCACCCGGGTCTCGTACCCCTGCGCGAGGGCTTCGATGAAGTCGTGGGCGTTGGCCGCCTTCGCCGCGGCGACCACCTCCTCGTCGGTGGCGTCGAGGCGCCCCATCCGGATATTGCGCTCGATCGAGCCGTCGAACAGGAACGGATTCTGCGACACCGACGCGACCGCGTCGCGCAGACTGGAGAAGCTCACGGTCGACAGGTCCGTCTCGCCGATGGACACGCGTCCCGTATCGGGGTCGTAGAACCGCTCGATCATCGCGAAGATCGTCGACTTGCCGCCCCCCGAGGGACCGACCAGCGCGGTCGTCTGCCCGGCGGGCGCCTCGAAGCTGACGCCGTCCAGCGCGGGCATCTCCTCCGTGTCGTAGCGGAAGCGGACATCGTCGAACCGGATCGGCGCGGGCATGCGCGCCAGCGGCGCGGCGTCCTCCTTCTCCGCGATCATCGGTTCGGCGTCGAGAAGCGTGTACATCAACTCCACCGCGACCATCAGCGCCTGAAGGTTGACGTTGAGCCGCGCGAGCCGCTTGGCGGGTTCGTAGGCCAGCAGAAGGGCGGTGATGAAGGAGAAGAACGCGCCCGGGTCTGCGCCGCCCCCGATGATGCGCGATCCCGCATAGAGGATCACGAGGCCGATGGCGATGCCGCCCAGCGTCTCCATCAGGGGGCTGGTGGCCGCGCTGATCTTGGCCATCGCGTTCGCGCGCAGGCGCACGCCGTCGATGGCGCCGTGCATCTCCTGACGCATCACCGGCTCCAGGGCGAAGGACTTCACGACCCGGATGCCGATGGCGCTTTCCTGGATGACCGTCACGATCTTGGCGAGGGACTGGAATTCGGCCCGCGCGACGGCCTTGATCTTGCGGATGAGAACCCCGACCCCGAGAATGGCGGGCGGGGCGACCACGAGGGCGACCAGCGCCATCCCCGGGTCCTGAAGGACCATCACCGTCGTCAGCGCGATGAGCGAGAGCAGGTCCCGCCCCAGGCTGACGACGACGAGATTGATCGCCTCGCGCGCCGCCATCGCGTTATGCGATATGCGGGTTGCCAGATCCCCGATGGGATAGCTGTCGAAGAAGTCGATCCGCTGGGACAGGATATGGTCGAACAGGCGGGTCTGGATATCCGCCACGATCCGGTTGCCCGTGCGCGACAGGATCACGACCTGCGCATAGGTGGCGACGCCCTTGACCGTGAAGATCGCGATGACGCCCATAGCGATGGGAAGCACCATGCTTTTGTCCTGGTCGACGAAGATGCCGTTGATGACGTCGCGCATGATCCAGGCGCTCAGTCCCGTCATGGCCGCCACCAGCGCCATGAACACGAAGGAGATGGCATAGCTCTTCCAGTGCCGCAGCCCGTTCTCGAAGAACAGGCGCAGGAAGAGATGGCGCATCGACCAGATGCCGCCCTCCTGCCACATCGACTTCTTCTTCGTCTTGGCCTGCACGGGCAACGCCTGCTCGGTCATCGGATCGGTCCCGGCATGCGATGGCCCGGCGCGCAGTGGCGCTCCACCAGCGCGTCGAACGTACCGGCGGCGGTTTTCAGATCGTAGCGCGGGATGACCCGGTCACGGCCTTCGGCAGCAAGTCTCACGCGTTTCTCCTCGTCGTCCATCAGATCGGCCATCGCCGCGGCGAGCGGGGCGGCATCGGGGTCGTCGAGCAGGATCGCGCCGTCCCCGGCGATCTCGACGAAGCCGCCCCGGGCGCTGGCGATCAGGACGGCCCCGCTCGCCATCGCCTCGATCGCGACCCGCCCGAAAGGCTCGCGCGTGCGGGTGGGGGCCAGTGCGATGGCCGCCCGGCCCATCCAGTGGCGTACCGCGTCGTGCCCCACATCGGTCATCAGGTCAATCCGCCCGGGCATCTTTGCCAGCACGTCCCGCACGCGCGCGCCGTAATCGGCGTGCCCGGGGTCGGTGGACACGATCATGCGTCCCGTCCAGCCCGGCCTCCCGCGCAGGACCTCCGCCATCGCCGTCGCCGCCTCCAGCGCGCCCTTCTCGGGGGCGAGGCGACCGACGAAGATCACCAGCCTGTCCTTGTCGGGGGCCGGTTGCCACAGCGCCCCGTCCACCCCGTTGAGCACGACCGTGCTGGGCGTCCGCACCGCGGGCCAGTTGTGACGGAAATCGTCGCGGCAGCAGTCGCTGACGAAGGCGATCTCGGCCAGCCGCCCGATCTGGCGCCGCTTGACGAAGCGCGAGACCGGGGTGCGCGGCGGCTTCTGGAAGTTGTGCCTCACCAGCGCGACCGGCGTCTTCGGAAAGCTGCGCGACAGGCGGGTCGCGGTCGGCAGGTGCTGATGCACCACGATCAGTTCGGGACCGTGCGCCCGCAGCATCCTCGCGATATGGGACGTCGTCGCCCCTTCGGGCCAGAAATCCGCGTCGATGTCGTCGAACGGGTTTGTCACCGCCTCCGCCAGGACCGTGATGGTCTCGCGATAGCGGCTCCAGCGCACCGTCTCGTGGATATGCAGATCGATGGAGGTCGCCCGGTCGGGCGTGAACCGCATGTTGCGAGGCGCGACTATCGAGATGGGAGGATTCAATTGTTCGCCATGGGTACATGCACCTGTTGAGGTTGTGTAAGCGATGCGAAAGGCGATTAGCAAGGTTCCGGAACGCCGCGACCCCCAAACTCGCGGGTTTCGGCTTCTCTCCATACACTCTCTATATACAGGGCCGGGCGCGGGCATCGGACGGTGCGGGACGGACGTCTCTCCTGTAAGAGGTGCAGGAAGTTCCGAATCAGCACCGCGATGACACGGGATGCGTTGCATTTTGCGAATCAGTTTGAGTTGAAACTCCGCGAAATTTTTCGCGTACAAGGTATATCGTTTACGAAACATAGAGTCACGAAGTCGTATTTGACTGTCCCGTATAGAAACACCCATACATCGTATAGCTTAACGTTCCGGGAGTCCGGGGAAAGCTTTTGCGCCCATATTTCGCCCCATTTGCAAGGGGTTCGACGTTCTGGTGGCATCCCGTTAACCGTTCGCGTTAGAGGTTATCGTGGAATAAAGGACACAGTTTCGAGTGGTTAACCCTTGTTGTTCCTTTTTTGAATGATTTGGAAAGTGCTGTGTGCTAGAAATCACTGGCCAAGAGTAACGTGTCACCTATGTGGCGGGTTGCAATGGTCGCGCGTCATAGGGAATTCCGGCATCCATTCCTCGTGGATGGAAAGCTGGAACGAGAATTGCAACCGGAAGGTCAGTGGCTCAGGCCATCAAGGCCTTTTGTATGCAGCCTTGGTGGCGTGAGGCGAAAATGGAGTGGAGATGAGCAATGAAGCGTAAGAATTTTCTGTTGGCGAGCAGCGGCCTTGTATTGGGTGCTGTAGCCTTCATGAACAGCGCAGGAAGCGTCGGAGCCCAGACAGAGGTTCTTCCGCCGAATGCAGAGGCCGGCAAGTGCTACGCTCGCGTAGTCATTCCGGCGCAGTACCGTACGGTCACGCAGCGGATCGTCGATCGCGCCGCCGGTGAGCGTATCGAGGTCATTCCGGCCCAGTACCGGACTGTCACCGAAACGGTCGTCGTCGAAGAAGCCGGCGAGCGTCTCGAAGTCGTTCCCGCCACCTATCGCACCGTCTCCGAGACGGTCGAGGCGGAAGAGCCTTCCGAGAGCCTCGTGATCGTTTCCGGCGG
>ENA-ORXT01006312-ORXT01006312.1-marine-metagenome-genome-assembly--contig:-NODE-6312-length-11069-cov-11.017285_pt1 | contig 11069 bp, 11 predicted proteins | sample MGYA00237868_ERZ511482 | MGnify/ENA metagenome assembly ERZ511482
CGACTACTTGATGCCGCGCGGCGGCGACCACCCGCCGGCCTCTACCGGCCGGCAGCGTCCTCGTCTTCTCGCGGCCCCGCCCACCCCCCTGGGCACGCACGCACCGAGCGGTGCCCACTGTACATCATGTTCAACCCTCGGCCTGTACCTGCTGTTTGACTCTACCGCGGCCGCTCCGTTAGCGGCCACGTCCTGTACCTGTTACACACGCTGGTTGCACTTTATCCCCCCCTCTCGGGTGGGGCGCGACCGCTTGTACTACCTGCTGCATAACCGTGCCGAGGCGGTATGCGCCCATGTCTTCTGGCGGCTGGGCAGCACGCCGCATGCCGGCGCGCGTGACCCAGCTCGCAGCTCAATGCACTTGCTTCTTCTTCTTCTTGTCTTCCCGCAGGGCCGGCGAAAGCCGGTCAGCCAACCGCATCGGGGGGGTTGGCGTAGCCTGCATTGGGAATTATTTAAAAATCACGTTTATTGGCGCACTCCTTCTCGGCTACCTCACTGGTTAGGGCACCCATACTGCCGCCCATGCCTCGCCGCCCATTTGCGCACCCGCATAGTCGACGAGTGCCAAGCGACACCGGCATGTCCTCGGCCTGGATGCCGCGCCGTCGCTACGATGGAGGACGTGACTGCCGCGGGCGGGCCCGACGCGGCGTCCACGGCGCGGCGGCTGCGGTACTTGCGCTCCCTAGCCGCCGCAGTGGGGGACCCGACCGCCCGCTGGTGTGCCAACGAGGGCTGCCGCGAGCGCCTGCCCCTTGCCGCCTCCAATACCACCGCCGCCGCTGCGGCCGACGGTGGGACGGTAGTGTCGTGCCTTGACTGTGGCCGCCTCAACTGTCTTGACTGCGGCGGGGACCACACCGCCGACGGGGTGTGTCCCCTCTCCTCAAGAATGAGCGGCGGCGGCAGGGTCGCGTGCGGGGTGGACCCCCTTTACGCCGCCTGGGCGGCCCATCGCGTCGGCGCCTGCTTGACGTGTGGCGCTCACATTGAAAAATCGGGCGGCTGTGACACGGTCGTGTGCGCTGCATGCGGGTGGGCATTTCGGTGGGCGCCGTTTGGCCGCCTCGAAGCCGTCTCCCCCCCGCGCGTCACCACCCACCGCCTCCGCCGATGGTACCAGGGCCCCCGCTCGTGCCCCGCGCTTCTCGGCGCGCTCGTCGCGACGGCGATATTTGCCATCTTCGTGAGCCCTTTCTTGTACGGCTTTGTCGTGTGGCCGGTGCGGGTGCTTGCATCGAGCGGGAAGGGCACGAGCACAAAAGTGAGTATGGGGTTATTACTGGGCCTGTTTGGCGTGCCCATGGCCCTCGCGTCGCTCAAGTGGTCGATAGCATTGTGGCGCGCATATTGGTGGAGGCGCTGAGCGAAGTGAGGGAGGAAGCAGAGCGGGGTGACAAGCTGCGGGGCCCGAGCTGGACGCGTGTGCAGCCTGACCACGACTGCCAGGGCGGCGGCCGGAGGTGGCACGATGATTGAATCCCCCCCCGCCGCCACCGTCGCCGTCGCCGTCGGCGCGCCCGACGACGCACGCGCCCGCAACGGGCGGCCGTCGGGAGTGAGCGCCTGCAGGGAGGGGCGCAGCGCCTCCCCCCCGCCCTGCCGCCCCGAGCTGCCCGCCACGTAGACGGCCGCTCCGTCCGACTGTTTCTGATTGTCATTGCTCTCATATGCCCGCCCCTGGTTACCGACGCTCGTGGCCGCCGTCCTTCGCATGACGTCATGACGTCACCAGAAACAGACTCTGCAAAGAGTGCAGCACCATCCGCTCAGCGTTTCCTTCCCGCTGACCCCCACACCCCTGCCAAAACTCACCTCCGCTCTGTTGCTCGACCACCATTGTGAGAACAAAGGTGTATAGATGCTAACGAGCGCTCACCCCTCGCTCTCGCCCCAACAGCGGGTCTTATCAAGCGACCCTCCCCGCCGCACCGCCGTCGTCGACGGCCGAGTAGCCGGTCGTCGCCGTCGGCCGAGTAGCCGGTCATCTGATGGCGTGTCCGGCGGAGTGGCCGATCGTCTCGCGGCGCCTCACTCGTGTGTGCCACTTACTGTGCACACCTCCCCCACTTCACAACCATGACAATCGTTCCCGCCAAGGCCGAGGCACCGACTTCTGCGCAAAAGCACGCCACCGCCCTGACGGTGAGCTCCCGCACCGACGGCTCACGTACCACGCAGAAGGCCCTACGGCGGGGCACCGGTCAACGTCAACCACGACTCCTCGCCCCTCCCAATGACGCTGCCGTCTCCTCCGCGTCGCCCACCGCTGCCCCCCCCCCCTATTCCCAGCCTTGGCCGTCCCCTGCCTCACTTGCGCACGACCAGCTTCACGTTACCTGACAGCGCACACGCGCACACGCCCCCCCCCGTCTTGGCGTCGACCCTCACACTGCCAAACGCGCAATACCGCTGCGGCGGCGCGCATGTGACCGCACACGTTAGCCCCCCCCCCGGGTGGCACGTGAGCGTGGCGTCGGGCCGCTCCGACACTGCGCAGGCGGTGCCGTCGCGCATCGACGGCGGCCGAGGGGCAACGACGACCAGGCGCGGGGACGCCGCCACCTCCTCCCGTCAAGCACACGTGGATAAGACGGCGCCGACGGTCGGGCACGCGTCGGCGGGGGGCCAACGTACACGGGGCTGCCGACGCCAAACAGGCGGCCGGCGCACGCGGGGGGGGGGGCGCTTGCGGCGGTGGCAACGAGGACGGTGGCGGTGGTGGCGAGAGACACAAGGGTGAGCGTGGCGCGGCGCGCCCGACCACGGGGCGGAGCCATTGCGAGGGGGGAGGGCAAGAGGCAGGGAGGGCACCGCTCAAAGGGCGACGTGTAAGAGCGTGCGAGCAACGGAGACGCAGCTGCCCCGGGGTTTCCGCGACGGGCAAGGACCCCAAAAAGTGTCAGCGAAAGACCGGGACGCGAGATTACGACAGCGACGGGGGAGGGGTTGGGGAATGAAAGTGGACGTCAATGCTGTGACGGGCACAAGAGATATGTTCAAAAAGCCGGGACACCGCATTGGCGTCAAAGCACCCTCAAGGTCAAGGCGTCCGTTCCACACCCGAGCAAGTGACGCCGGTCCCCACAAGTAGTGCGCGCAACGTCGTCTACTCCCACCCCCGAGGGCGCCACGCATGTGCCCTACGGGTAAACTTTCCTGGATATCCAGCCGGCTCAAAATGCTTCAGTTTGACAGCCACAGGTGATGTGTTGGGGCTGCATCATCCAAGTTTGTCCGCTGCGTTTCGGTCGCGAGGGCACATCGATGGCACAAGATCCAGGAAAAAAACTGGATCAGATGGGACTCTGATTGGTTCACAACACTTCTCGCGTCACTGTCAGCCTCGTCTTGATTAGGCGTCGTTGCTCCATAATGCACACGCTTACAGCTTTTGTACCGCAATCGCGTTTATTCATCCTATTAATAATAGCGCCATGAATGGCGATCGAGTACCACTATGGTGCTTTGCGAAATTCTGTCCAGGTTGAGTTTCGCATAGTTTGCAGGAACATAATGTGGACCGACGGCAGACCACACCCGAGAGGATCTCTGCCAATTGGAAGCGTGTTTAGTCGGGATGATGGTCTCTGCGTCTCGGGAGGGCCGTCTCGTCGTCGGCCCTGTCGCAAAGCCCTCTTCTCCCCGCTCTACGCCCCCCTGGACGCGCTTTCCAGGCGAGTGCCACAGCTGCTGTCCCCGGTACCGGCCAGATGGGCCGCAGCCATACCTGAAACATGCTCACACGTGGGCGTCTGCTTCAGGACTGTCCACGGGCACTAGCAAGTGGGGTGGTTGATCTCGCGCTTGGCCCTCTCCAATGAGATCCGTCGAGGTGATTGCCGTCGTCGTGCCCATTGCTTCGTCCGCCGCCCGAGGACGTGTTTTGTGTCGCTGCTCTTCGACAAAAGTCGTGCATGTGCGAAAGTCGTTGAATCTACTCTCGACCGTCACCGCAAGGCCTTCTTCACGAACGGCCGCGACGAGCCCGGACAAAACGCGGCGGATCAAGCTCTCGTGCCTTTTGACCCTCTCCCCCCGCCACGCGCCCCCTACCACCCGTCCCACGATGGGGCGCTGCGGCGTTTGCCACTACCTGAGCCCCGTGGGGGTCAAGGGTCACACTGCCCGCACATGTCCGATCAACCAAGTCGAGTGTCGCCACGGTCTACCCGTCGGCCACCCCTTTAGGAAGGTGGGCCAATGTGTGCTTGGCGGCTGCATCCACAAGGAGACGTGCACGTCGTGCGGTGACACTGGGCATCTGTTGGGCACCCAGAAGCTGACGGAGGCGCGCTACAGATTCAATGACATGGGCAACATCGTGCCCAAGCAGAACAAGAAGGCGCTGACCACAGCCGACTTTGTCTGCACCAAGATGACGCAAGCAGCCATCAACACCCTCGTTGCCAATTCCAACAACGCCTCCACGGCGTCCGACCACGTCAAGATCAAGCGTCGCGAGTCCGTGTCGCGCCTCAGAGGCAACGTCAACGCCGCGCGCATCGACGTGGAAGGGACGATTGAGCTGATGGAGGAGATGGGCAGCGACGCCGCTCTCCTGAGTTTGGTCAACAAGCCGGTGTTCAAGTCGCTGGTGAACCACGCCCACCTGGGAGCGTTCGAAGCGGAAAAGAAGGCCGCGGAAGCCGCAGAGAGCGATGTTGACGACGAGGCGTCCTGCGACGACTCGGCGGAGCTGTCTGTGGGCGTTGAAGAGAATGGAGGTGGGGATAGCAAGACGGAGAAGAAGGGGAAGGGAAAGGCGGTGTACCGCGGCCCTTCGGCGCGCCGCATCAACAAGTACGCGGAAGCGGTCATCAAGGGGCGCCGCTTGTCGAAGTCGAAGGCGCCGCGCAAGCTGACCAAGTGCTCGGAGATGCAGACCCAAGAGGTGCGTAAGTCCCTCACAGCATCAGAACAGGGGAATCGTGCGTCTGGTGCGTCCGGTTCGGTCGTGTCGGTGCCCGTGCTATGGGATGATAGCAGCGCCGATGTCTCTACACGCTGGCCGTCTGGCACGCGCGCACTCTACTCGAACATGCTCCCTATGTTTGCCTCACCGGTGTTTGGGGCATACACGCCGCTGCAGGTTGCGCACCTCGTGCTCGAGAAGGTGACGCAGAGCCCCATGGCGCAGACTGAGATGGAGCTGGCTGGCTGTGTGGTCAAGGCGGCCGTCGACCGGCACGTACGCGGATACACGCTCGCGTCAGGCGCTCTGAGTGCCGCGCACGTCTCCGAGTGGCTGTGCTCGAGTATGCCGGCTCCCATACAGTCGGCGATGCTGACCGGTGTGGCACAGGCCATCCTAAGCATTGTCATCGAGTTCAAGGCGCAGTCTGAGGCACCGGCAGGTCCTGCGGCGCGCTCTTAGAGCGCTCCAGCGAACGAGAATAGCGCAGCTCGCTCACCCTCTTTCCGCATGACGGCGTTCCGGTGCCCGTTGGCCCGGACTGTCGTACAGGGGCCCCGGTAGGTTTTGTAGGTAGGTAGACATGCCGCCCGTGCGCGACATCCCGTGCGTGCTGCAGACGTAAAATTGCCTCACTGCTCGTCAAGCGGTGCAGAGTTGCGGGGACGAGCATGGCCGGTCAGAGGCAAAAAAAGGCGGGGACCGTGCGACCTCAACTCATGGTGAGGTGCCTGCAGGTCATAAGTTCATGCTTCTGCGGTAACGCTGCCAATATCTAGGTTTCTCGAGAAGTATCTGAGCTCACGGCCACTGTGTGGCGCTCAGTCTCATGACTGGCGCCTGCCATGACTCCTCCTAGGGCACTATGCCACCCAGTGGTCGCGCAAACTCGTTGTGCCAAAAGCAATGGCGACGGAGGCCATGGATCGCACCTTGTCGCAAGCCATCGCCGCACAATCGCTCAGCTCCCCACCGTCGAGTGTGGCCTGCCCCCGTTTTTCCGCCGCTGTACCCCACATTGCGTCAGCTCGCCTGCCGCTGTTGTGACTCTTTCGTGACTCTTGCCGCCCCCGCCTGCCAAAGGCACATCAACCTTGAGTGCCTCCGTCGAGCTTCTGAGTATGAGCTCCTCGCGGTTTCCCCCACCGTTCGCGCCGATGCGCCTGTTGCTGCTGTGAGAACAGATGAGCTCTTCAGGGTCTTATGCAGCCCCCGTCGACGGCGGTGGCCAGTCCTCTGTGCCGCCCGCGCCCAACGACGAGCGTGCTGCCTGCCACAGTGACAGCCGCTGCCATACAGCTGGCGCTGCAGCTCACGCTGGCCATCACGGCCCTCCTGCCGCCTCCAAAGACGTCGGAGAGGGTGGTACAACCTCCAAAGCCGCTGCTGCCCCTGTCGCCGTCCTCGGCTTTGTTGCAGCGGCTATCCCTCAAGCTCAAGGTGTCCGGGGCCCCGTGACTGGCGGCGGTATGCTTGCCACTGCTACAGACCGACCCCATGTTGTTGGCGGAGGCGAAGAGCTGCCAGCAGCACGCAATGATGACGATGAGATTCAGTTTGTAAGGCGGGTGGAGCACGCGCCGGTCGCCGACGACAATAACCTGTCCGACGACGATTGAAAGAAAGATGACCACTCCTCCTCCGACGGCGAGCAGACGATCAAGTGCAGCCTCTGCCGTGTCCCCAAACCCGGCTCTGGTCGATTCTTGCCCTCCCACATCATTTGCCCCTTTTCAAGCGCTACTGGGCTCTCCCAGGTCTACGTTCACCACGTTTGCGCCATGTGGGCGCCGGAGGTGTACTGGGAACGCAAGACGAAGGAGCTGAAAAACGTCTACAGGTCGTTCCTACGTGGTCGTCGACAGTCGTGCTCCGCCTGCAAGGAGCGGGGCGCCACCGTCCCGTGCTGCATTGAGTCATGTACCGAGGTCTTCCACTACCTGTGCTTGGCGTCTGCGCAGTGTACTGTTCGCATGTCAGCCCACATGGCCTTTTGCCCGTCGCATCACAAGGTGGCGGCGGCAAGGCCCGGGGAGCCGCTCGTGGCGGCTGGCCTTATAGGTTTGATCATGGCGCGCCAGGTGGTGCGCTTCCCGCCGGACTCGGACGACGAGTCTTTCACGGTCGACTCCCTCGACCTGTGGGACACACCCCACGCGTCACACACGCGGCTCCGTCGGTATGAGACCGAAATCATCTTTTCTCGGTTGTGGCTGGTGGGGTCCGTCGTACCAGAGCCTGCCGACGTCCTGGTCTCCTTCCGACAGGGCTGCTTGATGAAAGCCGGGGAGCAGATGTCCGTGCGCATCGGGCTGCGTTTCGTTACAAAGTCGGTTGCGGACTTCGTCATTGCGCGACATGCTCGTGCACAGAAAGCAGGGGCCGATATGGACCCGAATGTACCGGCATCTCGGTGCAGGAGAGCGCCTCTGTTTCTCCTCCGCAACTTTCGACATGCGCCCGTCCTCCCTGCCGGTAGGATCCGCCAAGTTTCACCTATGCTACCATCGTCCCGCGATCGGAGCACAAGGGCTCAGAACAAGAGTCCTGGCGCAGCCTCGGGCTCGCGTACTCCCGCTATGGGAGATGCTGTACGTGATCGCAAGCGTGCCAACGTAGAGTCCCTCTGGGATAAGCTAGGGCAGCAGAACGCCAAGCGACAGAAGATGATGGCCAACTCTGCCGATGGCACCATGGTCACTGGCGTTGGCTCGCTGCCTAAGGTCAGTGGCAAAGCGGTGGCGGTAGATGCGGCCACCACGCACCCGGTCTACCAGATGGACCCAGCGGCGCCCGACGCGCACGTCGTCGTCGACACGACTGCGGCGGCTCACGAGGAGGGCGTGGCGCACGCGGCGGTGCCCGTTGAGGTGGGCGTAGCCGCGCCCGACGCGCACCTCGCCCTCAGCATGGCGCCGGATGACGCGGCGAGAACCAAGCGCGTTGAGGCGCCCGTAGAGGTGGGCGTCGCGGCGGAGGACGTGAACGTCCTAGGAGACACGGCGGCGGCGCTTGAAGTAGCGGCCACGGGACGGGTAGAGGCGCTCGTCGAGGGGGGGGTGGTATTGCCGGACGCGCACGTCCGCACCTCCACGGCGGCGGCGGTGCACGCGGCGCCCGTGGCGCACGTGGCGGAGCCCGTCGAGGTCGGCACGGCGGCGCCCGCCGCACACCTCGTCGTCGAAACTGCAGGTTTGGCTCACACAGCAGACGGCGGGGGCGTGGAGGCGCCCATCCAGGTGGGCGTGGCGGCGGTGGACGAGCATGTCCTCTTCAACACGGCAGCAATGACGACGGCTCCAGCAGGCGGTGCTGGCGCTCTCGGCAACAACGGAATGCCACCCGGGGCTCGCATGAATCGGCCATCCGTGGGGGACGCTCGAGTCAAGAAAGAGGGCGGTGCAGGTAGTGGGGCTGTCGTAGCAGTCGATGATGACGCAGTCATCATCATCAGTGACTCTGACTAGATGGCTCGGGTGCATGTAGTGTTTTTTTCTGTTAGTCTTGGTCTCTTGCGGTACGCGTCTTTCAACTGCGAGCCCATGACGAAGGCCAAGACACTGCGACCACACCCAGAGCCAAGTGGAAGAGGCGCACGCATGGACGTTCCCCTTGAAACGTGGAGGATGAGCCCAGATTCGAAAAAGGGCCAGTGTAGTCCTCACAGTGATTACGGCCGATGGGAGCCCCCCATCGGTTCTGGGAGGGCTCGACGACGCGATTCAATTGAGTGCAGAGACCAACGTACGCTGATGCCAACTTCAGCGTTCTTTTGTCACTTGGTCAAGGGCCCGTGGCTCTCCGTGACCAGCCCAGAAGTGATTCCCTTCCTGCGCTTCCGCGCCATGACATCCTGCCCAGTGCCAAAGCAAAGAACTGACTCGGTATCTCTCTTGGCAGCAACCCATTCAGTCGAGAAATACTATGGAGTCACGACTGCGGCAAATACTGTGCGCCATAGAAGTAGCAGAGACTCGATCGTACGCGCGCTTGCGGGCGTGGTTGTGGTGAAACAGAGAGAAGGCGCGGTAGCAGAAGCGATGGAAATTCGCACTCCAGGCACTAATGCCTCGCGTTCCATCCCTCGCTCGCTGCATCATGAAAGTGAGATCTCTGATAGGCGAAGGGAGTTCACGTGAAGGTCCACTACCAGGTGGCGTGCAAGCGCTTTCGCTTGTTCTGTATTCTGAGTGCGAGGCAGTGGATTCCGTAGGTAGGGTGGTGCCGGTGATGAATGCGGCAGATTGACACCACCGTGCGGGGCCGGCTACTTGTGAGCGTCACGTTTGGCGGAAGTCATGATGACGGGCAAACGACACTGAGTGGTGGTCGTTGGCAAATACGTCCGTTCCTATCGGGAAAACGCATGAGAATGGCCGCGATCGAGCCTTTGCGGTCGACATTTCGTTTCGCATTCGTCCACGAGTATGCGTGCAACGTTCCCTGGATGATTGCCAGCTGAAGACACAGGTTCTGGCACACATCTCGTCTTCCTCGCCGACGCCGCAACCGCCACCGTAGTCAAGCACCGGCGGCAACATCTCTGATGTTCTCCTGCGGCATCTTGCACGCCACCACACTCGCCAGCACCTTCCCTGGAACGTGAAGGTAAGCGTACAGCGTGTGCGATGTGGCCATCGAGCAGGACTACTTGTGCTTGTCTGTTGTCACTGTTGTCAGCACAAGGCGAGCCAGTGTCTTGTAGTGCGCGCATGGGTTAAGGGTATCGACTGACCATGAAAGAGGCACTGGTCACTCCTTTTGGCAGTACGCACAGTGTTCGTGAATGCCACGCGCGTAGCGACTGGAAGCCGACGTGCGTATGCAATCCTCGTTTTTATCTTTGTCTCTTCAACCCTTTGTCAGAGGCCCTCCTTGGCTATAAGTGTGCCGTCCCATATCCCAGTCCGCAGCGTCCTGAAGTGCCACCACTCAGCGTCGTCGTGGACGTCCACTCTCTTTGGACTCCCGGGCTATTTCATTGCTCTCCATCTTTCTGTACGCGGGCACAATTGGGGAGCAATCAGAGACGTCGTCTCCTGTCCTAACGAGCGGCCCGCCGCTCCTGGCGGCCGCAGTCGGATGGCCGGCCGCCGTCCTCTATCTCCTCGCAAGGTGGGCTTCCCTCCCAGCTTCTTCTCCAGCATTCAACATGGAGTGGCTAAATCCACCGGTCGTGGCCGCTGCTCGCGGACTTCCTTTGTGTCGGTTGGGTGGGACGACCACCACGACGCACCGTGGGACCGAGACGCTGAGACGCTATCACCACAGCCCGCGGTTTTCTTCAAGCCCTGTGGCGATGGTGCGGACGCTGTCTCCTCTGCTCTGTCGCGCCGGCGGCGCCGATGCACTGGCGGCACGCCAGATCGAACCGATGCAATGGGAGCCCTGGGGCCCCCAAATGGAGCATCCTCCTGGCCTGCTGCTTGCGCGTCACACGCAAGGCAAGTCAAGTCGCCGGCAGACATGGCCCGTGTGATGGCCGCAGCGGCCGAGGCCAAAGCAACGGCGGTGCTGATGTGTCCCCTCACCATTCGTGCAGCAGCTGATAAGGTGATTGAAGCCGAGCAGAAGGTGATGGCGGCTGTCCGGGTGGCTGATGAGGAGCTTGAGAGCGCACTTGGTGCAGCAGAGGCTGCCGCCGCCGAAGCCAAGGCAGCTGAGGAAGCGGCCGCGCAAGACGCGGCGGCGGGTATGGCCGAGGAAGCAACAGCATCCGTGGCGGCAGACGCCGGGATGCCGGTTGTAGTGTACCTGTCTCCATTGTCTGAGTGGGAATGACTAGTAAATCGCAGGAACAGAATGCCTGGTGGACACGAAGCCGAAAGGGGATACAACGGCGACACTTTCTGACTGCGCCTCCACTCTTAAACGCGACGTGGTGACAAGAAGCACAAAAAGTCCGTCGGTGTGTACGCGGGGAACGCGTGGATCGCGCAGACGGAAATGGTGGGCACAGGCAACGACATTTATTGAGCTACGCAAGGAAGCGGCCTGCTCTTGTCTCAACACCAGGGGCTTTTTAATCTGTCACTTTTCATAGAATCTGAATATACTCCAGTTGCGCTGACATGCACTCAGATTTGAGTTTTTGATGATATCATGTATCTGGATTCGGATCTGACCTCGTCGGTCGGATTCAGGATCA
>ENA-ORXT01006313-ORXT01006313.1-marine-metagenome-genome-assembly--contig:-NODE-6313-length-11068-cov-12.078792_pt1 | contig 11068 bp, 8 predicted proteins | sample MGYA00237868_ERZ511482 | MGnify/ENA metagenome assembly ERZ511482
CCACCGTTAGCGTTGCCATTATTTCCGTTATTACCACCGTTAGCGTTGCCATTATTTCCGTTATTACCACCGTTAGCGTTGCCATTATTTCCGTTATTACCACCGTTAGCATTGCCATTATTTCCATCGTCGTCATCATCATCGTCGTCATCATCATCGTTGCTTCCGTCACCATTGTCACCAGTTTGCGCTTGTCCAGTAGTCATAAAAGTAAAAGAAGCCGTGTAATCGGAATAAGAACCATCCCCACAAGCTTCACTAGCTTGGAATTCATAAAGTGTTCCTGGTAAAAGGTTGCTTAAATATCGGTAATAGATGTTAGAAATATCTGTGAAAATCCAAGTAGAACTGCCAACTGCTCTGTAACGGAATTGATTATTAACAGCACCATTTGGCTGTGGTGTATAAATATAAGCATTCGTATTAGTTATGCTGGTAATCGTAAGGTTGCCATTAACAGGTGAACAAGAACTGCCACCACCACTAGTTGGATTACAAGTACAACCATCGTTTGCAATTACACCTCCTGAACAAGCAGACCCCGGTGCAGCAGGAAGATTAGGATTTGAATCATCACAATCATCTGCATTATTCACAAAACCAGCTGGTGCGGCACAACCAGAAACACTATTATTAGTATCTCCAAAACCATCTCCATCTGTATCTGCAAAGAAAATAGCGGTACAAGTTTCCATACCTCCTGTTGTACTGAAAGTTTGAGCAGCAGAATAATCCGACCATTCGCCCGCAGTACACTCATGTCTTACTTGAAATTCATATTGACTACCTGCAAGAAGATTGATTAAATAGCGATAGTAGCTATTAGAAATATGACTTTCCGTCCAAGTGGTAGAACCAACAAGGCGGTATCGAAATTGATTATTCACCTCTCCATAAGGTGTAGGTGTATAAATATACGCGTTATTATCTGTAATAGTGGTCGTATATAAATCTGCTGCATTAATAGCCGCACATCCCGTACCCGTATTTGGGTCTGGACTTACTCTTTCCCCTGTAGTTGAAAAAGTTTGAATATCAGAATAAGCAGACCAATCCAGCGAACAGCATTTTCTACGTCCTTGAAATTCATAAGTAGTCCCAGGAGTCAGACCAGAAAGTAACTCATTATTACTAGTCGTAACATCTGTATTAATCCAGTTATTTGTGCCAGCTACTCGATAACGGAAAGAAATTTCTTGACCTTTTAATAATTGGGTAGAATTATACAATCGAGCATAAATGTTTTGCATGCCAGCAGCATAAACATCATCATTAGGCGTTGGGCAAGCCTGTCCAGCTGGGTATAAATTATGTAAAACATAGCGATCCCAGTAATAAGTGATTTCAAATACATCATCTCCTTGACCACCTAAAGGTTCCCAAGATTCTCCACCATCCAAAAACCAGCCATTATTATCTCCGCCCCAACCCCAGTTGAAATGGAAATACGTATCATCTGTACCGAAGAATATACCATAGCCATCTGTTACCCAAGTATGACCAACAGTTCGATCTAAAGTGGAACCTGTTAACAATAAAGGTAAATTTCTATCTAAATCTTGTCTTGCAACTGTTGCAAATTGGCTATAGTCTGAATCCAAAAACCAGTTCGCTGCTTCATCATACCCAAAGTAATTAACGTAAGCATCTCGAACGTAAGAAAAATAAGTTAGGGTATAAGAAGGGCTATATTCTGTTTGTACAGAAGCACCTATTTGATATATCAATTCTGCCACATCCTCATTAGGACCAGTTAATTGGTCTGGCATATTGGCCCAATTGTAAGTAGTGTTACAAAAATCACCAGTAAGTTGACCAAATGTTGGGTCTTCGTATTGAATCGTTCCATTTCCTTGTGCGGGATAGTTGTGGTATTTTATTAACTGAGACATGGCGATTGGAGTACAACCGCAATAAGTTCTACCAGCAGGTCCGACTGCTGCAACTTCTGCATTCGTTGGACATTCTGCATTATAAAATTCTCCTTGATTCCATATTGTAGTAGTTAAGGGAGCTACAACTACATTCATTTGAGCGGAACGAGCGAAAGTACCTGCCCGTAAACTTTTCCATTCTTTCTGAATAGTTGGTGCTGCGGATAAATTATTTTTCCGAATATGAGCAATCCGCTGTTCATGTTTAGACAGGGTGCCAAAAAGACCAATATTGGCTTGGTCATTATCAAAGTCAATATGACTCTCTTCGGAAAAAGCTAAAATAGGATTGTATCTATCATCTGCGGCTACTATTACAAAACCCGTAGGTTGTAAATTGAAAATATAATAACTTTCTACTTTTCCTTCAAAGTGTGTATATTGAGAAAGTATTCTTGTGTTTTGTACATTTCTACTTGCAGTGGTGACATTTTGTACATACACCTCTTTCGCTATTTTTGCCGCTTCCTGCATGGAAACTTGTTGTGCGAATAGCGAAGTGGCATCTGCTATCAGAAATAAAAGTAGTAAGAAATAGGTAGTTTTCTTTAACATTGGTAAAGTGTTGTATACAACCAGTGTAGAGCGGTTGTAATTGTGTAATAGTATATATAGATAGCAATAGGTGAGGAAGAATTAAGAGTGTAGAGGTTGATTTTATAGTGTATTAGTTTATCTACATCTCTTAAGTTTCTCAAAATTAGGCATTTTTTTTATAAAAAAAAGAAAAATTAATCCTATATATAAAGACCTCGAAATATGGTTAAAGTAACAACCACAAAAGTCTGTTAGTAGACATTAATTTGATACTTAGTTGGTTAAGATATTTCTATGTCTATGAATAAAGTGTAATTTAGCTACAAAATATACCCAATTCGTAACTGTGTCGTATTTTTTGGTGTTCTTATATTTCGTTGAAATTATATTGAAATAAAGGTAAATTACTGCTTCTAAAAAGAAATATTAAACATTTTTTTTACCAGATCCCAAGCTGAAACTATTAAAACCAATTCTATTTTCCTATGAAGTTTAAAGACTTAGAAAAGACGATTAAAAGTTTAGTAGCTAAAGATGAAATTGCTGAAGCAATCGACCTATTAACTACCGCTTTTGAAAATCATCCAGTTATCCATGATATAATTCTTCAATCGGGGCGCTACCATTCTTTGAAAAGAGAACAATTGAATGGGACCGTGGATTTTGATACTATCCAAACCTATCTTAACCAATTACGAGCTAATATTTTGACTTTTATACAGTCTCAAAAAGAGAATACAGCATTCAAAGAAACTACTAAAAATGGAGAAAATATAACGATTGAAGGCGCCTATAAATTCTCTTTAGCTAGAATATCAACACTTTGGCTATTAACTGACAGTAAACAAAGAGAAAATAAATTAAGTATTTCGGAAATATGTCAGCTAACTAATAATAAGAGCCGAAAATTTATAGTACAATCTCTTAATGAATTGGAGAAAAACAATTTGGTGAACAAAATATCGGAAGGAAAAAAAGTTTACTGGAGTGTTAATGAAAAAGGAATTGCTCTGGCAATGAAATTTAAAGGAGCAACCCTTTGGAAGGATGTGTAAAATACTTGTTAAAGTCGGTTTTTAGTTAAGTTGGCTGTTTTTGTAGGAGATCGTTCAATAAAACGGGTCAAGAGACACCTTAAATTGAGCTTTCTCTGTATGTGAGTACCTATCATTATAAAACAATAGTTAAGTAAAGAAATCAAAGAAAGGAGGGTTTCTAGCACTACTCCTCTTTTACGTCTGGAGCTAGACGGCGTATTTCGAAAGCCTCCTTAAGCCTACATGATTTAAAATTACTTCTAAATCAAATTCTTTCATCTTCCTCGGCTTTAGAAAAATGTTTGGGTTATATATCATATAACCCCGGACAAAGTAGTTCATAATTAAACTTTTAAATAAAAAAATAATTATTATATAAATAACCAAAAATGCACAAGAATAATTCTTAAAACGGAATGTTTCTGGTATTATTTTTTTGTGTTGGTTTCTTAACTTTTTGTTGAAAATCAGAATACTTGCCTTTATTTAAAAAATGCTTATATGAAATAGGATCTCGACCGAGCTTCTTATTGCTAGTTTTCTTTAAAAAATTACTGAATAATATTTTATCGAGTTATTCTCTATAGGAAAATAGCAGAAAAAGAGGACTTCATATAGTTCCTTTTAAAGGAGGACAAGTCTAATATAGAACTTACTGAAAATGTTTGTGAGATGGTTACTCTCGAAGATAAGACAATTTTGAGGAAAATAATTTTTTGTTTTCTTTGTTTATAAACTTTCTATCTGTTCGTAGAAAGTATATATTTTAGGTTCTATCGGAAGCTTGATATTAGCTACTCTGTATATATGTGTTTTTAGTTTTGTACTTGTACCCATTAAAAGACGGAAAAGCACCAAATAACCCCTATTTTCTACCAAAAAAAGATTTTTGACCCCAATCAAAAGTAATTAAGGACATCTTTGTATAGACAATCAAAATTAGTGTGTTTTCAAAATGAACATGGTATGTAGTATGGAAAAGAATTTGGTCATGGTGACGAATGAATTTTCCATACTATTTTTTTTTGCCCTTATTGGTAAATGTTCAGAATAGAGAGTAGAGAAGCGAGAATAGAGATGAAATCGTACTAAATTTGATAAAATAAGCTATATCTTAAAAATAAATCTGCTATCTAGTCTCTAATCTCATTTCTCTGTTCTCTATTCTGAACAGTTATCCCTATTGTTCATTCAATGTCCACTTGTAGTCCACAAACTCAATTTTTGTATCCTTAGTTAATTGCTCTTCTACATAAGGAGTTATAAACTGAATTAATCGCTTGTCTCTGTTCTTCTTACCAAAAATTCGACTAAAAAATCCTTTGTCTGTAAAATCTGTACTGTACCATTTAAATAAGCTGGAAATCTCTATCTTATCGGGGTTATTTATTTTATTTTTTCGAGTGTCTGCCAAAAACACTTTTAGTTGGTCTGTTAACTGTGCGTCTAAATTGGCAGCGGTAAATGCTTCATTACGTAAAGGTGGGCAAGAATAGGAGGCGCAATTAACTGCAAAATGAATGCGAGGTTCTTTAAATTCTTTCCGAATAATACCGTGTTCTATATCATTTAAATTCATTTCTTTCCCACCAATAGAAAAGAATTCCATGTCCCAAACAGTACTCACAAAAGGAACTCCTTTTTTGATGTCTTTTATGCTTTCCACTGGATAGTGATCAACAATAAGTTTTACGGTAAAGGCATTATAGGCATTTATCCAGTAAGCTAATTGTTCGTCTTTTGACCAAGTTTTTTTATCAGGTGTATTCGTAGAGATTAACTGAAGATAATCTTCCAATATTTTTTTATCTTCTAGGAAGCCTTTGTAGTTGACAAGACCTTCCGTATCTACATATTTTTTAACTAATCCATCCCATTGCGTATGATCTATTGGTGGAGTGGTCACACCAAATAAAAAAGTACTTCCAAACAGAAAGGATAGTATAAATGATATTTTTAATAAATTCATGTGTTTTTAAATTTTTTAGATCAAAATTTATTTGAGTGTGTAAAGAATTAGGGGAAATAGTATATAACCAATTTTGATTTCTTACTATTTTTCTTGAAAAAAAGCGCCTTGAATTAAACAAACTTGAAATTCTCTCTATTAAAAGGCTAGTAAAATCAAGAAAAAATATTAGTGTTCCCCCATTCTTTACACACTCAATTTATTTTGGTACTTTGATAAATGGAAAAATACTCAATTCAAAAAAGCGGAATTTATTTTTTCATAGTTACTTGATATTGCAAAATAACTGCTTAGATCATTCATTTGTTTAAACAAACTCATAATTCTACGTTTTTTAAACTAATTCGTCCTTGACGAGACGATTATTTTAAGAAACTTGGCAACTACAATAGTTGCTTTAAGTATATTGCGGACAATATTAATATACAGATTATGCAGCGTACTTTTTTTTTGAGGTTTATATTATTCTTAGTTTTGTTTGGCATTGGAAATACTTTTTTAAAAGGACAAGTACAGGATACCCTATCAAGCAATAAAAATCGACTTTTTGTCTTACCCCTAGCTTTTTTTTCGCCAGAAACGAATTGGGGTTTTGGGGCGGCAGGTATTTATACTTTTCGGCTAGGGGAAGAGCCACTTAGCTCTAGACCTTCTCAACTACAAATGGGTTTTGCTTATACGCTTAATAAGCAAGTTCTTTTATATTTGCCGTTTAAAATATTCAAGCAAGAAGAACACTACCAATTGTATGGAGAATTGGGGTATTATCTATATACCTATCAATTTTATGGTATTGGCAATCAAACAACCGCTAGTGATTTGGAATTTTATGATGTGGATTATCCACGAGTTCGACTGAATCTTTTAAAAGAATGGAAACCCAATTTTTATGCAGGCTTTCGGTATTGGCTAGATGACTATAAAATAAAAAAACTAGAGGCAGGTGGTATTTTGGAACAAGAACAAATAGTTGGCTATGAGGGTGGGCTATTGTCGGGGCTAGGTCTTGTGCTGAACTACGATAATCGAGATAATATATTTTTTCCAAGTAAAGGCTGTTTTATTGAAGCTGTTGGGTTTGCAAATGGTGCTTACTTAGGAAGTGATTTTAATTTTTCCAAATTTTACTTAGATGCAAGTACCTTTTTTGCGAAGAAGGAACATATTTTAGCTTTCAATGCTTACATAGAGTTAACGGGTGGCAATGTTCCGTTTTATCAAATGGCCTTGCTGGGAGGAAATAAAAAAATGAGAGGGTTTTTTGAAGGACAATTTAGGGATAATCACTTTGTTAGTTTACAAACTGAATATCGTTTTCCCTTGTTTTGGAAATGGCTACGTGGCGTTGCTTTTGTAGGAGTAGGAGAAGTGAGTAATCAAATTCAAGATTTTGCTTTTTCTGAATTGAAATATAGTTATGGTACTGGACTAAGAATCCTCATCAATGCAAAGGAAAAAGTCTATATACGCTTAGATGCAGGGTTTGGAAAAAATACAAGTGGGTATTATATTACCATCGGAGAAGCTTTTTAGAAATGAAATGTGGTTCTTTGTCAATTTTTGTATTAAGTAATCATCTGTAGCTTAGCAGGCTGACCGAGAATAGTCAAGATGTGCCAGATTTTAAAAATCTGGCACATCTAATTTCCATTAAATCAATTACTTACAAAATCGTAAAATCTATTTTCTGAGTTTACGGTCAGCCTAAGCTACGGGCGATTACTCAAATGCAAAAATTGAGAAAGAACCCTAAATGTTATACTAGAATTAAATGTTATAGAAAATTGAGTAGTACTTTAAATACGAAAAAACCAACGATCAGTATTATTATTCCGACCTTGAATGAGGCGGCTAATATAGGGAGATTGGTGCGCCATTTATTAAAATATCGAACCAGTGCTTTAGAAGAGCTAATAGTTGTGGATGGAGGAAGTCAAGATGAGACGGGGCTAGAAGCTACCAATGCAGGTGCTACCTTACTAGAATGTGTGCATTGTGGACGAGCTTATCAAATGAACCAAGGGGCTGCCATAGCTAAAGGTACCATCCTATATTTTGTTCATAGCGATACGATACCACCGCCAACTTACCTAAATGACATTTTAGCGGCGGTTCAATTAGGTCACAATGTAGGCTGTTTCCGAGCCTTGTATGAGCATTCAAAGTATCCTCTATTGAAAATCAATAGCTATTGCACTCGTTTTCCAGTTTTGTGGTGCAGAGGAGGCGATCAAAGCCTTTTTATTACACAACTGTTATTTAAGCAACTCGGTGGGTATGATGAAGAATACCAGTTGATGGAAGAGTATGCCTTAATAGCTAAAGCTCAAAAAAAAGAACCTTTCAAAATTATCTCTAAAAACGTACAAGTCTCTATTCGGAAATACGAACAACGAGGCTATTTTAAGGTGCAATTAGCAAATTTAGTAGCTTTTAACTTATTCCGTTTTGGGGTGTCACAAGATAAAATGGTGGCTATATATAAACGGATGCTGAAGTAAAGTACTTGATAGGATAGCTATTTTTAGAGGGAGTGGATTTGATTTGTTTTTTTGCAAAAAAACAAATCAAATCCACTCCCTCTAAAGATCTACGTCTAGGCTACATATCATAAAAAAACTGCTCGCTGACAATCTTCCCATCTTTTACGTGGTAAAGTGCCAATTCTGCATTCTTTGAACGTACTTGTGTTTGCTTATTGGTAGAATCTAAAGTGAATTTAGTCGTAAAATAATTACCAGCAACTATTGGATCGGAGACCTCACAACCATGCAATTCCGTTGTAGTTGCCCATCCTGCTGCTTTGGCAAACATATTATCCAAGCCTTCTGTAACAGGATTGTCTCCCATAGGCTCAATGGATTTAGCATTTTTAGAAAAATAATTGGTGTAAGCTTCATCAAATTTTCCTGTTCTACAGGCTTGAACTAGGCCATCAGCGATTTCTTGTACAGTCATTTTTATGGATTTTAGTAACAAGTTTAATGATTCCAATAAACTTGTTATTCTAGGTTAATAAATACAATATTAAACATTTTTGTTTTTTATTAAAAACAAAAAAGAGTATTTTTAATAAAAAAAGGATACATATATGTAGATTTGTTCTAGGTTTCTATTAGATCCAGAGGTAACCGCCAAAGTTTTTTATTAGCTTTTCTAGTAAAAAAGCCACTATGCCCAATTCTGCCCAAGCCAAAATCGCTAGGATTTATTCGATGTTTTTCAATAGGCGCATTTTTATAATAAGATAAAATACTTTTCATGGCTCTATCTGTTGCAATAGGGTCATCTGTAAAGGAGAAGATTAATAGTATCCGCTGAAAAGTCTTGTGGTAATTCACCAATTCCCCTATAATCAAATACCAAAGCGATATAACCTTGCTCCGCTAAAAAGGCAGCATATCTTTCATAAAATTCTTTCGGAATGCCTAAACCTGTGCAGATAAGAATACTGCCTTTAGGAGTAGTGGTGGGTTTAAATAATAAGGCAGACAAAGGATAATTGTCCGTGGAAGGAATCGTTAGTTGGCTTTTCATAATGTTGATTGAATTAAGAATGAATAATTAAGAAGGAAGAATTGCCAGTGGGACGTATTCAACGTCTAGCGTATTCTTAATTATTCATTCTTAATTATTCATTCCCTTTATCCCTTCTGTTTCATAATCCGTTTTTTAATACGTTCAAACTCAAAAGGCGTAATCAATCCTTTATCTAGCAAATCCTGTGCATTACTAATTTGTTCCGCAACAATATCTTCAGGAGAAGGCGCAGCGGTAGCTTGTGGGGCGGTACTATCTTCGGTGGTATCCGTTTTTACTTCCGCTTCTGTACCTGTTTCCATCATGGACTCTGCTGTTGTTTTGACTTCGTCTTTCCAATCTTTTACAAGGTCTTTTCCTTTTTCAAACTGCTCTTCATAATATTGTTTAAGTTTCTCTTCATTAAACTCTGTAATTGATCCACCAGCAGCAAAATGTTGTGCCATTACTTCGCCCAAGGCATAGGTCATGGCACCAGAAAAAACAGACATAGAAAAACCACCTACAAAGGTGCCAACAAAAGGGATTAGTTTTACTAGTGAACCTACCCCTCTTGCTGCTAGACTAGCCAGCGTCGTTCCTGCTAAAGAACTAATAAAAGCTTTACCTTTTGATTCTTCATATTCTTGCTCATACAAATTACATAATTGCCTAAGCATATCTAATTGTATGGCGGTAACAGATAGAATATCTACGAAAGTAGGCATTACTAGTCCTGCGCCCATTGCAAATAATACATGGTCTTTTATAATTGGTTGGGCTTTTTCTAATTTAGCATCTTGTTGGTCTGGCATGAGTATTGGATTTAGGAGGTGACAAAAAATAAGTTGGATTCGTTAGGAGCTTATTTCCAAAGATACATATAGTATAGGAAAAACGGTAGATAGGCTTAAGACAACTCGACCAAACCCCTCGGACTATCTATAGAAATAATAAGTCGTACTACTGGAGATTGTTGAATCACGCAATCCAAATCTAAGGCATCCAAGGTGGGCTGAATATTTTTAGGACTAGGATGATATGCTTTTAACCCAACTAGCTGACAAGTATCTTCTAGTTTATTGGTTGGATGAACGCTAGACTTTCCCCAATCGACCATAAAGGGAAGGATTTCTATAGCAGGTTTTGCAAGGGGTAAAATCATCTTCCATTTTAACAAACTGCCATCCTGCGTTTTTCTTTGTCCTCCGTCTATTTTGCCCATGTTCGTATCATACTTTTGAAGCCATTTACTATCGGTTTTTAAACGAGTAGATTTTATCGCCCATCTAGTAATTCTAGCCTCTTTACAAACATCCACACCCATCCATCGAGGTGCTTTTATTTTTTTATTTCCTTTATCAATCGCTAACAATTCCAAGTAACAATTATTGCCTAAATTTAGCAGCGCATTTTTTGTTCCCTTCGTTTGATGATACCCACCAAATACGGGGCGAATACCGAGTAATAATTCCAGCCGATCACAAGCTTTTTCCAAATTCGGCACTACGTAAACGATGTGGTCTAAAGGTCTGTTGACTATCATGACTATTTTTGTTTATTGGTTTAAACTGTTTATTTGTTTATAGTGCATCAGTACGTGTATTTGCGTTCTAGGTAATTACCAAATTTATTGGGACTGTAAAATATCTGGATCAGCTTATGTTTTAAGGGGCTTTTTTTGGTGAAATATAGGAGCGTAGCTCCGACAACGTCTGTAGGAATGGGACATGGGACCACGTCAAAGGAGCGTAGCTTCGGCAACGTAAAATCGTGCGGCAGACGTTGCCGAAGCTACGCTCCTTTAACGTGGTCTCCTGTCCCATTCCTACAGACGTTGTCGGAGCTACGCTCCTATATTTCACCAAAAAAAGAGATGACCATCCATGTGAAAAATAACCCAAAATATATTTGACCAGCTATTTTACAATCCCAATTTATTTGGCAGATTCCACTTGTTTTACTCGTTTTTTAGAACAAAATTTGGCGTATTTTGAATCTGCCAAATAAATTGGGACTGTAAAATATCTGGATCAGCTTATGTTATCGTTTTTTTTGTTGGCATATAGGAG
>ENA-ORXT01006314-ORXT01006314.1-marine-metagenome-genome-assembly--contig:-NODE-6314-length-11066-cov-3.530531_pt1 | contig 11066 bp, 11 predicted proteins | sample MGYA00237868_ERZ511482 | MGnify/ENA metagenome assembly ERZ511482
AGTGTCCACTACGAATAAGTGGACACTATCCCAGAGCAAGGTCGGCGCCGTAAGGTGGGGTTCGCCAAACGCTTACGAATAATCAACACCCGAAACTGATGTGATGCTGCGCTGGAGAAAAAAGTCCGCCCATATGAAGCCAAATCTTTACATCACTACACTTGGAAGCGACAATCCGCACTAGCTGGACAACATCACTACAAAATAATCTGCCGTAGGCGCATTTGATTTTACTATTATCCCACTGAGCAGTTTTCTAGAAACAAATAAGACTTAATAATCTGGCCAACTGATCGAAGATGGTTAGGATTTTTAATAAAACACATCAGCTCCTAAGATGCCTCAGACTTAGAAGAGGCTCTCCTCAAGACTTGGACGCACCAAAGACCACCTGCAGAAATCTGCGTGAGACCGCTCATTTCATGCGAAATTACCAAACAGCCATTGTAAGTATATATTTCTTCAAATCATGGAGCATTAGCGAATCTTTTCAATATTTTTTAGGTTTTGAATTTTTCGAATGTTTTGAATTCTATGCTGTCAAAATTACCAATGCTACTTCGAAACAAAAAGAAAGAGAATATTATACAGTCGCGCTTGAACAGTTTGGAATCGAATCGATAGAAAAGATCGTTGAAATTCTGCCAATCGAAAAGCGAGCGACTCCGCTTGCGGCACGCGACAATCAAGTGCGAATCAAGGTTAAATCCACACCAAACTATTCGCAAAATACAACCTTCGATCACGCCTCTATTAAACGGGTAAGGATGCTCGATTTTGGCGCATTGATTTGTCGAATATACAGAAGAAATCCTTAAGCCTTCTTAATGATTTCACTGGAGTTCCTGATACTTAAAGCTGCCTCCAGGGCAGAAGGTAAAATAACTCGTAACAGATGAAAAAAAGGCTTAAATATCTTAACTTTTCCAAGATATGAACGACTCGTGAATATCCCGTAAAAAGGAAAAATAGTGACTTTAATTGTGCAGATTCGGCTAGACTCTCTAATTGCTTTACATTAAATACTTATTGTCTAACGCGAGTGTAAACCGACTTTTTCTGAAAGTCCTTTATGTTATCGCGGTTCTAGTGGAGGAAAGTAAAGTGAATTCGAAGTTTACAAAGGTCGTCTTGTGTACGGCAGCAGCGCTCATGAGCATGGAGGCAATGGCGCAAGATTGGACCAGCGGTAGTGAAACGCTTTATTTTGAGTACGATAAGTCTAATAATCAGACTGGGGTCGACACTGATAGAATCAGGCAAGTTCTGGAAAGCTGTGATGTGACTTCAATGAGCATCACGGGTCACGCGGATACGGACGGGAATGCGCAATATAACCAAGGCCTCTCTGAGCGCCGCGCGGACAGAATCAAGTCGCAAGTCGTGGCAATGAGAATGTTGGACGCTGACGCTATCACCACACGCGGCGCTGGTGAAACTGAGCTCGCTGTTCTCACCAATGATAATGTCAGAGAAGCTCTAAACCGTCGGGCTGAAATTGTGTTTAGCTTTTCACAGCCTTGTGGTCTGTATTATACTCCTCCCCCCGCAGACCCTGTAATTTACGAACCGCCGGTTGAAACTGTTACGTACACAGAACCAGCACCCGTTTATACGGATCCAGCACCTGTATATACACAGCCTGTGGCTCCAGCGCCAGCTGCCCCTGTCGTAACAGCTCCTCCACCTGTCGCAGCTCCTCCACCTCCGCCGATTCCACCTATTGCCGCGGGCGGCAATGTCCTTAATGTGGGACAAGTTCTACTTGGCGCCGGTGCTTTAGCAGCTTTGTACGCTGGTCTTGATTACAATGACGATGACAATGATAATGATAATAACAACGTTCCCGTAAGCCCGTAGGCCCCTAGCATTAGCGGAATATTTCCGCAGAGCTTTCAATTTTAGAAAACCGCTCTTGCGAAGGAGCGGTTTTTTCTTATTTACTGTTCGATAAATATTTACATGCCATCAATACTCAGAGCGCACTTTGTGTTTAGAAAATTTTTGCTTGATTGAGGTTTTTTGACCTATGACTCTCTGATAGACTTGGGGATATTGCAAAGAGCCTGTAAAACTTCAAAATATCACCGCCCCTGAAGGAATTTTCCTCCACGAAAATCTTCATCATCGGCCACTGCATGAATCTTGAGTCGCTACCCTAACTGCTAAAAATTGACAAGCATTTGGGAATTTTACTACTTGAACGAATTAGAATTAGGATGACAGGCTTGGACTTCAATGTCGACGACCGTGATCGAGTTCTCTCGCTTTTACTATACTATCTATCATCTCGGCTGGAACGCTCTGCACAACGGTCAAGACCAATCAGGCTCAGGACCAGATTACATTATAAATGGACCTAATCAACTCGATGCTTAAAAGCTATGAGCAACGCAGGCTCATTATCCGTCACAAACCTCGACTCCTTTTCCAACAAGACCTTAAGCTCAAGAGGATGAACCGCCATGGAGCAATCCCGCAAAGAAAACATGGCCCAGATCCACTTTGAGTCTAATTTAAAGTCTGATGGAATATCACATTAGAAGATTTTAGTCTCGATCAAACGTCGAACTCATCTAAATAAATACAGAAATTTTGGTACAAGATCGCGCGGCCTTGGATGCAGCCTATATTACTTAACGAAATCAACCCTGTGGAGAATTCTGAGAGTAGCTAAAATAATCTTAGCGTCCAGTATTCCGCAAGCTCGGCGCGCGTAGAACGCATCATAGCGTGCCTTATTACGCGGCGTTACGCAATTTCTTCCATTAACTTGCGCCAGTCCTGTCAGACCAGGACGGATAGACGTAATTTCTGTATATTGATTACGCAATATAGAAGCGGCGTCACAAGGCAACAATGGACGTGGACCTATAAAACTCATATCACCTTTTAAAATTGACCAAAGCTGCGGTAATTCGTCTAAACTACTTTTGCGGAGAAATCTGCCTATGGAGGTCATTTTACAGTCTTCGTTTGATGCTATTTCCCGAGCCATCACTTTAGAGCACTTCGTCATGGTCCGAAATTTTGGCATACGAAACATCATACCGTTGCGTCCTACGCGGCTCGACCAAAACAAGATGGGGCCCTGGGATGTCAGCTTAACTGAAAGCGCCACTACTGCCACAATTGGTAAAAGCAACAATAGAAAAACGAACGCCATAATGACGTCCAAACCGCGTTTCAGATGCGGATAAATTACTCTAAAATTTAAAAACACCAACCACCCCAATCAAAAGCATATTAAATGATACGACCAACAGCTTTGAAAGAGCGACCCAATTAACGCAGCGAGCAAAACCCTCATTGTACATTGTTAAAAACCAACCCATTAAAACTAAAGCTCGTGCCGGTCCCAACCCGCTTACTCAACTCATAATTACATTGTAATCAATGCAGTAATGAAATTTTAAGCATGAAAATTGCCTTTTCGCAAGTCGCTATATGGGATTTCTCTGTATTTAAAATTATGTAATGTAAGGCCCTCGAAAGCTTTGGACGAAAACTTCCGACCTATCCTTTTATTAATAATTTTCGAGTTGCTTTATATTTGCTTTTTCTATTTAGTGTTGCAGGTTCATTTTTGCCGGATTGGCAGGCGCGGCCCCACTGAATTAAGATTGAGAGAAGAAATTCGTCAAAGTCGGTCAACATAACAGACAGTCCATTCATTTAGCCATAAGCTGTTTTGTCATAATTTACATCTCTGCGTTCTTGCCTCGCGTCGTCCATGGCCTCAAGTCAGAAATCACGAAGAGGCTTCAGATCGAAAAGACGTAGAATGACAATGGACGCAGACGAGTTCCGAGTGTCTTCCGAGTTCGGCTTTAAGGCATAATCCAACACATCGATTCGGTTGCTCTGCACATTAAACTATGGCGCTTTATACACCTCCCCTGCGATCCGGCGCTTTCGAGCCGCATCTGACTGAATAGTTTGTTTGACTAGCGACACATCAGGGTGTGGCACACTACCTTTGAGCGCGCCTCATATTAGGCGCTACAGACAAATTTGAAACATCCATAAAACAGTAGAGACTACACGATGACTGCGTAGAGAAAGATGAATTGGAAAATAGATAAACCTTCAGTTCAAGTAGAGCTGTCTTATGACTCAAGCCGATAAGAGAAGCCCAGACCAAAATCTGAGACGCAGTCAAGACGGAAAAAGATTCACGCCAATCTCAGACATACGAAGTCAACTTCGGACCGCTCACTTCCTGCGCTCAGCTGTGTGCGAAAGCTAAATTGATGTTCCGGCGAACTCTTAGCGCTTCGTTTATGCAAGATACCTGCAAATTTAAGTCAAGACCTGTTGCCTGAAGCTTTTAGTAATGGAGAAATGACATCTGAAAGCACGCCGACACCCGTCCTTGGATCCTCGCAGTTTTCAATGCAATCCATAAAATGAACGCACTGCCTCCTCAATGGCGATGATGAATCCTTAACGTGTCTTTTTTTAAAAAGTTGATTCTTACCAAGGCCACGAATCTTGGATTTTTGCATCGTCTGCTCACTTATTTCATGAAGCGTATTTAAGCGCTCATCCAGAACCAATGCGCCATTTTGACCTCTGACGTATAAAAGCCGTTGGTTTTCTTCCGCATTTACAGAAATCGACACAGAGACGGAAACTCCGCCCGGTGTAGTGGCCGCAAGGTCATATGAATTTATTTTAGAAATTACCGTACTCTCGCCGATCAGTTCAGCGCCAAGTAACGGAATGATTATGGAGAGGCTGTGAGAGGCGTAATTGAGCGAGATGTCGACATCGGTTTGTGGACTTCTTGTATATGTCCTAGTACTTTTGACGGCTATCACCTGTCCGATTGCTCCGCCATTGACACGTTTTAGCAACTCTTCATAGCCGGCATGGAATCTCAGAAGAAAGCCTATCATGATCACTCCATCACTCCTACTTGCCACGTTCTCAAGCTCAGCAAGCTCTGCAGCCGAGACACACCCCGGCTTTTCCAAAAGCACGTGCTTTTGATGAGCTTTTGCCCGTAAAGCTAGGCCGCAGAGCGTGCTCGGCGGCGTAGAGACTACAACCCCATTAACGTCAGATGCTAAACACTCGTCTAGAGATTGGATCTTGGTATTAAACTTTTCAGCCAGACGTTTGGATTTCTCCGGAGAGCGGCTTACTATCGAATGAAGGCAGCCTAATTCAGATAGTTCCCGCGCGTAATTTTGACCCCAGTTTCCGCAGCCAATTACAGATAATTTTACACTAGGAAGAAGGGGCAAAGCTGCATCGTTTCCGAATTTAGGTTACATGGTTGAGATCAGATGCATTCAGTAAACTATCGTTAATAAAAAATCACTTCCCGCAGCTTTTTTACTATCGCATAAAATCCAGTCTGCCACGAGCGTGTTCTAGGGTTCGCTAACTTGGTTAACACCCTTTTAAATAAAGCGGGCTGTCTGTAGACAATTTGCGAAATTCGGGCTTTTCGCGAGGGCATCACTATGTTATCGTTCAAACCTGAACGATAACACTCAATACAACAGCTTCCCATTCTAACCACTCTATACTTGAACAGAACTATAAGCACGTCTGGTGGTTTAGCCTAAAGAAAAGGACACCACCTAATGGCAGGAAATCGCAGTAATGTGCAAGAGGATGTGCGTTTCCGCGTCCTGCGCCTTCTTGAGGAAAATCCTGAAATGTCGCAGCGCGATATCGCGGCCTCGGTCGGAATTAGCGTGGGTGGGGTCCATTACCTCCTGAACGCGCTGATAGGCAAAGGAATGGTCAAGCTGGGGAATTTCTCGGCAGCTCGAGACAAAAGGCGCTATTCGTACATCCTTACACCAAAAGGACTCTCCGAAAAGGCCGCGCTCACATCCCGTTTTCTCAAACGCAAGATGGAAGAGTACAAGGCGCTCGAGGAAGAAATTGATGCGCTGCAAAACGAAGTAGAACTGGGTAAAGAAATAGCGCTTAGTCAACGCGAGTAAGTTTGTACAAATCTGATCTGAATTAAAGGATTTCTTTACCCGAATGTTGGGCGATGAAAGAAAGTGAAAATATGCAACGCGTTCTAATTACAGGCACAGCTGGCTTCATTGGTTTTCACCTTGCCAAACTGTTGCTTGCTGAAGGGTTTTTTATTCAAGGCTATGACGGGATGACGGATTATTACGATGTCGCACTGAAAAAAGGTCGCCATAAGACTTTAAGCCAAAATCCAAACTTTTCCGCTACAGAAGGAATGCTTGAGGATCAAAAACTGCTTGATCAGGTTGCCGACGACTTCAAGCCTGACGTCATTATCCACCTCGCAGCTCAGGCAGGCGTGCGATATAGTTTGGAGAACCCACGCGCTTATCTTGATAGCAACGTAATTGGCACGCTTAATGTGATGGAAGCGGCGCGGCGCCTTGAGGTAAAGCACCTGATGATGGCGTCGACCTCCTCAGTTTACGGCGCGAACACTGAGATGCCATTCATCGAAACCGAAAAAGCTGACACGCAGCTGACAATTTATGCCGCGTCAAAAAAGGCTAATGAGAGCATGGCGCATGCTTATGCTCACCTTTACACGCTTCCGACAACGATGTTCCGGTTCTTCACCGTATATGGTCCTTGGGGTCGACCAGACTTAGCTCTGTATAAGTTTGTCGACGCCATGCTGGATGGCCGGCCGATTGATATTTACAATAATGGCGATATGTATCGCGACTTTACCTATGTGGATGATCTCGTCCGTGCGATCCGTTTGTTAATTGATGTGGCTCCGGTGCGCCCTGAAGACGGCGTTGTGCCCGAGGGCGACAGCCTATCGCCTGTCGCGCCATACCGCGTTGTCAACATTGGAAATTCTGAAAAAGTGCGTCTGCTTGATTTTATTGATGCTATTGAGGACTCGCTCGGGCGAAAGGCTGAGCGGAATTACATGGGCATGCAGACCGGCGATGTGCCGGCGACGTGGGCGAATGCAGATTTGTTGAAAACACTTACTGGGTATCGCCCCGAGACCGATTTCCGAGTCGGGATCGCACGGTTCGTCGAGTGGTACAGAGAGTACTCAGGAAAGTAATGTCAGATTCACAAAAAATCGCTGTTATCGGCCTCGGTTATGTTGGACTTCCTCTTGCTGTAGAATTCGGCAAGATCCGCCCTGTGATTGGTTTTGACATAAACCAAGGCCGTATTGAGGCGCTGCGCGAGGGCCGTGACAGCACACTTGAAGTCTCAGAAAGCGAGCTCGATGAGGCCGCGCATTTGTCGTTTACAAATGATCCTGCAGATATGGCCGATGCCAATATTTACATCGTCACCGTTCCAACACCTATTGATGCGCACAAGCGCCCGGATCTGACACCTCTCATCAAGGCGTCTGAAACCCTTGGCAAAGTTTTAAAGCGCGGAGACATCGTGATATACGAATCCACTGTCTATCCCGGTGCTACCGAAGATGACTGTGTGCCGGTGCTGGAGCGCGTCTCGGGTTTGACCTTCAACAAGGACTTCTTTGCTGGATATTCCCCTGAACGGATCAACCCCGGTGACAAGAAACATCGCTTGCCGGATATTTGCAAAGTGACGTCTGGGTCGACCCCAGAAATTGCTGAAGAAATTGACCAGCTTTACAGCAGCATTATCACCGCTGGCACCTACAAAGCCGAAAGCATCCGCGTGGCTGAGGCCGCAAAGGTGATTGAGAACACCCAGCGCGACCTGAACATCGCGCTCGTCAACGAGCTAGCGATCATCTTTAACAAGATGGAAATCGACACCGAGGCCGTGCTGAAGGCGGCAGGTACAAAGTGGAATTTTCTGCCATTCCGTCCAGGCCTTGTCGGCGGCCACTGTATCGGAGTCGATCCTTACTATCTGACCCACAAGGCCGAGGCGATGGGTTATCACCCGCAAGTGATCTTAGCTGGTCGGCGCATAAATGACGGTATGGGGGCTTATGTGGCCGGGCAACTGATTAAGGCTATGCTCAAGCGGCGGATCCAAGTCGATGGCGCGCGAGTGTTGGTTCTGGGTCTGACGTTTAAGGAAAACTGCCCGGACCTACGAAACACCCGCGTTGTCGACGTTGTCGGCGAATTAAAGGATTATGGCATTCGGGTGGATGTGCACGATCCTTTGACAAAAGCAGAAGAGGCTCGTCATGAATACGGCCTAAATCTTGTGACGGATCCACGATGTAACTTCTATGAGGGTATCATTTTGGCTGTCGCGCATGAACAGTTCAAGAAACTGGGGACGGAAAATATTCGCAGCCTCGGCAAAGGGAATCACGTCCTTTATGACCTGAAAAATGTTTTAGATGCGGACGAAAGCGATTTGAGATTGTGAGCGCTATAGCTGTACCAAATCCATGTAGTGGCGTAATGAATTGTTGTCCGTTAAACCTCTTTAGCGAATATGAAACGCTTGTAATCATTTTACCCTGTCGCTTTGAGACTGGGCATGCGGAACTAGGAAACGCAGTGGCGTGAGCGGCAAATTTAATTTTAGGCGAGATATTCTCCAAAGCGTCGGTTCCAGCGGCGTCGGCATGCTGTTAGCACTCGTCACAACGCCAATCATGACACGTATTTATCCCGCGGAAGCCTATGGTATCAACGGGGTGATATTGACGATCACGACCCTCATCGCAGGTTTTGGGTTATTTGGGCTACCGATAGCGCTTGCCAGAGAGCAACATGGCCCCGAGCAAGCCCGCCTACTTCAGGCCTCCACGCAGATGGCGATCCTGCTTGTTGGGCTCTGTATCCTTGCAATTACTGCTGCGCTGCTGGGCCCGTTCGCTGTGCCCAAAGGGGCCACGAGCTTAGCGCTATTTATCGTGCCGCTGCTTTTATTGTTTCACTGCGCCCAACGCATTGTTGATTGCCTTGTGAACGCAAAGGGGCGCTTTCAAGCACAAGCGCTCGCCCGGATTGGAAACGTAGTTACAGCAAGAGGTGTCGCGCTGGCATTAGGCTGGCTCGTGCATCCAGTAGCGGCCTCCATGCTGGCAAGTGATGCCGCTGGTAAGATCACGCATGTCGCAATAACGGGACGGATCGCGCAGCTCGGTCAAGATTGGAAAGCTCTAAACTGGTGGCCGGAACCTAAGTTTCTGTTCAGGACCATCAGGGATTATCGCGTTTTTGCTCTGCAGTCGAACTTTGCTACAGCACTGCCGCTCCTAGTCGTTCTGGGTGTGCAGGTGATGATTGGGGCGAGGTTGGGAACCAAAGAGATCGGCTATTATGTGCTGGCGCAGTCTATAATTACTCTGCCAGTCACGGTCGTCGCACTTGCGTCAGCGCCAGTGGTGTTTCATCGTCTTGTACGTGTCGCAGATGAGACGCCTGAAAGATTGCCCCGATTGGCCTTGATGGCGATGTTGGGATACCTTGCATTTGGCGCAATCTGCATGTTGCCGATTATTCTCTTTGGCTCAGTCATCTTTGCCTTTGCCTTTGGCGAGGCTTGGGAGTCCGCTGGTAGGGTGGCTGCTGTTTTAGCGATCCCGCAAATTTTTACTTTCAGCGTCATAGGGTTACAAAGCCTGTTTCGAGTGACAAGAAAGATCAATGCTTGGTTCGGCTTCGAAACTGTCGGAACGACAATTATTTTGTGCGGAATGCTACTAATTCCTCAGCAATGTGATTTAATGACCTCGATAACCGTCCTAGCTGCTTTAAAGTTCGGTTATAACATCCTATTGCTGTTCGGTTGCCTGTGGGCATCCAAACAAACCACTAACTGAAAGCCCTGACCCGTTCAATGCATGTTTTGTTAATTGCGCCATCTGCTCCCCCAAAAAATAGCCCCGAAGCGATACAGGTCGGTAGGTTTCTACAGGCCCTCGACCCAGCCGTCCGGGTGACGCTGGTTACCACCCCAATTGTTGCAGGATGGCAACAAGAAGATTTCAGCCTAGCGATCCACCGGCCTACAGTGAATGTTATTGTACCCGAATTGCCATTCCACGTTCTGACACAACGAGTGCTGGCAAACCGCCGTTTATCTTTCCTGCAACGTCCCGATAGTGATTTCTGGCTATCTTGGTTCGCCAATTATATCATGCGGCGCCTGCCCGACACACCGAATGTGATATATTCCCGATCGGCGCCGTTTTCCGCCGCCATGCTTGCCCGTCGATTGAAGTCGATGACCGCCCGCCCTTGGCTCATGCATCTAAGTGATCCTTGGTCCGGGAGCCCTTACCGCCAACTGTCGGATCGACGCTCCAAAAAAGATCGGGCGCAGGAAGCAGCATGTTTTGCTGATGCCGACATGGTAACACTCACGACCAAGGGTCAGGCTGACTATTATCGCAACCGATACCCAAAGTATGTTAAACGCGTCTCTGTGACTCCAAACATGATGCCCATAATGCATTCGCCGAATAACGAAACACGCCACGAGGGACCGCTTAGACTGGTTTATACCGGCGCTCTTTATGGTGAGCGAAATCCTGCTACCCTTCTGAAAGCACTGAAACTAGTACAGGATGCCGCAGCGGACGATGCAGCTCAGATTCAACTGGATTTCTATGGCAATATGCCGCCAGGCATAGCCGCAAAAATTAGTGAAACACCCGGCTGCGTTGTGCACGGACCTGTTCCTTTCGCAGTTGTGTCAGAGAAACAAGCCCAAGCTGCCGTACTTGTGACCATAGAGCCTAGTGGTAAACATCCGTTGCTGTTGCATTTCATGCCGTCTAAAAATTTAGACTATATTGCTACTGGCAAACCAATTCTTGCCATTACGCCGAAGGGTAGCGAAACGGATCGGTTTTGTAACCTGGGCCACGGCTGGGCATTCGACCCCAGCGATGCGACGTTAGTGGCTGATAAATTATCGGAATTGGTGCGTGACTATAAGGCAGGAAAAACTCTTAAAGAGAGAAAAAATCTTAATGGATCGCCATATCTAGCTCAGGCTGTAACGGATGGCATTACCGAAAGCCTGTACAAACTCGCAAACTCAAGCACAATCAGAGGGCATGAAGAATGAAGGTTTTATTGATAATCGGGACACGGCCCGAGGCTATTAAAATGGTTCCGGTATATCGCGCTCTGTCTGCTCGCGACGACATGTCGACC
>ENA-ORXT01006315-ORXT01006315.1-marine-metagenome-genome-assembly--contig:-NODE-6315-length-11065-cov-8.474973_pt1 | contig 11065 bp, 9 predicted proteins | sample MGYA00237868_ERZ511482 | MGnify/ENA metagenome assembly ERZ511482
TACGCCGCCGCTTTTGAGGAAAGCGTCGTGGCGGGGGGGTTGACGTGGGCGGCGATCGCCGCGGGCGCCTGGGGGGCCACCGTCGGCGCGGGTTGAAGAGGGGGTGGGCGAGGGGGAGGGGGGCATCGCCGCACGCCGTCCCATGGGACCGCGTTCCGGGCGTGCAAGTGTTTGCGCCGCGGTGGGCAGTGACTCGCGCTCGCGCGGCCGTGCCGTTGGGGGCTCGAGAGTGCTTCATTACCTACGGGCCGCGGTGTTTGGTTCCACACCCACAGAGGTCAAGCGACGCACACACACGCTCGCACGCATGCACACACACACACACACACACACACACAGGCAAGGCACAAACACACGCACACATACACACGCACTCGTGGGCTTTCCGGCCGGCCCGACGGGCAGGGGCGGCGTGCCGCTCCGTGCGCCCGCCTCATCTAGCGTGCCGCCCCGCCCTCCTACGAGGGGCACCCCGCCCACACTAGCCCCGCCGCAAATCCCCCAAGCCCCTCAAAGGTCAATGTCAAAGTTGAGCGTCGGCTGCAGCCGGAAAAAGGGCACTTTGCCTTGCCCCTCCTGCTCCGCCGCGTCCGCGTCGTTGCACACGGTCATGTTGACAACGTGGGGCCCCCGCGAGTAGCCCGTCACCAGCTGCACGTTGCCATACCCCCGCGGCCGCACGGCGCCCGTCAGGCCGAGGCCGACGCTCAAGTTGCGGGGCTTGGACGGCGGCCGCGACGCCTGCCGCTCCAGCCGCCGCATCGCCTGCAGCTGCACGGTCGGGCTGTCCTTAAACTTGACCGTGTAGTCCGAGAGCACATTGTGCACTTCGAGGCGGGACGGGCGGAAGCTCATGCGCAGCGACGGGACGAGCAGCTCCTCGGCCTTGCGGGAAAACCACTCGTCGACGCGCCGCAGGGCGCCCTGCTGCACCTCCTCCGTGACGCCGCCGCCGCCCGACGAGACGGCCGACAGTAGGAGCTCCTTGTACTTGGTCAGCGCCGCGTTTTGGAGGCTGAGGATCTGCTTGTGGAAAAGCGCGCGCAGGCGGCCAGCGAGGGTGTCGTGCAACTCGGTGCGCTTCTTGGTCCGCGCGGGGGAGCCCGCGTGCGCGAGCGTCGCGGAATCAAACTTGTCCATGGCCGACGAGAGGAGCATCGCGGCCTTGGTGCCAAAGCCGGGGACGCCCCGACCCCGATCCACGTCCGTCGTCCACCGGCCAATTGTCGGGGCTGCGACGTGCATCGCCGCGTCCGACGCCAAGTCGCAGCGGTAGGCGGCGACGAGCTCGGTCTTGGACGGCAGCGCCGCGGCGCGGTCCTTGGCGAGCTCCGACCAAACAACTTCGGCATACGTGCCGAGCGCGTCGGCGGGGACGGCCTTGGAGTACTCGGCTTTGAGGAGAGGCTCCGTGGCGGCCGCCGCCGCGTCGCCGCCGCCGTCGCCGCCGCCGTCGACCGACGCGAGGAAGTGGGCGCGGAGCGCCGCGACGCCCTCGTTAAACTCCTCCGCGCGGTGGCGGATGTGCGGCAGCGCCACAACGTCGAGGTCAAAAAAGGCGTCCAGCGGCGCCGTGGCCGCCGCCGCTGGCTTGTCCTCAATCCCCGCCCACAGCCCGTCCAGGTCCGTCCGCAGGAGGGTCCGGAGGGACTCGACCGACGACCCGTCGTCGTGGTCCCGCACAACAAACAGTAGGAGGGTGCGGCGGCCTTCGTCGGGCTGGAATACCTTGATAAACTCACAAAAGATGGTTCGGAGAAGCCCATAGCCTGCCGCCTCAAAGCGCCCCAGATCCGCCGCCCACACGTTGAACAGGAGGACGTCCGCAAAGGCCAGGGAAAAGGTCGCGACACGGCCGACGAGGTCTGCCGACGCGTCCCCGTCGCGCCCGTCGGCCCCCTGCGAGTCGAGGAGGAGGATGGCCGGCGCAGCCGGCGACGCCGCCAGCACCGCCCCCGTGGTGCCCCTGCCCGCAAACGGGCGGCTGACCTCAAAGTCCGTGTCAAACAGCCGGTTGAGGAGGGTGCTCTTGCCCGTACCGCGGGCGCCGAGGATGGCAACGGTGATCAGGTCGCCGTCCTCCTTGCCGACCACGTGCTGGGTGGCAAAGGCCTCCATGTCGGGGCTCATGTCACCGCGCCCGTCGATCAGCTGGAATACGGCCGGGGTGGTGATTTCATAGCCGGCTTCGGCATCTTCCTCCTCCGCTTCCGCCTCAGCAGTGGCGGTCGCCGCGTCGACCTCGGCCTCCGCGTCGGCCTCCGCGTCGGCCTCTGCGTCCGCTTCAGCTCCCGTATCCTCTTCCGCGTCTTGCTCGGTCGAGTCGACCTCAGCATCGGCATCCGCTTCGGCGTCGGCGTCGGCAACGGTCGTCTCCGCTGCGCCGCTCAAGATGACGCTCGTCGCCGCCGCCACCGCCTCGGCCGCCACCGCACCCGGGTCGACAAACCCATCGTCGCCGTCTTGCTCTTCGTCCACCTCCTCCACTTGCACTGCGTCCCCCCAGCCGCCACCGCCGGTTCCCGACGACGTCCACGTCGACGTCTCTGTGCGCTCCACACCGTCAGTGCCGCCGCCACCGCCGGTCCCCGACGACGTCGACGTCGACGTCTCTGTCCGCTCCACACCGTCAGTGCTGGTGGTCGTGGTCCTCGTGGTCGTGGTGGTCGTCGACTCCTGGGTCGACGACATCTGGCCGCGCACGTCCGCCATCATCCGATCGATGCGGTCCTCGTCCGCCATGGTTGCGGTTGCGGCCGCCGCTGCGCGCCGCACCGGTTCCTCCCCTCCCGTTCCTTTGCCACGACAGCGGGAGGCGGTCCGGCCTCGAGCAAACGGCGATGCCACTCTCCCGATGGAGAAGGACGGTGAAAAAGCAACGGTCGCGTGCTCAGGGAATAGGTGCGTGGGCAGGCGGGAGAGATGCGGGCGAGGCGGGCGAGGCGGGCGAGGACGATGGAGTCCGGACCACGCGCCGCCCGCGTAGTCGCGCACCGACGGCGTCGGCGGTGGTGCGGAGATCTGACCCGATCGCCGCCGCGTGTGGCCGCGCGCTCCGTCGCCAGCGCTCCGGCGCGCGATGGGATTGCTGGCCAAGGGAGTGGTGCCAAGGGGGGGCCACGGCATCACTGTTGGCGCCGGACGGCGGTGGAGAGAATTGGTCGCTGCCACCAGTAATGCAAATACATGCAATGCGTGGAACCTGCAACACCAAGATCGCTCGATGGCTCGTTGGGTTGTACTCTGGCTATTCGCCGGTCCGCCTATGTCCTGCAAACCGACCTGCCCCTCGTCATTCATCTCCACTGGAAACTGACCAATCCCATCCGCCTCCACGCGCCAACGTCCTGCGCTTGCACCTCCCCAAGCATTGCCTCGCGGCGGCCATAACGACGCCCACCTCCCCGCGACACCCCGTGCCGCACGCTCGGCATCCCCTCGAGCCCCGCTTCCGACGCCCCAGATCGCCACCGCCCTGTCCTCCCAACCCTCTTTCGCCACCTTCTCGTCCGCCTTCCCCGACTCCCTCCCTTTCACCGCTGTTCCTCCCTTCATCGCTCTCTCTACATTCCCTGCTCCCCAATCACCATGGTGGCGTTTGTCGTGTCGGCCCCAGCGGTCGCCGGCCTCCTGCGCCGACCAGCGCTGTCGTCCGCCCCCCGCCGTGTCCCCGCGGCGCTGCCGCGCATGGCGGTGCGGGCGCCCGCGCGGGTGGCCCGACGGTCGGCTGCCGCTCCGTTTGATCCGCTCGGCCTGTACGGCCCGCCGTCGACGGCGGCGACCGCCCCCGCAGCGGCGCCCGCCATGGACGCTGCCGCCGCGTCTGCGCTGCTCGCTGTCGTCTCGGCTGGTGCGGTGTTTGGCGCCCCTGAGGGCGCCCTCGCGGAGGTCCCCCCCGCCCTTAAGGAGGCGTTCAAGACCAAGCCCGCCTCCCTCGTGCACCCCGTCGTCATGGCCGGCATCCTTGCGGCGGCCATCTACACATTTTGGCTCGGCTACCAGTCGTCCCGCTTGCGCAAGGAGGAGGACCCCGCCAAGCGCAAGGAATTGGCCAAAGGCAAGTTCGGCGCCCGTCACTTTGCGCTCTCCTCCCAGATACTGGTGCTCATGACGACCATGACGTTTATTGGCATGGCCAACACGTTTACGCGGACGGGCAAGCTCTTCCCAGGCCCCCATCTTTACGCGGGGCTTGGGCTGGTCGCGTGGCTGACGGCCATGGCGTCACTGGTTCCGTCGATGCAGCAGGGAAATAACAAGGTGCAGGCCAAGGATGCGCACTTTGCGCTGGCTGTTGGCGCTTTGGGGCTGTTTGGCTGGCAGCTGAACAGTGGGCTGGCCATTGTGAAGAAGCTGTTGGGCATCTAAGTGTTGTCGGTGGGGACATGCTGGCTGATGTGGTAGGGTAACAGGCGGGGTGCCCGCGAGGCGCCCTGCCGCTCTGCTCTCAACGTCTGCCGTCTGCTCTTCCAATCTTTGGTCCCCATGGCCCTCAAGTCCGGTGTACATCTTCGACCCATTTTTCTTCTCTCTTGTCAGTTGCTTCCGACAGTCCAATCTATTTCATGCTATTACTTGTCCGCTCCGTCACAATCAACATGCAGCCTGCACCTGCCCCTTTTTCCCATGCAAATCATCAACCCTCGTCCGGAACATGGTTGGGGCCTGCCAAGCGAGGCGACGCTCCATCGCATGATGGTGCCGAGCTACGCTGTTCCCATCGATTAGACATACCCACCTCGCGCACGCGTCACACAAGACGCTGTTCCGGGAGAGCGCGCCGCCTGGGTCTCCGGTGCAACGCGCAGCACGCCACCGCCGCCCCGGCGCTTGGCGATAGACCCCCACCTGCCAAACCGAGCAGTTGTCCCCGCCTCCCCCCACCCAGCGCACGGAGCCTCCTCCGGCAACCAGCCGCCGTCGTTGCCGTGTCGCCCCCACCCGAGCGGCACGCCGCTGCCCCACGGGCGTGCTCTCACCCGCCGCGGCACCCGCCACGTCTGCCGCCCCAAAAACATCACATCGACGCCGACACCGCCCCTACTTGGCCGCCGCCGTCGCGCCCACGCGTTCCACGGGCATAGAAACCACCACCGGGACCTCCCGCGCACCCGCCACAGCCGGCGTGCCCCCCAACGTCGGTACCGCCGCCACCGGTATCGCCCCAGCCGGTGCCGCTGCCGCCGGTGCACCCACCGCTGGTGCTGGTGCCGCCGCCACCGACGCCACCGCCGCCGGTGTCGCCGCCGGTGCCGCCGCCGGTGCCGCCGCCGCCGTCGCGACGGCCGCCGCGGCGGCAGCCCGCTCCTTGGCCGCCGCCGCCTCCTTAGCCGCCCGTTCCTTGGCCGCCACCGCCGGGTGCCACGCCACCCCCGGCAGTTTGATCGCCCTGTAGTCAATGGGCTTCTGCGAGCGGCTGCCGCCGCCGCCGCTGTCCGTCGAGACTCCGCCCGCTGCCCCCCCCTTGTCCGCTCCCCCGCCGCGAACGTCGTCAAACAGCACGCCGAGCGCGCGTTTGCTGTGCGCCGCGTACCGAGCGGCTTCCCAGTCGCGCGCGACGGTCGCTTCCGCGGCCTTTTCGGCCGCCGCTGTGCCGGTCGCGTCCGTCACGGACTGGGTGGCGAAGGCGACGCCGCCGGCAGTGGCAACAGAAGCGACGGTAAAAGCGGCCATGACCCGAGGGTCACGCGTCGCCGCGACGAGGCGACGCCAGCCCGCGGATTTCTCGAAGAGCAGCGCCATGAGGAAAGAGGGGAAAAGGGAAACGATGTCGACAACTGGCGAAGACAAACAGCAGGTAGTAAGCAAGACCAACAAGCTCAACAGAGTGGATGTAGACCACGACAACAAGTCATGGGAGGAGCGCAAACTCCAAGAGGGAGGCGTTCACGTAAACACGCGGATGGCAGAGACTGGCAAGGAGCGAGTACGCATGCTCGCGCGTGCGTGGTTGGGCGTGATGTCGGTCAGAGGCGGGGCGAATGTCGAACTTAGCGTAGCGGACGACAATTCAATTAAACAATGTATTTATTTATGACATACTTCGTTGACTCCGGCTGTAGCCATCAACTCAACATTCAAGCGTTCTGAACGGGCGTGGCGGGAAGCGCTGGAAGAGCAACGCCGCCGCCACGAGGCAAGTGCTTCAGTACAGTCGTATCCCTGGCGTGCCAGCGCCGCCTCGAAAAGGCATCATCCTGACTCGAGAACGCTCCAGTGGGCCTCCTGTACGGCTCCTTTGGCGCTAGTAGGGGATTGAGCGGGGCTCTGTTCAGGCTCTCGTCAGACTTCGGTACAAGTGTGCGCATGTCCAACGGTGACGGCAACTCGGAGCCCGAGAATCTTCTAGGTCAGGCGTTTCTTCTTACTATGAACACACGCCTGAAAGAGCACCAAGTGGCACCGTACACGAGCCCAGCTAGGACCATGGCGCCGTCGGAAGGCCGCGTGGAGAGCTGCAGCCCTGCAGCGGCCTCGCGGCTGTCACATCAACCATCCTTTGCCCGACAAAGCCACCAACAGACCCAGCCGCACCATGCGCGAGAGCAGCCGCGGCATCCGCTGCGGCAGCATCCCGACACCGCTTCCTCTGCCGCTGGAGGTACGACGCAACGCTCCCACGCGTCAGCGGCAGCATCACCCCCTCAGCATCAGCTGACGCCGTCATGGCCTCAAGAACAGTTGTTGGAGTGGCCACGCGGATGCCGCCAACCAGCTCGACCGCCTTGTCAAAGCGCCGCCGCAGGTCAGGCGTCCACGTCACGCGTGCGCGCGGCAAGCGAAAGGAGGCTGGCGCGGGGGGCTGCGACGAAGGGATGGAGACAGTCGCGACGGGCCGAGACCCCGCCGACGAGCGGCGGTCGGTCGACGACGAGTGCTGCCGCATGCTGTCCACCGCACATGAGTCGTCCGTGTACACACGCCGGCTAGAGGTGACGCTCGAACAGCCACCGCCCACGCCCGGCGCGGTAAGGAAGCTAGAAACCCCCAGCACGCCCGACACTGGGTTGCTAGCCGGCTTCTGCTCGTGGTTCTTGTGAGCAGACCCGCCAGAGGTAGTCGTCGACATAGTTGGGAGGCCCAGTGCCACGGTGGGGACAGGGTGCACGTCGAAGGAGGTACGAGCGTTGGACCACCACGGCTGCCGCACGACGCGGGGCGGAGGGGCCCGAGGGTACACGTCCACTGCAGGTGGCACGGGCTGCTGCTCGGTATCGCCTTGGCTGGACAAAAGCTCCACCAGCTCCTGCTCCTGCCGTTGCTGCCGCGCTTGGTCGACTACTGGCGGCGGCGGCGGCAGGGCCGATGCGGCCCGACGTCGCAAACCCGCCGAATCGTGGCCAACCGGCAAGCGCGCCGTTGGCAGCACCATCTGCAGCTCGGGCTGCCAGAGGGGTTTCACGGCCATAGGGTGGTAAGGTGGTGGAGGAAGGGGGCCGGAGAGGTGGGGTTGTGGTTGTGGCGCGGGCGACGTTCGGTCAGGGGATGCGGAGGGCAAGTGTGCAGTTTGATGCCACGACGGAACGTGCTCAGCCGGCTCGGCCACCAGCCGCTTCGTGGAGGAGCCGCCGAAAGCCGACGGGGAGTCCCGCCACGACCGCATTGGTGGCGGGTACGCGATGGCAGGCGCGTACACGTCTGCCACAGGCAACCGGCCGGACTGCCACCGCTCCGCCCGCCACGACGATACTGCTGGCCGCGGCGTGGTGTTCGAGGGGGTATATGGGGGAGTCACGCATGACACTGGGTCAATAACGTCTGCGGTGCGGTAGCCAGTTGACGCGCCACCCCCGCCCGCCAGACCGTCAAGCGGCTCGGGCCGCAGGGTGCCGCCCGGTAGCCGCAACGAGGAGTAGAGTGCCGGCCGCAGCGTCCCCGAATGTGGCAGATGGTGCAGCGCCCCCGCCGGTCGTCGCAGGGGTGGCAGGAACGTTGGTGATGGTCCCGCGGTCGTGGGCGTCTCGCCCAAGCCCCCCGCATCCATCGGGGGTAATGGCCAAGCAGATGCCACTGGTGACATGGTCACAGCAGCAGCAGCAGCAGCAGCAGCGCACGTGCAGCGACAAGCCTCACCAGCGACACGGCGAGAGGCGGGGGTGCGGGCGAAACCGGCGCTCACCCCACCTCGGACACCGGTACAAAAAAGAAAGGCGACTGAAGAGAGGGAGCAACCTGCAGGTGCCCGAGCAGTCGACGTCGTCGCCGTCGTCGTGTTGTTGTTGAGAGCGAGGGGGGACAAAGCTTGCGGAGGTTCTCACCACACCACCCAAGCACTCCAGCCGCCACGCATGTCAACCGAACCGTGTCGGCTCCGGCCCTCAAGGCCGACCATGAGCGTGGCGCCTCCGCACCAGTCCAGGCGGCGGCCGACCTGTGGAGTCGTCGCCAGTGCCTGCTGCAGAGCGCGGCACACACGGCCGCCGCCGAGCGACAGACCCCCTGCGCACCCGTGCACGCGACCCAGACACCACGTGCCCCCCCCCCTCCAAAAGCACGCGGCCGGGCGGGGGCCACCGGCGCCGGCCGGCGTCGGCGCCGAGCGACCAGCTGTGAGGGTGCGGCGGGTTGCACCCAACCGCCCAGCCACGCAAACGCGCGAGTCTGAGCTGGCGCGTGGCTGCTGATGGCAGCGACGTGTGCCCTGCGGGCGGTGTCCACGCCTGGCAGTCGCCGGGGCGTGCGCCACCAAGGGGCGGCGCCGCCGTCGCCAGCGGGGCAGAAATGGCTCTGGAGGGAGGGTGAGGGGCGCACCCCCCACCGCCCCCCCTGCAATGCGCCCGTGACACAGAGACCCAACACGGGCTGGTTGCCACTGGGGCAGCACCCACGCCCGCTTGGTCCCGCTTCGAGGAAAAGGGAAACGGGCGCAGCAGCAGAGACGAGTCTGGGGGGTTGGGGGTGGCCAGACCAACCACCCCTGTGCCGGCTGAGGACTTCAGTTCCCCCCTGCCAGGACCCCCCGAGCGCGGCCCGCCACCAGTGACCACGGACAGACACCCCCCCTCCCCAGCGGAGCACGCCGCCGCGACTCGCTCCGCTCGCGCGCAATTTTCTCGTCGTACTCCGCTGCGCTGACGGCCCCCCTCCTGGTGCAATCCCCTGCCCGCCCCCCTCGCCTCTCCCGAGGACGGCCTCCCGTGTGTGAACCCGCATTCCACCAGCGGAAGCGGGCCGTGTCCCCCCGCGCCACAACCCTTTTCGGGGTCGCATCCCCTGTCTGCCGAGCTGCCAGAAGGGGGCGATTGGTGGCTGCGCCAGAAGCCGCCGCCCCGTCCCGGCCTTGAGGGAGGGGGGGGATGGTCACACCACGGTGGTGCGCGGCCCGCTTGTGGTGGTGGTGCGGGGCACGCCCGCGCGGGGCGCAGACGCCACCGCGCCTACCGGCCGGGGGCGCTCGCCAGGACGACGGCTGGGCTCCAAGATGGCGTCTGGGGCGTGGAATGCGCGGGGGTCATGCACGGACGCGCAGGGGGCGTGTGGAAGCTGTGTGCATTGGAGGCGGGGCGGGGCGCGCCCATTTGGCTGCCGCTCGTGAACCCACACGCCCGGTCACGCCACGCCCGCCGCGCGGCCGCCGACCACCGTGCGCGCGCCGCCACCACTAGGGTGGGGGGGGAGCACAACGTGTCTCGACGCTCGCCGTTGGTGCGCGAAATGGAGACGAGAAACCAGGTGGAAAAAAAGGTGGCCGGCCAACGGCCGTCGCGGGCGACCAGGCGCCAAGCCGCCAGCGGGGCCCATTCACGTCTGGGCTGTCACGAACCATCACCTGTCAAACACTGTGACCGGCGCTGGCAGCCGGACGGGGAGTCGCGGCAAGAAGGCGGCCCGAGCCTGCTCCGCCCAGCCAGCAGCCGCCGTCGACGTGATTCGGATTTTGTGGCCAGCTGGTTCATTCCATGGACCGCCGCCGCATGTGGGCAGATTCCCCGCGCCAGTGCGGACACCATATGCGTGGCCCCCCCTGGGCCCGCCCCACACACCCACTCTGGCACTGCATTGGTCCGCAGACCCGCTTCCCGCCGCCGTCGGCGAGACGCGGGTTTGTGGCGCGAGACACGACCCAATTGGCCAGCACCTGCTGCCTTTCCGCAGTGAGCGCCGACGGCTGCCCGACTGGCGCACCCAACTTCGGGGCAGGCCTGTACTGTACCCCAAGTGGCCCGAGGTCGGCTTCTGACGCTATCTCTTTACCAACCATTGGCGGGTGCTCATGATTGCCAGCCATTCGAGCGCCGCGACGCCCAATCAGCACCCGAAGAGTGACCGAGCGCGACTCGGACGAGAACTGGCTGGACACGACCCGACCCGTCGACTTGCGGTAGACGCGCTCTGCAAGCCACGAAGAACCCCGGCCGTGGCCCGCCTCGGTCTGCACGAGGACCTGTCAAGCTCACCTGAACCGTCCAGGCGTGTGTGCCAGCAGCCGCCTAGTTGTCGAGTTCGGCGGCCTGGCACGAGCAGCCTCCACCGGCGCTCACTCGGGGCAGCCCGGGGCCTTGCAGCACCCAAGGGGCTGCAGGGTAGGCCCCGTCGTCAGCTTTCGCTGGAATCGCCCAACTGGCACCATCGGAGCCCACCAGGCACCCAAGTCCATCGAATGTGCGATTCGGTGGGCCCCGATGGATCCAGATGGGGCGCATCGGAAGCCCACCGAAAGCCCATCAAACAGCCGATCCGATGGGGCTGCTCACGAGACCCCACCGCGCTGAGAGCCTCCGTCGAGACTCATCATGCAAGGCACTTGCTGTAAAGCTCACCACGTGTGAAGGTAAAGACCACATGGCCTGAGCGTTGGGACGAAACTTGTTGGAGTTGCCGGCTAAATGCCATTCGGCGATGCGACTGTGGCCTGTACCGCGACAAGTCGTGCGGACGCGTTTACAAACAACGCACCTGCCCTCGCCGCAGCCGCCGCCGTCGCCCATCCACCATCGTCGTCGCACCCGTCGTCCACGTCCCATCCCCCCCCCCTGCTATCCACCCCGGTCCTCCGCCGATCTCTCCTCCCCCCCCCACCACCATGTTCCCTCGCCCCACCCGCTGATTCGCCTCCTATCCCCCG
>ENA-ORXT01006316-ORXT01006316.1-marine-metagenome-genome-assembly--contig:-NODE-6316-length-11064-cov-3.680441_pt1 | contig 11064 bp, 8 predicted proteins | sample MGYA00237868_ERZ511482 | MGnify/ENA metagenome assembly ERZ511482
AATCTGACCTTCAAAATGATCGTCTTCGATTGCTTTAATCTTGATGGCTGCACGATAGGCTGCATCTAAAGCTCTTTCGGGGGTGGAAGATAACCAACGTCTACCAATATTAAAAATATCTTGAAGTTTCATTAATTTTAAACAGCACCATCAATAATGAGATTAAAGTTTGGTTTGACTATAAATATATAGAGCAGGATTATAACCTCTATGATACTGAAGTATCTGACTGATACGTGTTAATAGATTGCTAAAAATATAAATTGTGTCTACTCCATCTATTTGGATCGCAGGAACATCCCGCACGGGTAAAACATCTCGTTTGATAGCTGAATTTTCTAGCTGGGTAAGAAAGCAGCTTGTTAATTCAAAAACTAAAGTACCGCAAAACTTAGCCACGGCGGTATTGGTGTTTGCTGCTAATAATCAAAATCGCCGTAAACTAAGCGATCGCCTTATTGCGGCTGTGGATGGGACTTATCCTGTAGTATGTAAAACTCCTGTGGGTTTTATTACTGATGAGGTAATGCTGTTTTTTCCTTTAATTTTTGAAGAGTTACAGTTAAAAGCTCAATTTCCTCTGAGGTTGCGTCCTGAAACTGAACAAGAATTAGCTACCCAGCTATGGCGCAATCAACCAGATTGGCAAGCTCTGTGTGAACTTGATAACGAATATCGTTTAGTGCGTCAGACTCTAGATTTGATGCAGCTAGCAGGGGCAAGTGGTGTACCCACAGAAGATATATCTGTCATGCTGCAAGAGGGTTTAGCAGGGTTAGATGTTGGCAATGAAAATTACGGCTATCTGTGGCAGAGAATGGGCAAGTTGCTTTTACTATGGCAAGAGTGGTGTTTAGAGAGAGGGATGTTGACCTATGGATTAATTTATGAGCTTTACTGGCGTTATTTACTGCCTAATCCTCAATATCAAGTTCATTTGCAAAAGCGTTATCAAGCAGTATTTGCCGATGATGTGGATGACTATCCTGCGATCGCTCGCGACCTGTTTGAGCAAATGTTAGACCAAGGTGCGTCTGCTGTCTTCACCTACAACCCCGATGGCAAAATTCGCTTAGGATTAAATGCCGATCCCGATCATCTTGAGGGTTTAGCCCGACGCTGTTATCAAGAAAAATTGAATTTTAAGACGAATAATTTAGCCTCTGAATTTGCCGATACCGCAGTAGAATTAGTAGCCGAGACAGCTTACTTAGTCGAAGCACCTGATTCGATTCAATCTTTACAAACGATTTCCCGTGCTGAATTACTGCGACAAACAGCCTCAATTATTATTGATGCTGTTCACAACCAAGGAATTAAATCCGAAGAGATTGCCATTATTGCCCCTGGTTTGGATGAAATTGCCCGTTATAGCCTGATTCAAATATTAGCTGCCAAAAACATTCCCGTTACACCTCTCAATGAACAGCGTCCCATAATTAGCTCTCCTTTAGTTAGAAGCTTGCTAACTTTACTGGGGTTAGTTTATGCCGATTTAGGTCGCTTAGTAGATCGAGATGCGATCGCCGAAATGCTGGTCATATTTAGCCAGAAGTCTCAAGGAAATAAGCTGATTGCCGATATAGATCCAGTCAGGGCTGGTTTGATTGCCGACTATTGTTATCATGTCGATCCAGAAAACCCTTTCCTGTCGTCTGTAGAAGCCTTTCCTCGTTGGGATCGTCTGGGACATCAGGCAGTCACAGCCTATCAAAAGGTTGTTGAGTGGATTGAAGCCAGCAAAATAAAGCAGCAAAAACAAAGCTTCTTTACTCCCACCATTCTTTTATCTGAAGCGATCGCTTACTTTTTGGTTAAACAGACAAATCTCACTAGTGATAACTTATCAGTATTGCGAGAATTGATGGAAACGGCTCAACACTTTTGGGAAGTAGACCGTAGGATACGGCAAAATGAACCTAGTTTTCAATCTTTGGCGGCTACGGTGGCTCAGTTTATCCAATTACTGCGTCGTGGCACAATTACCGCCAATCCTCGACCAATACGTCAGTTTACGCCTCAAAAGGGTGCTGTGACTTTGGCAACTGTGTTTCAATATCGCTCATTACGGACATCCCATAACCTGCAATTTTGGCTAGATGCTAGCTCTCCCCTTTGGTCCCAGGGCGGTGCTGCTACTCTATTCGCCGCGCCTTTATTCCTCAGACAGTGGACAGGAAAAACTTGGATGCCCGAAGATGAATATGAAATGGATAATCAGCGTTTAGAGCGAATTTTAAGAGATATTTTAGCCAGAGCAAAACAAAAAATATTTCTTTGTCATAGCGATCTTGGCGTTAACGGCACAGAACAAGCTGGAGTATTATTGCCTTTAGTCCATGCCACTAGGCAATACACAACTCCAGTAGATACTATTTCAGTTCAATCTTAATCAATACAGATTTTAAGCGATTAATTTGATTAATTAATTTGACTTAGCGTTTAAATAATATTCACCTCTAGGAAACAAATCGGTATTAACTCGCTTAGGTTTACCATCCTTTGCTTGAGAATATTTTTGCACTGCTGCTGCTATAACATCCTGGCGGACTTTTTCGACATCTAGTCCTACTTTCTGTTCGATAAAGTCAATTACAGGGGGTTGATTTAATTTTGCTAATAGATTCTCCCGATCGAATTCGACAGGGCGATCGCTCCCAATTAAGATCCAAAGATTCTTGTTTTTGCCCAAGCCCACGCGATTAACATAAGGAAAGACACTCAGCATAGTTTGTCTTGTACCAGATGCGACATCCCACTCGACAAAAAATCCCCCTGGTTTTAATTTGGACTGCACCTCGCGGAAAAACTCCTGAGAATAGAGCATGCCTGCGCGCGATCGCCAAGGTTGAATCGCATCTGCTTCAATGATGTCAAATTTTTGCTCACTCAAAACTAATTCCCTTCTACCATCACCCACAACAATGTTGTAACGAGGATCTTCAAATAGGTTTTTAAGGGGTTTGCCCACAGAAGTTTGGGCATATTCTTTTAATACGGTTAATTCTGCGCCCAGAAGTTCCACAATTTTGATTTGTTTGGTAGCAGGATTTGCGCCGATGCTATGGGGAGTACCTCCCGAACCTAAGCCAATGATCATCACTTCAGTTGGGTTGGGATGCAACAGTGCGGGGATACTGCCTAACAGCCCGTGTATGTGCATGTAAGGAAAGTTTGCTTGAACTTGTCCACTGGCAAATAGTTTGCCCTTTTCGTTTTTTTCTGTAATTGCAGCGACGCTGGTGGAATCTTCAGCAGCAATAAAATAAGCGTTTTTCTCGATTCCCTGTAAAGCTGCCCAAAAGCGATCGTTGTGGGGAAACGCAACTATGGCTATTAAAGAAACAACCGCTAAGAAAGTGGTGAATTTGGCTTTAATCAGGTTAGGGCGAATTGCGATTAAAAAGCCTAACCCCACACAGCAAAGCAGCTTAATCGAGCCAGATGTTCCTAATAGGTTGAGTAATACTAAACCTGTTAACAGGCTTCCCATCACGTTACCCAGGATATTAGCCACTAAAATCGAACCCACTCTTTTACCGATCTCTTTTCCATCACTTTGGATAGCTTTTTGTACCAAAGGAAAATAAAAGCCTAGTAGTAAGTTAGGCAAGATCATCATTGCCGAGGGGACGATTAGATATTTGAAAACTAAGGGAAAATCAACATTATCAAGATTAATATAACCAATGTCAGAACGTAGCTTGGGATAATTTTGCCAGATCAAAGCCATGATCCAAATAGCGATCGCTGAATAAACTGCTACTATCCCCTGAATCAATAAAAATACTTTTTTGGGATTACGGATACGGGGAATTGCCTTTGAACCCAAAAGACTTCCTAAGCCGTTGCCAACTAATACAAAAGCTAGCAAATGAGCATAGGTATAGGCATTTGATTGTAAAGCAATGTCTAAAACCCTAAACCAGATAATTTCCCAAGAAATGGCTGCAAAGCCTGACAAAAAAACTAATAAATACCACTCTTTAATCGATTTTTCTTGTCTGCGTGAAGGAGTAGCAGAATGAATATTGTCGTTCTGCAAACTCAAATTAGACTTTCTAAACTGCCGAGCAATAATTAAAGCAGTTAGGCTAACACAGGTACTAAATACCGCCCCGATATAAACCGTTTTTTCATAGCCAAAAGTACCAACTATATACCAGCCTGAAACTAAAGTACCCAATCCTGAACCCAAGGTGTTTACGCCATATAGCCAACCAATACGAGAAGCCGCGTTTTCAACACCTCGATTGATTGCTTTTGATAGCAGTGGTAAAGATAAACCCATTAAGGTTGTGGGAATTAAAAGACTAATAAGCACTATCCCCAACATCAATAAGGGAAACTGAGCTAGCTGCTGCCAGCGAAGAAACAGCAAGTCATAAAACAAAAAACGACTAGATACGGCAAATATGGCAATTCCCAAATTACACAAGCCATAAGCTTGGACACACTGGCGATTGTTGAGACGACTACTTATACGGCTACTGATTAGATTACCTAATCCCAACCCTAATAAATAGGAGGCGATAACCACTGTCACTGAACGAACATCAGAACCAGAAAACAGTCCTAACATTCGCTGCCATGCTACCTGATAAAGCAGTGCAGTGAAACCTGAAACGAAAAATAAGCAAAATAATACTGTAATTGCTCCAGGATTTTCTACCGCAGAAACAGTATTGGTTCTTTTTTTAATTTTGAATACCACCTTAATTGATAAATCTTAAGCAATAATAATTTCTTTCTATATAAGCAATTATTATCGGTATCAACATCCTTCCCAAGATTTATTTGCATCGCCTGATTAACAAATTCATCGATCGAGCTAATGAGGATCGAACGAAGAACCAAAGTCAACTACAGATTTTTGATTTTCTTCTTCTCAATATATTCTCGCCAGTAAATAATCTTGCCATCATCATTTAGTTCAAATACGATCGCATCTTCGGCTGCGGAGGGTTTGCCTGTCTTCTTATTGCGATCGCTCCAATCCCATTCCACTGCTCCTTTATTATCTTCAATAATTACACGCTTAATTTCTACTTTTGTGGCTTCAAACTGGCGGAAATAATCTGATGCTGCCTTTTGAATCCCCTTTGCCCCATTAAATGTAAAGCCTCCAGCCTTGAACACAGCATCAGACGCAAAATCTTCAACTAGGCTAGATACGTTTTGGGTTTCCCAAGCCTTTGCCTGTTTTTCAACTAAAGCCTGAGTAGCTTCTTGAGAATTCATTGGTGTGGCAAAAATTACAAACGTGAACAGAGCAATAATAAAGGTAAAAATTTTATTCATGAAAAACATGCTTAAAGTTGAGCTTAATTGTTTTATTTTGTTTTATTTAAAAATACGCCACATCACAAATAAGGTTATTCCCAAATAACCACACACTGCCAACCAATCTAATTCACTGCTAGTAAGCATTGATATTATCTCTCCATTTTTTCATACGCTCACGCTATAGGGAAGAGCGATCGTAAAAATCGTTTGTCCTGGCGGACTTTCTAAGTAAATTTTACCCCCCAAAAGCTCAATCAAATTTTTTGCCAAAGCTAGCCCAATACCCGTACCCCCAAATTTCCAGGGATCGTGATTGGGAATTCGATAAAATTTATCAAAGACGCGGGTTTGTTCAATAGAAGAGATTTCTACGCCAGTGTTAATAACCCGAAGCTTGATACTATCTTCAGTCGAACAAGCCGAAAAACTAATTACTTCTGCCTCTGGAGTATATTTACAGGCATTGTTAATTAGTTCAGTCAGAATTCGCTTAATGATAGAAATATCAGATTTGAACTGAGGCAAATTTGATGCTAAATCTATAGTAAAAGTTTGGTTTTGATTATTGATTCGTTCTTGAAATGGTTCAACAATTTGCGGTAACCACGCTTCAAGGTCAATCCACTGCATCTTAATTATTTCTTTTTTAGCATCTATATAGCAGAGAGTCAGTAAATCATCTACTAATTGATTTTGCTTTTGACAAGCAGAACGAAAAATATCTAATACCCTAGTAAAAGTAGCTGATTTATTGAAGCCTATCTCTTGTTCTAATAATGTCTCTAAAGTTTCAGAAGCAAGGCGAATACTACTCATGGGAGTGCGTAATTCATGGGAAATAGTTCGGAGAAAATCGTCTTTGAGTAAGTTTAATCGAGCTAATTCTTCAATTTGTGTCTGAGACTGTTGGTATAGCCTTGCTTGTCTAATTGCGATCGCACATTGACTAGCAACTTGTTCTACTAAGCTTATTTCATACTGTTCAAAAAACTCTTCTCTTGGACGTAGTAACCAAAGGTTGCCTAGCACACCGCGATCGTCAAAAATAGGGCATACTAATCTAGTTGCTTGAGTATCTATCGGACTAAGTTCGGGGACTTTTTCGACAAACTGTAGAGATTGCCTTTCTAATAACTGGCGATAAAGTTCAGCAAAATCATCAACCTTTCTTTCTAAACCCTGACAGTTGGGTAGTTCAGTGGTTTGTTCGTAAGCAATCTTAGCAATGGTTTTGTTTTTGTTATATATCTCTATTTTGCAACGTTTTATTTTTAGAACTCTTCCTATTTCTTGAGTAACCGTCTGTAGTATTTGAGGTTCGTTTAGACTATCTCGTACTTTTTCAGTTATTTTACGGATTAAAGATTCAAACTTGACCGAAGTTTGCAATTTTGCAGTGCGCTGTCTAACTTTTTCTTCTAAATAATTGTTAAAACTCTGAACCTGTTCGTACAATTCTGCCTGCTGTACAGCAATACCAACCTGAGCTGCTAGTTGTTTGGTTAGTTCTACTTCTTGAGTCAACCATCGACGAGAAGATTGGCAATTGTGAACTATTAATAGTCCCCACAATTCTTGATTAGCGACAATGGGTATAACTAAATTTGCCTTGACGCCAAAAGAGCTTAGTACCTCTTCGTAACAAGGAGTCAAATTAGCTGTTTGGACATCGTTTAGGACATGAACCTTTCCTTGTTTATATCTTTCTATATGTTGGTCGGCAAAACAGGGATCTTTGATTTGAAATCCAAAAATAGTGTCAGCATGCTCGTTGACTGACTCGACAACAATTACACCACTCAAGTCAGGCTCAAAACGATAAATTAGCACTCTGTCGGTATGTAAAAACTGCCTCACTTCCATTACAGTCTGATTGAGAATTACTTCCAAATCTAGAGACTGGCGAATGCGTAAAGCGATCGCAGCTATTATGTTTTCTTCTTCCTGATTTGAAGAAAAAGTTGCTGAATTATGTTTTGAGTTAGATTCAGACAAAAATTTTCTCTCTATTAAGTTCTGCGCTTTATCTTATTAATATTAATATTTTTTAAATATTATGGAATAAATATTAAGCAATTGTTGAATTTTTCCGCCATTTTGAACAGCATAAATCTTAATTCATCATTAATCTAGGCATTTAAAGCCATAAAATCTGATAGCTTTTATGAATAAATGTAAAGTTAACGCTGTTGAATACTTAGTTATCTAGATTGAACAAAAGCATGAATGTAGAGGAACTTTTGAGACAATATCGCGCAGGAGAAAGAAACTTTACCCAGGTCGATCTAGCTCAAGTAATTCTTAAAAAAGCTAATTTATCTCAAATTAATTTTAGTCAAGCAATTTTAACTGAGGCGAATTTTACAGAATCAGACTTGGAAAGAGCTATTTTTTGCCAAGCAAATCTAAATCTAAGCAATTTCAGCCAAGCCAAACTGGCTCAAGCAAATTTTAGATCGGCGTCAATTAAGTCTGCATTATTATATAAAGCTAATCTTGGCAAAGCGCAATTATATAAGGCCAATCTCAGCCAGGCTATCTTAAAAAGGACATTTCTACGCCAGGCAAATCTAGAGCAAAGTGTTTTAAAGACAGCAAATTTGGAGCAAGCTAATTTAATCGATGCAAATCTTCGGGGTGCAGATTTGACAGGAGCTAATTTGCAGAATGCTTTTCTCCAAGGAGCAAATCTATTTCAAGCCTGTCTTGATAACGTAGACTTAACCCAAACAATTTTAACAGGAGCAACTATGCCTGATGGCAAGGTTTTTGGTAATTGATTTATTTATGAACTAATATTTGATAGAGACGATTGCTATCGGCAACTGTAATAGTAAAGCCAAGAGTGCCGTATTCTAGCTTTTCTCCCTGTTGGGGTATCTTTTGCCATTGCTCTAGCAAAAAGCCTCCTAAGGTATTGTAATTGTCGGCTAAGGGCAAACTTAGTTCTAGCTTATCGTTGACTTCTTCTAGATTGATCTGTGCCGAAACCAAAAAAGTATCGTCATCTAGCTTTTGTATGGTTTCAATTCCCGACTCTAAATCGTTTCCTCCATCTCCCACAATCTCCGCAATTAAATCGTGAAGGGTAATCAGACCAGAAGTGCCACCAAATTCGTCAATCACAATCACCATTTTTTGATGGGATTGCTGCATTGAAAGCAGTAGTTCATTGAGAGACGTGGATTCGGGAACAAAACTGACAGGTTCTACCCAGGAATCAATAATAGAATCACTTTTAACTTCTCCTTTTGCCAAAGGCAGAGCTAATTTTTTGTAGTGAATGATGCCTTTAATGTCATCTAAAGAATCGCCGATTACAGGATATCCAGAGTAGCCAAATTCGCCAATAGTATGAAGCAGTTCACTAAAAGTAGTGGTCAGGGAAAGAAACTTAATATCAGTACGAGGAATCATGACTTGCTCGGCGATATCATCGCGAAAGTCAAAAACATTTTTTAAAAGCTGTCTTTCTTCTGCCTGCAAACCAATAGATTCTTTTTCGGTGGCAATAATCAACTGCAATTCTTCAGAGGTGACTTGCTTGTACCATCCTTGACCGCTATATTGAACTCCCAAAAACTTCAACAACAAACGAGTAGATAAGTTTAAAATTGCGACAAAAGGGCGAAAAATGCGGGCGATAACTAGGCTAGGAGGTCCAAAAAAACGAGCTATTTTTTCAGGATACATTAAGGCTACAGACTTAGGACAAAGTTCTCCCAAAATAATCTGTAGGTATACCAAAATAACAAACGCTAAAGGCAAAGCAAAAGAATTTGCGATCGCTTCAGAGATATAGTCGGGTAGAGCTAGTTTTTGAACTAAAGCAATAATAGACATTGCCATTGTTCTTTCCCCCACCCAACCCAAAGCCAAACTCGATAGAGTAATACCCAGTTGAGTTGTAGATAAAAGGCGATCGATACTTTTTTGGAGAGACTGAACAGTTTGAGCCTGAAGATCTCCATCTCTGACTAGCTGGCTGATACGAGAACGACGTACAGAAACAATAGAAAATTCGGCGGTCACAAAAAAAGCATTAATCGCAATTAGTAGGAAAACACCAATGAAAGTTAACAAGAAGTTTTGTTCAGCCATTGATTAACTAACTATGAAAAAAAGTTTTGGATACCATTGCGTGACGGCTTGGGTCATTATTTTCCAGCCTGGAATTGGTTATACACTTTGGTTAGAATATCTTGCTCTTTAATAATTTTTAATCCTTTGTATTCTCCCCCTAGAGGTTTCTGGTTTTTGCTAGCCTCGGAATTAATATCGGGTTGCGTTACTACTTTTAGTGCCTCTCTACCCATGAAATAGCCAACGCAGGCACTAGCAATACCGCCTGAAAGCATCATGAGAAATAAAAAAATCGTTCAAACCCGTTGTCATCGAAACTACTTAATCACCATCAAAAACTTAAAAATATGTTCATTCTAATTTCAGGGCCTTACCGCAGCGGCACCAATGACGACCCACTAAAAATGCAACAGAATTTGGATAATATGGAAGCTATGGCACTTCCAATTTTCCGCAAAGGACATGTGCCTATTATCGGAGAATGGTTCGCTCATCCATTATTAAAATTGGCGGGTTCGACTAAACCGGGAGATGCCGCTTATGAAGAAATTTCTTATCCGATTGCGCATCGAGTATTGGAAAAATGTGATGCGGTATTGCGGATAAAAGGGGCATCTAAAGGGGCAGATATTGAGACGGCGAAGGCAAAAGAAATGGGATTGAAAATTTTTTATGATATTGAAGCCATTCCAAGCGTGCAATAATGGTAGAGTATTAATATATTGCAGTTGTAATAAACAACAAACGGGTTTAAAAGACCTTCAATATATTAATTTTTATGAATGATTGGAAAACCTAATTTACAGCATCAAGAATTGGAAGCACTCTATCAATACGATTTTAGTATTCCTTCTGATTTGCTGAAGCAAATTTTGCAATTGCCCAAAGTATCTTTGGTAGAAGATTTGGAAGAAATTTTAGCAGATGCTACTCGGAATTTTGAATTTTATGAACACGCTTTTGATGAAGAGGGAGATGAAAATAAATTTTTGGCACCAGCCCATGCTGTTTTTTTATTGGGTGAATTAAAGTCAATCAAATCTTTGCCAAAATTAGAATATTTTTTTAGCCAAAACGAGGCATTTGTGGACTTTTGGATGGGCGATTTATTGACGGAAGAATTGTGGTTGCCGCTTTATAAATTGGCCGAAAAAGATATACTGAGACTGCTACCCTTTATAAAAAAATTAGGCGTGGATGTTTATTCAAAATCGCCTTTTGCCGAGGCAGCTTTTCTACACTTGGTTTTTCATCCAGAACAAAAGGAAGATTTATTGCCAGTTTATAAGGAATTACTACATTGGCTAATAGCTAAAGCGCAAGAATATCCCGATTGGAATGACCACAATGATAATTTATCAAATATTGTATGGGATATAATCCGCAATCAGACTATTGAGTTAAAATCCGAGGTAGCGTTAGCTATAAAAGCAGATTTAGTAGATGAATTAGGGGCTGACCAATGGGACGAAGCATTATTTATTTTCCATGAAGCAAAGGATGATTTTAGTAGAGAAATAGTAACAATTTTTGAGCAATACGAAGATTTGGTTGAAAATTATAGCTTCACAGAGAATGATAGTCACCTTGAATTTCTTAATTCTTTTTTTAATATGAACGAGGAAGAAATGAAGAAATACAGTACATCCAGACCTTCTATTCAAGCGGAAAATTCACCGTCTGGGTTTGCATCGA
>ENA-ORXT01006317-ORXT01006317.1-marine-metagenome-genome-assembly--contig:-NODE-6317-length-11063-cov-8.651557_pt1 | contig 11063 bp, 10 predicted proteins | sample MGYA00237868_ERZ511482 | MGnify/ENA metagenome assembly ERZ511482
GTTGGGGCAGGGCGGGGCGGCGGTGGCCGCGGCGCGGCACTCGTTGCATTGGCCCCCCGCCCACCGCCGCAGGCGTTGGGTGGTGGGCGGGGTGACGTCGGGCAAGCCGTGGGCGCCGCAGCAGCGGTGGCCGTTGGGGCAGGGCGGGGCGGCGGTGGCCGCGGCGCGGCACTCGTTGCATTGGCCCCCCGCCCACCGCCGCAGGCGTTTGGTGGTGGGCGGGGTGACGTCGGGCAAGCCGTGGGCGCCGCAGCAGTGGTGGCCGCTGGGGCAGGGCGGGGCGGCGGTGGCCGCGGCGCGGCACTCGTTGCATTGGCCCACCGCCCACCGCCGCAGGCGTTAAGTGGTGGGCGGGGTGACGTCGGGCAAGCCGTGGGCGCCCCAGCTGCCGTGGCCGTTGCGGCAGAGCGGGGCGGCGTTGGCCGCGGCGCGGCACTCGGTGCAGAGGCCCCCCGGCCGCCGTCGCAGGCGTTAGGTGGTGGGCGGGGTGACGTCGGGCAAACCGTGGCCAACGCGGCAGCGGTGGCCGTTGGGGCAGGGCGGGGCGGCGGTGGCCGCGGCGCGGCACTCGGGGCAGTGGCCCCCCGCCCACCGCCACAGGCGTTGGGTGGTGGGCGGGGCAGCTTCGGGCAAGCTGTGTTCGACGCGGCGGCTGTGGCCGTTGGGGCAGGGCGGGGCGGCGGTGGCCGCGGCGCGGCACTCGGTGCAGTGGGCCCCCGCGCACTGCTGCAAGCTGGTGCCGGTGGATTTGGACCACTTGGTGACTCTGACCTCAGACGTGGGCCCGGAGCAGTTGATGAGGACGGAGCTTCCATAGCGCGACGCCAGGTAGGCGATCGAGACGTCAGCAGTGCTCGCGCACGTCAGCGCTCGGCCAGGAGCTTTGGTGCTATTGCAGGCAGCGCGGCTCCTCGAGGGGTGCTTGCTGGGCGCCGAGAAACACCTTTCTCTCATCCATGCTTTGCTCACTTGGCATCTGGGACTGCGGTGGTGACCGAAGACAGCTTTGATGGGCGTGCTCACCTGGTTCCCCCTCCCCCTGGTTGTATCCATCCCACACCACCGTGCCAAGAGCTCCGCCATGACGGGAAAGTGGCTGCTACCGCCGTGGTGGACGTCCATTGCGAACTCGTCGGTGACTCCGAGCTGCCGACGCGGTTCTCTGCTGTGTCGCTACGTGCTCTGGCGGCCAACGCAGGCAACGTTCCGTGCTGGTCGTGGGGCGATGGAGCTTTGACCGAGTCATTTCTTGGTCGGGTGTCCTTGCACACTCTCGTATGGGAGACTCGCATGACGGGGTAAGCGTGCTTTGTGTCCGACTTTTCTTTGTCTGTGGCGTCATGTCTCTTTGCCGCCATTATCTCTACAGGCGGCATTGACCCCGGTGCGTCTTCTGACTTTGGATCGCTTCTGCCCGCAACTGGTTTGGTGATTGTCTGCGGGGCTGCCTTTTGTTTTTGCTTCAGCCCAAGAGTACGGCTGTGGGACCGCCATCCGGGTCCGGGTGCCAAACAGTTGGCAAACGCTGCTGTGTTCCGCGCCGCTCCTCCATCGGCTGGCTTGCAGGCGTTGGGTGACCTGGTCACGAAGCACATGCCGGCGATGGAGCTGTACGATGCGGACGTGAACAGCGAGTGTCTCGACGATGACTACGCTGCCATGGAGCTCCTCTACTACACCGACGCGTACGAGCACCTGCTCGCGCCACACTTCATTGCCAAAGGCGTGTACCACCCCAAGAAGCTGCGCCAACTGTGCATGGACCCAGGCGGCAAACACCGCCGACTTGTGTTTTTGTGGAATGCACGGTTTATGTCTGTCATGTAGGGAGTGATATTGCGGCCATGGGCGAGCGGTGCTTGATTTCATCTTTTTTTCACACGAGCAAAGTGGTCACTGTGCCTGTCAAACAAACACAAAACGATGCCTATGAGCACAGCGCCCAGCTGCTTACCCGACAACCGGTGGTCGACCGTCGTCCACTGGGTTAATGCCCTCCTCAACGAGCTTCTTCTCATAGTACGCCAACGCACAACGACTGGCCCGGATGAGATCTCTGCGAAGGCCCGAAACACGAAGAGCAGCAAACGACCGCACGCGCGAGAGCGCAGTGTACACGAGCCCACACGTCGTCCACGAGTCCAGGGTGAAGTCAATCTCAACTGCGTCCAGCGTGAGGCCTTGCGAACGATGAACCGTGAGCGCCCAACCCAAAAGTAGCGGCACCTGCTCGCTGTACGCCACCTCAGTCCCCGTATGGTCATACGCGGAGAAGCGCACACGGCCGACTCCCACCCGCACGCCTGCAAAGTCGCACATCACGCTCTCCACGAACACCTCCTCGTCTTCCACGATGACCGAGTTCTGGATGACGTCCCGCACAATGCCGCGCGTGCCGGGCGCGACGCCGTCGACTTTGCGCGTGAGGATGACAGGGGCATCCACCTTCACCGAGAACGACACGTCTACGCAGCTTCGCAGCGACGTCAGGGCCTCGTCCATCACCTGCGGGTCCGTCGACAGCATCACGTCGTGCGCCACAAAGACGTGGGCGAGCGACGGTAGGGTGGCCAGCTTCGCATGGTTGATGTCCTGCACGGCAGATTTGAGGATGCGCAGCTTGGTGGCCGGGGCGGAGAAGGTGGCCGACGACGTCGCGTTGAAGAGTTCGATCGTGCTTCGGTCGGCACGACCCCAACGAACTCTGTCCAAGGCGTTTTGGAAAGTGGCGTCTTGGGCCTGCCGATGGGCACCCGTGAGACACGCCACCTTGCCAGCCCCCCCGTCAAACACGGACCGCCACGTGAAGCAATCAAAAACCATTCGGTCCATCGACTCGTCCGTCACGTGAACAGGCGCAACCTGCAGTGGGTCACCCGCGCCTGAAACGACAGACAAAAAGAAGCCCGTCCACGAGGGGCAAAGAAAGGAGACACGCGGAGAAATAGGGATGGTCAGTATGTGCCTGTATCAACACGACAAATGCCATGCAAGAAAGGAAGCCGCAGTGAGAACAAAACGTCAAGGGACACACTGCAGAAAAACATACCAACCAGCTGGCACCCGCCAAACGGGAGATGTTGCATGTGGGGGGGGGCGACGCGACGCATCACGTATCCCAGGCGGGAGAAGAGTGAGCTGGACAGCGTGCAAACCTCATCAATGCACAGCACTCGCAAGGCGTTCAGACGGGCACACACTTGGGGCCGCAGCAGCGTCTCCCGGAGCCACGTCTCTCGGGATAGGCGGCGCGTGTTCATGCCAAAGAGAGAATGCAATGTCTGCCCCCCAACAAGAAGCGCTGCAGAGCCAGCTAACGCAGCCACTGCCACAGCATCCGACCCCCACTTGGCTACTGCCGATGCAATCATCCGCCGCAGCACCTCACTCTTGCCACACCCCGCCCGTCCAAAAAGAGCAACATTAGAGCCCTCTCCGAAAAGCCCCAGTGCTCGTTCTTGGGATGCGTCAAGCGTAATGGCCGACGCTGCGATCGGGTCGATACCCTCCACCGCCATGTGCACCCAAACAGAGCACCCCACCAAATGAACGCCGTCAAAACTCCTCGGTTGCTTCTCAGGACACCCCCGCAAAAAGGACACACGCGAGAAGAACACAAGGGGAAGAAGCGGAGCAAGAAGGCACCACAGCCTGCACAAAAGTGGGGCTCTGGGGCAGAGCGACAATCACCGAGCAGCAACAAGGTGGAACGTGTGCAGGGGCCTTACCCGATGGCACATCACCCCTACGATCTGTCGAGGACCTTTTCAGGAGGTCGTACGGGTGAAGGGTGACCAGCTGACGGACAGGACCAGATACCACTCACGTAGGACCGTGCGGAGGCCTCCAGCAGAAACACACGTTCGGACAGGGGAGCAACGCGAAAGAAATGGGCTGAGGGGGCCGGAAACGTACTGCCCAGCTCCGTTCGCGTGGTCTCTGGGAGGCGATGACACGTCCACCGAGGACCCATACGCCTAGACAGCACAGAAGCCGCGCACGTTGCACCACAAAAAAGCGATTACGTTCTTGAGCGAGACGGCATTGTAAACCTCCCAGGGGGGTGTCGGGGCCAGCAATGCCGCCGTCCTGGCTAGGGGAGACGATACGTTCCGGATGACCGGTTGTGTCAGAAAAAAATCTGCAGAACTGACGTTACGCTCGAGATCGACTGTATTCCATGGATAAAATGCCGCATTCCCTTGCAGTAGCCCGCTGCCCGCGCTGCCGTCCTCGATTCGCTACAGACCCGGCACAGCGCCGGCAGCTTTCGGAGGGAGCCCTTGCCCCGCACTGCCACATGTAACACAGGCGCTCCCAGGCGGCGGGACGAGGACGTCGTGCATCGAAAGCCTCGAGGCTGACGCGGTGATGGCCACCGCAGCGGTTGCATCCGCAGATACCATTCGAGTGTCGTCTTTTGTACCGGCGGGCGGGTGGCGGCGGCCGCGTCGGTGCTCCCCGCCGCAGTGGCAGGCCTGTCGTTGCCGGCATTGTCGCAGCCGCGTCCACTCCAGTTATGCGCGAGGAGAATGATCAACTGCCACCCGTGGGGAGGGTGACTTGCGTTGTAACAGTGCCAGTCGACACAGGTTTCGCTGCTGTGCTGGTCTTGGGGGTGCTCGGCACCTCGGCCACGGCGGAAAGCACCCTCGCAGAGCAGTCCAGGTCGACGCACCGTCGGCGGCCGTCCCCGCCACCACCATAACATGATCTGTCCCCTCCGCTTGGCAAAGCACTTTCAGCACAGCAAGAAGACCTACCTCTCCTCTGACAACCCGCCCCTTCCTGTGTCTCAGGCCCGCATCGCCCGTAAACTCCCGCACAGCACCTTTCAGAGTATCTTTCAGAGGAGCCGAACACACCGCTGTCTCCCGCCACATCAACCACCAGCACAGCGGCAACTGGCATTCGATTAGCACGGTCGTCCCGCACCTTGCGTGGAATGTTTAGTCACTCAATGCTCTTGGCCACGTCAAAAGGGATATGCCTGGAAGCGTTTCATACAGACATTGATGCACTGGCAGCAGCGGACAGCGTGGCGCCGACTAGTGAGAAATGCCAGGACGACAATGGGAACCTGCAAGCGGCAACAGAGTGCATGTCAGCGGGCATCCCACATCCTTCTTTTATTGAAGATAGAACCTGGGTCCTGCGTTTCAGGCATATCTCGGCGGCGCCGCGCAGCTTGACAGACGCACCCGTCCACGGAAGTTATCACAGCCCCCACGACCACCAACTGTGGGCACACACGGCTCCCCGTCCAACCGTGATGGGCTGGGGCAGCCGCGCCGTTACAAGCGACCACGGCCACCCCGTTCAACAGCCGCTGCCACTACGGCGGCCACGGCTCACCTGACTTCTCCACATCCAGTGTCCATGCGTGGCGTCGGTGGGCGGGGGGCAGCTGCACTCTGCTCAGGGCCGCGGTCACCGCCACCGCGCGCAGTTCCACCGGACGCCGCCGAAGCGGCAGCCGATGCTGCCCCTTGTCCCTGGCGCTCAAAGGGCTGGCGGCGGCACTGGGCTGCCGGCTACTCGTTGCCCCGTCCCCGCGACGTCCTCCTGTCAGCGAAGCACAGGAGGCGTTCTGCGAGTATTGTGCATTCACTGTGGCCAAGCAAGTGAGAAACGAGAGGGGCACAGCGTTTGGACGGATGCATGGCACGCCATGGGCTTCGTACAAGCGGAAGCGGGGTGGCCGCGTGGCGTTGAAGCGCCCGCAATGCAGCGGGGGCTGCCGCATAGAAGCGGTGGCAACTGCCTGATGAAGCAGTTTAGCTGACTTAAATATGAGTTTTGGTTCCTAAAAGCCAATTTGATCCATCAAATTTGTCTAAGTGTCGCTGTTGGCATGCTCTGGGTACCAGAAAAGCTGTTCATCAGCTCCTTCCCCCCCACCCAAATGGTCTGCCCGGCACGCGTTCATCTGTCCGAATGGATAACGCTTCCCTCCGCCCAACAATGGTCGACGATCCTCTCCCTGGGCACTGCATCAAGCTCAACGCGGTACCGTGCGGCGTCGGCGGCCACGGTGTTGGCGCCGTCGTTTTTGGTCGGTGCCGTGGCGCTCCCCGCCGCGTCGGTGTTGGCGTTTGGCGCCACGTCGGGGGACGGCACGGTGCGGGTGGCGGACGACGACAACTGGGTGGGCGCCGCGTCGGCGGCCACAGTGTTGGCGCTGTCGATTTTTGTAGGTGCCGTGGAGCTCCCCGCCGCGTTGGTGTTGGCGTTGGGCGCCACGTCGGGGGACGGCACGGTGCGGGTGGCGGACGACGGCAACTGGGTGGGCGCCGCGTCGGCGGCCGCGGTGTTGGCGCCGTCGTTATTGGCGGGCGCCGTGGAGCTCGCCGCCGCGTCGGTGTTGGTGGGGTGCGCCACGTCGGGGGGCGGCACGGTGCGGGTGGCGGACGACGGCAACTGGGTGGGCGCCGCGTCGGCGGCCGCGGTGTTGGCGCCGTCGGTTTTGGCGGGCGACGTGGAGCTCGCCGCCCCGTCGGTGTTGGTGGTGCGCGCCGCGTCGGGTGACGGCAAGATGTGGGTGTCGGCCACCGGCAACGTGGTGTTCGCCGCATCGGGCGTCGTAGAGTTTCAGTTCGCGTCTCTGCGAACAGAGCGGGTGCTTGTTTATTCATCATTGCTCATACCCATTGAGTCATCGTTGCTCCCCACGCCCTCCTCCCCAGCAGATGTGCTGGAAGCGTCAGACTCTAGTGCCGACACATCCTCGGACACGGCAGATGGATCGCCATCGTCGCGCTTCAGAGGAGAAGCAATCTGCTCCACGACAGAGTGCCCGGATGAGCCGTCGGAGCCGTCCCCGCTTCTCTCCTCGTCTGCCCTCCCCTCGGCACTCAACCGCTCTCCACTGCCGTCTCCCTCCCCCTCCCCCTCGGACGAGTCACTCTCTTCCAGCGCGCCTCCTTTCCGACGGTCAGGGGTACCGTCACAACAAGAGCAGGGAAACTTCGAGAAGTACGCGCCCGCCAGGTCCACGTCTTCGGGTAGCCGGTTGACCCCCATCGACCACTTAGTCTGCGCCTCGTGGTTGAGCACGGCGGTCTGGTACGCCAAAAGGTTGGCGTACGGCACCACGCCCATGCCCTGGAGCGTGGTCTGGATCCGCCGGATCGGGGCGTTGCGCTGCTCCGGGGCGCCGGTGTCAACCCCATCCATCTTGGTGTAGGATCGGGGGTCGAAGGCGTCAGAGCAAAGGTGGTTAAAGATATGGAACCGGTCGGAAACCACCGTGCAGTCGAGGAGAAGCCAGCCCAGCTTTCCCAATGCCACGCGAAAAGCACCGCAGGCGAAGTCGTAGATCAAGAACTTGGGGATGCGGGCAAAGCGGGTCAGCAGCATGTTAAGCAGAACTTGAGGCGCCTCCTTTCGGTCGAGGACGGTGAAAGCGAGGATGAGCGGGTGCTTGCAGCCACAACAAAACGTCATCGCGCCGGGGGAGAACTTGTGGGCCTTCGCGTAATGCTTTGAGCACATCCCCGTCGACAGCACCTCCGCCCACAAGAAGGGCTCTGGGCGACATTGAGGAAGTGAGGGCGCGCACGTACCCGTTCTGCGGTGGTTGGTTGACGCGTCTGGGTACGCCTTCTTGAAGTCGCCGTGCATCTCCTCCTGCGACCGTCCGCCTCCACTCCATGTCTTCTCGTACTGCAGCGCCGCGTGCGGCCCTTTGCGCCACTCGCTCACAAAGTTGTCGATGGAGCGAGCAACGCTGAGCAGGCAGCGTGCCAGGGCACCGGCAAGCGCGGGTAGAGCAGCAAAGAGCAACGCGCACGAGCGGACGCCCAGCTGCACGAAGCGCAACTCCCGCAACATCTCCACGACCGGCTTGCAGTCCTCGTCCATGTCGCTCAGGGGCTCGTCGGAGGTCGACATCGAGAGCAGGCGGCCGATCACGGTCTTGTAGTCGTCATGCTGGAGGGACGCGGCCAGCTGCCGCAACGTCGGGGCGTGGGAAGGACGGAACGGGAGGACGACACTGTCAATGGTGATGGCGGTCACAAAGGAGAGCAGCTCCCGTCGGGCATCCTGGCCGAGTTTTTTCACGGCAGGCTGCAAAAAAGGAGAGTTGGTGTCCGCAGCACCCTTGCCCGCCACGAACGCTTTGCGCCCACAGTCGGGTTTGCGCCCCTTGGTTTGACGTCCGTCCGTCCCCGGTGCCATCGTCGTCGCGGGTGCGCCACGCTTCTTCTTTGCTGCGTTGTCCTTGGGTGAGGTATGCTCCTCAACGAGGGAGATGGAGCGTACTCGACGATCTGGGCGAGTGGCACGACCGTCACCAGGTCGGGGCGCGTGAGCAGCACGGCCTTGACCGCTGGTTGCGGCCACGGGCGCGGCAGCCGCCGCAACCGCTTTTTCGCGGATCGCTGCCGCCGCTCCGCCACCCGCCCTCGTGCCCGTCTCCTTGGGCAGCGCCGCCGCTGCCGCGTCCGCCCGCCCCGCCAGTTCAGCGCCCCCGTCTGCCGCCTCCCGCTGTGCTGCCGCCGCGTCCGCATTCCCAGCCGCCAGCCCCCCGGCCTTGGTACTACTGGGGGCCGAAGGAGTGGGGACGCTCTGGGTGGCCGGGTGCTCGTCGCCGCCATTGTTGGCAATGTAGTCTGACAAGTGCTGCGCAATGGCCTTGCGACGCTCGCTCTCGAGGCTGCCGCGGACCTTGTACGTCCGTAGTGCCGTCTTAAAGGCCACAAGTAGCTTGGAGGCCGCCGCCTTGACGTCGAACACGGACGCCAGCACTGTGCCGATTGACAGCTCCCCCTCGGTGGCAGCGACCGCGTGCTTGGTGGGCAATGCGTCCGGAACGAGAAAGCCAACAGCTCGCTCCGCGGCGCGCACGGACTTGGACAAGAGCTTGATGGGCTTGCGCGGCTTCATCACGTCGCGCACGACGCGCCGCACGCTCTCCCCCCTCACCAGGTATGCCGCCCTGATCGCGTTCTCGTTCACGGGCACCGCCTCCGTCACGTGGTCAAAGCGGACATGCTCGGCGCCGCTGCCAAACCCCACCCAAATAGAGTCGGCGGAGACGCACTCGTAGCGGCCATCGGCGTCCATGCAATGACGACAGGTAAACAGCGCAGGGGGAAGATTAGTCACCATCAGGTCCAAACCAATCAGCACAATGCTCCGTAGGACGCGACCGCTGCGGGCGGGGCGCTCGCCCGGCAGCACGCCAGCCGCGGTTTCCCGCCGCACGGTGCGGATCCACCGCGTGACCGACGTCGTCAGGGACATGCCCTCAGAGGTGGTGAGCGCCATCGACCGCACCCAGGTCACCGTCGCCGCCGACGTCATCGTGAGCAAGACAACATGCTCGTCGCGCCCGTCCCTACACACCCATTGCAGGCACGAGGAGCACTTTGCGACGCCCACCTCCATCTTGCAAAAGCCCCGGGAGCAGGCAATGGCCCCCATCCTCGTCGACGCCCCTGACAGCTCGTGAGGCTTGTCGCGGTCGGTGCAAAATCCGCAGCGAAGCGGGGCAGGTATCTTGAAGACGCCACCCGCCACCGTCAATGCGCACACGTCAGCATTCGTGCGCACTGCAGCGACGTAGTCGACAAGTGGGAGAGGGAGGCGCGACACCGACGACAGCTCGAGGCTCCGCGTCTTGCCTTGAGCCGACGTTCGGTGACCGCGGTACGGCGCCCCCGCCTCGTACGCAACCGACAAATGCGAGCACACCCGGGCGCGCGCACCAGGACAGAAGCCACAAGATGAGCGGGTGGCTGTGAGGTACAGGGGAACGGGTAGCGCACCGGCAGGGGACGGACAAACAGCGACGTGCAACGCCCCGACCACATGGAAGGTGAGCCCGTCCGAATCTTGCGCTTGACCGTCTGCAGCGCCCGGATCTCGGTGCATCTTCTTCCTAAGGTGCTCCCTGACGCGCCCAGGTGGGATTCCCAATGCGCCAGAAAGCTCCTCCAACACACCTTCCATCGTACCAGCGTGTTGGCACCTGGTCGGCCGCCCATGCGCGTAGTTGTCTTGATGCACGTTGGTACCGACACAGGTACACCGACAATGTCCATCCTCCGAGAGCCAAACACACACACTGGCGCAATTGCCATGCATGTCTCGGCGCCATTCTCCCCACCGCGCGATGACGCCAAAGACACCCGGCACAAGCCACACCTCCTCGCGACCGGTAGTTGACGACCATGATTGGAGTAGCGTGAGCGCCTCCCGGGCAGCAGCCAAAGGTACGTCACAGTCAGACGACAGATTCTCCGCCGTCGTCTCCGACAGAAGCACGCCCAGGACGCGGCGCAAGCCGCGTCCAAAGTTCTGCTTCGTCCGCCGGCCGGATCCCTTCTTGCGTCCACCTTTCCCGTGGCTGGGACCGGGACGGCTTTGAGCGTAAGAGCGTCGCGGTTGAAGGCCGTCGGAAGCAGCAGCGGACGACGCTTGTCCAGGGCCGCCTTCACCATCGCCACCGCGACCGCGACGACGACCAGCAGCAGCTTCTGCATCGCCCGTACCGTGTCCGAGATCCGTCGGACCGCCCAAGTCCCCGTCGCCAATCTCCATGCCCTCATCGTTGAGACAATCGCGAGCGTCACCCGTAACCGGACCAGTACGGGCAATCTCGACGTCGAGGCCGTCCCCCCCCTCGGAGCTGCACCCAGCGCAGTTGGTCACCGACGGAACGCTCGTGGATTGCAGGGGGTGCTCGACCGAGAGAGGGGCAGACGCTTCAAAAATAGGTGCCGCATCGACAGAAGAGCTGTCGTCATCGGACCAGCAAATATCCATGACCCTTGGTTAGAGGGCGCCCAACCGCGCACAGCACGCCCAACACAGACCGATGCCGCTGCACCAGCCTAGGTGCAAACGCCGTGGCACACGACGACCCGGCGGCTACGCCACGGGCGGTAGCGGGAGGCGCCGCGGGCGGCGGGCGCGGCGGCGCCGTGCCGCTGCGGGAGCGGGGGGCGGGGAGACGACGGCGGATCGCCGGAGAGACGACGAAGGCGATCAGGTAGGTGTGGAAGAGCGGGTGGCGGGCGGGGGGCGGGACGATCGGCGCGGGCCGCAGCGAGGGG
>ENA-ORXT01006318-ORXT01006318.1-marine-metagenome-genome-assembly--contig:-NODE-6318-length-11063-cov-5.180593_pt1 | contig 11063 bp, 9 predicted proteins | sample MGYA00237868_ERZ511482 | MGnify/ENA metagenome assembly ERZ511482
AAATTCAGCCTCAAGCGAAAGGCTTCGCAAACAGTTCTGCCAAGCCCACAAATCAACAATCGACCGTTCTGAAAGACGCCAACGCTGAGATGTGCGGAAACGGGTTAACCCCGTGACTTTCACCGACGGAATCCATTTCAAGAACCCCAAAATCTTCCAAAAAAAGCCTAGATCACAGTTTTCCGTACGATTGATTTGTTGGCGGCGACAACCCCGAGTAGAAACCACATGGAACAACTACTTTGCCGACAGCACAACAGCGCCAAGCCTAACCGCAACCACAAAACACACATCTAAATCATGGCCCGCACTTTTGGACACTTCGCAACACCAACATGATCCAAAACAGGCAGCAGAAACGACCGCCGACAGTAGACCATAAACGAAAACCCACGTGGCTTCAAGTATCGATCTGTGCAACAAACAAAATGCAACGACTCAGACTCGCAACATTCGAAAAATGAACCTCAATCAACTCGCGGATCCGAATCACAAGTCGAAATCAACGGGACTCGTGCCATCACGATGCAGTGAATTGTTGCTTCCATTGTTATTTTCGTAGCGCACGCCAAAGTAAATAGGCTGAAACGGGGACAACAGCAAGCATTACAATAATAATAATTAGTATTCCGAATTCCCATGGACCTAAACCGACCATATTCTTTCTCCTGTAGTTTGGTAACACCAAGTTATTTACATTGCTTATTACTAACCTACTGACGCTGTTACGAAGCCCTTTCTTTCTTCCATGGAATTTTCACGCCGCGTTTTGGCTCCGTCCGTAAATCAGGCCAACCGAAATGCTTGCTACTGCCCTCAATTTTCCACAAAAGAGACCAACCATCGATCGAAAAATTACCCGCAAAAACTACTCATCCGATGACACATTTAGCCCCAAGCAAAAGACCTTGCAGAACTATTCCGCAAAGCCCACCAATCCCAAGGCTCGACCGACCTGAAAGACGGCAACGCAGCCGTCACGGGACAAGCGGTCCACCAACCCGTGACCATCAAAACCGAACCCACATCGACTCACCACGAAAATCTTCGTAAACGCGCGTGATCAGCTTGTTCCCGTGGACGAAGAGTTGGCGACGGCATCGCCAAGCAAAAACTACTTTGACCACCGCATTTTGCTGACAGAACTACGCTGCCAAACACACGAAAATTGATAACAATAAGCCTGTATTTCACCACATATTTTAGAACACTTTTAAACCCACAAATCACTGCACCAGTAAACCTGAGTTGTGCTACCCAATTTGAGGCACCTTGATCAGTAAACCGGATCCAAAAACGGGCATAAGATTTCACCTTCGAAAATAGTCCACACTCATCCACACACGCAGCTTCAAGGCTTGAGTCGTGCAGCAAACGGACTTAAAGCCTGAAACAACACTAACGAATCAAGCTGTGAATCACTTCGAAATCGCCACCAACGGAAAGTGGCACTAACTCCAACTTTAAGCAGGCGTTGGCATTCCCAGACTTTTAGCCGTTGGTTCAATAGTGAGTTTGGCTATCTCTAACAAATACTCAGGAGCAAAATCAGCTCCGTTAGGCCATTCGATTGTTCGACTCGTTAATGTAAACTCACGAAATTTCTCAATATTTTTTAAAGGCTCAAATACTTCACCATAAAGCTCTTTCTCAAGATCCACTGTGCCTTCAGCCCCGTTATTGAATTTTAGTTTCAATCGGTATGCTTCGTCATACTCAGCGTCAATTACATGCAAAAACATGATTCTCTCCATTAATCCAAAGGTTCAATATTAAGCAAAACTTGCCGATTGCGAGCACGAGACCAATTGTCTTCTAGCTCCTCTTGATGCCCATCTAACCAATTCCAAATCAATTTTAATGCACGGCGGGGCATCTTTCCTGTGACACCACCATTGGCTATTTCAATTGTGACCTCGAAACCTTGATACTCTGCATGAAAGTGTGGGGGTAGATGGTCGTTGTAGTTCATCGTAATCCTGATCCCGTAGAATCTTGAAATCTCAGGCATGGATTGCTCTCGTTTATTCCTTCAGTTTGATCTATGTATAGTGCCATTATAACAGAAAAACTGGGCAGACTCTACCCAGTTTCAAATTTCACCAAACCCTCTTTGCCTACCCTAGAAGCAGGCAACGCTAAGCTGTGCGGCGGCGAGTGGACCCCGTGACTCTCACCAAAGGAACCATCATTGCTCACCACAAAAGCTCCAAAACCGCGCAGATCATCAGCCGTCCGACACGAGCGAATGTTGGCTGCGGCAGGACCGCTGCAGACCACGCTGCCCTGCGACACGGACCACCTTCAAACACCGCCATGACCAACTAACATCGATTGCACGATCCAACTTCACAAACAAAGCTTGTTCCAAAACATGCCATGATTTGGGGCAGATTTCTTTGCGGTTTGAACTGTTGAACATCACTTGCGAATAGTCGAGCAATGTAACCTGCCCTCTGGAGCCAAGCACTGAGTTTGGCTTTAGCTAATCCGACTTTTTTAGAAACGAAAATCACATCACGCTAATGCCAAACCGCGCACAGACGACCACATCGCCACACGCTGACCGCACCGATAAGCAGGATTGACTAACCCGAGAACCCCGCCACAAGGGGCTGGACTTGGCCCAGACTTAGAATTTGTCTCATCATCTTATTCCCTTACGCAAGCCATCGAAATTGTCGAGCAAGGAGTCCCATAACGACCGGAGAGTACAACCCAATAATTGATGCACACAACAAACATCGAACCATCGAAGAATCTGTTGCAACATTCGTATAGAGATTCCATCTTCGACCTAGCAGTAGAGTAGATACAATTGCAGGTATGATAATGAACATATTGGCTAGTATGGAAAATACCCCGAAGGGTAATGCTATTTCGATTAAGGTACCAATTGTCTCATATTCAGAGGGGATATCTACTCGCATATAGTATTGTATTGACCATAGAAGCACGCCCAAGAAGACTCCAAATGTTAAGCAACCGACCCAAAGCAATAATGTTCTTATCTTACCATTCGTTCTCTGAAAATGATGACCCACTGTCAGGCTTATGGGGGCGCTGAGTAGAAGCACTGCCAATAAAAAAGTGCCAAATCCTGACAGAGAGAAATAACCATCCAATATCATGAGACTGAAGAGTATGACGACTATGGGCAATGAACCTGCTATAGGAGCTATAATTGTAGTTAACCTGCGATATTTTCTAAGCTCAAGCTCATTCCAATACACCATTCAACTCCCCAGAAACTTGATTGGCTCGAAGTATAGGTTGCCCGTGAATGTGGTGAGCAACCGGATTTTCGAATGCGATGGAAGCGGCCAACGCAGCCGTCACGGGACAAGCAGTCACCCAACCCGTGACATCAAAAACCGAACCCACAGTGATTCACATAAAACTTCTATAACGCGCCAGATTAGCTTGTTCCCGTGGACGAATAGTTGGCGACGGCAGGGACAGCACAGACTACATTGACCAACGCACTTTGCCGACAAAACTACGCTGCCAAAACCGCGAAAAATGATAACAAGTAAGCCTGTATTTCGCCGCACACTTTGGGAGCTTTTAAATCCACAAACAACTACAAAAATAATCCTGAATTTTGCCACTCAATTTGAGATGCCTTGCCCAGCAAACCGGATCTAAAACGGACATAAGATTTCACCTTCGAAAGTAGTCCACACTCGTCCACACACGCAGCTTCAAGGCTTGAGCCGTGCAGCAAACGGACTTCAGCAAATCAGGTTTTCAGAAATTGCAAAATACACCTCAACCCACTCACGATTCCGAACCAAAGTCGTGCTTTCCGACCTCTTCAACAACCCACGCACTTACACAAAACTGACCACATCGGCAACAAGTAAGCCTGCTTTATACCAAACGGTTTGAGACGCTTTGCACTTCTTCAATAATCCCAAACAGGCATCAGAAATTATTGCCAATCCCCGACCTCGTTAACTACCCACGCACTCGCACAAAACTGACCACATCGGCGATAAGTAAGCCTGCTTTTTGCAACACGGTTTGAGGCACTTTGTAGCGCAAGCATGAATCTAAACTGAATTCAAAAATTACTGCCGACAGCAGGCTTCAAAATATTAAGCGCATCAGCACCGAAAGCATTTCCCACAACTATTGACCACAAATTTCTTGCAGAAAAAACCAACCATTGGACCAAGAAATATTCGCCAAAAACTACGCATCCGATGACAAATTCAGCCTCAAGCGAAAGGCTTCGCAAACAGTTCTGCCAAGCCCACAAATCAACAATCGACCGACCAGAGAGACGTCAACACTAGCGTGAGGCGCAGCGGTTGGCGCCCGTGACTTACATCAACGGAATCCGCAAACACCCCGCACAAAACTTCCATTGGAGCCTGATCATAGCTGTCCCCTCGACGCAAAGTTGGCGACGGTATTGCCACAAGCAGACCACCTTGATGAGCATAATTGACCCGTCCACACTGATCACCGCATCTTGACAACTTGTTTTCTGACAAATGACATCAAGTTTTTAGGCTCACTTTATCAACATCACTGTGAAAAGATACAAACAGCTCGACATCTCGCCAAGATCTAGGGACCAACGATATCCCACTAAATAACCATCCGATTACCATTCTACGTTTCTCTCGTTGTCTGGTGAATCTGATTTGTTTACGGATGCCAGTCTGTTAAAGGTATAACCTCGTCCGCGTACTGTAGTAAGAAATTCTGGATTCTCAGCATCATCTTCAATCTTCTGACGTAGCCTACTAATTAGCTTTTCAAGTCGCACTTCCATATTAGGGGAATCCTCACCTTCCCAGATAGATCTCATAATTGTTGGTCTATCCAGAACCTCATTGTTATGTTCATAGAAGAATAATAGAAGCTGATGTTCACGAGAGGTTAGCGGTTCAAGTTGCTTTCCATCAATATAGATCCTTCCGGTGGCATCGTTAATTACCAAACCATCGGCTGCCCGATTAGTCAGCGTAGATCGGACATCCTCCACCTGAGTTACAGTAGACTGTTTTAATTCAATATTCAACAATTCGGAAAATCGTAAAGCAAATCGGTCGCTGCTCAGCATAAAGAATGAAGTAACTGAAGTTTCGGTGTATAATTCATCAACCAATTCTGGCCGAGGACCGATGCGATGTTCACCTCCCGAATCCACAATCAGCCACCAATCATCCTTGTCATCGTCAGTTACGAATATCAACTGTTCAACGGATTTTTGAGAACAGTATTCAATAATTTGTTTCCATAAGACGAGATCTCCATACTCCAGAGCGCATTTTAGACCTCTATATTGACTAAATACGCCCTTTTTTGGCTGTTCCAGATAGCCGGGAGGAACTTCTTCTTCGTATCTTTTTTCCCCTTCTTTCTCGATCTCATCTACTGCTTCTTGGTTTTTAGGAGGCGAGCCTACCCTCTCGGCAAATAATTCTGTTATACCCGTTAAAATTGGATCGTCATCGATAACATCTAGATGCTGCTTCTGCATTGCATCAAGTTGTCCGATAAAATCATCTCGGGCTGAACGCATTGCCTCTAACACCGTTTCAGGGTCGATGGTCGAATGGCGTTTCTTTAATTGTAATTGGGCTAATTTCCCTTCAAACGAAGAAATCGTGTCTTTAATAAGCTTTTTAGCATCGCGAAAACGCTTATTTTGTTCCGCAATTACGCTTAACCGGTTGCGATGATACTCGTGTGCAGATTGAAATGGCAACCACATTCTATCTGCAATCGCCTCCATAATTATAAGTAGGTCGTTCGAAGCCTCAGAGGGAAAACGATAAAGATTCAATAGCACGTTTGCGTCAAAGACTACAAGAGTCTTTTCAGATTGGAGATCAATTTTGATAGATTTGTCAGGATAGTAGCCTGGAAACAGATTGTGCATTCTCATAACCTATAAGAAATAAAACTAATTGAGAGATTTATTGTGAACCTCATTATAGCTAGCGATATAATTAAGAATGGTATTGTGGTTTCACTGCATCATGATAGACGCCAACGCAGCCGTCACGGGACAAGCGGTCGACCAACCCGTGACATCAAAAACCGAACCCACAATGATTCACATAAAACTTCTATAACGCGCCAGATTAGCTTGTTCCCGTGGACGAATAGTTGGCGGCGACATGGCCACGCGGAAACAACACAGATTGGCTAGATTGACCGCCCTAAAACACTGTCACGATTAGCAACCTTGATGAAAAGACAGAAAAGCCACTTTAACCTGTGACCAACTTGCGGCCTCATGACTTGGTGCGGTTTGCTTTGCGGCTCGAACCGTCAATTCTCACAGTAAAACAAACTGAGTAATGCAAGCCGCCGAATCGAGATGCAAATTAATACGAAAAAGGCACAGATGAACAGCAAAATTAACATTACAATTCACGACATCATGATTGAATGCTAATAAATATTTCTCGAAAACGTTCTTCAAACTCTGGAGGGAGCGTTGCAGCAGCAACAAGATATTTGGTTGCTTGCAGGCAGTACTTACCAATTTGTCTTTTTTCCATTGCAATCTGTTTTGCAAAATTTAAGTCTTCTTTATCTGCCAAATAGGACCAAGCAACCTCACGCGCTACCAAGGGAGTATAAAGAGCCTGCATAGGGGCGTCCAACATACTTCGTATCAAATGCACAAATAAATTCCATTCAGGAAGTACCAAGTCCTGCGGCTCGCGTCCTTGATCATTCCTTCTAGGGATAGATGCATTAAGCTGATTCATGAGAGTATAACTCTCTCTTCCACCATAAACATAAGGCAACAAGACTTCATCAAGGGTATCACGGGATTCAGGTTGTAAATACGCCTGAAAAAGACGATGGCTCACTTGTGCTGATGCATACAAAAAAAGTGCTAGTACATCGCCAAAAATTACCATATGCTCCCTTTTAGCAGGATCCAGCTCACTTTTCAAAGTTCGCAGTATGGCAATTGAGCGACGACATTGAGAACCGGCATCGGGAAGTCCCCAAAATTTTCCTAAAGAAAATTCTATTACTGGTTGAAGATTGATAAATCTATTAGGAATCTGCAAGTACAATTCCCACTTATCTATATCAGCCAAGTTACTGTTACTTTTCTGGATATCGCCATCAGTTGCTCGAGCGAACACCTCAAATTCACTCATTGTCATGAGTGAGACACCTAAGGTTGCTGCTGTTTCACGATGATCAAGCTCGATCTTTTTTTGCTCATTGAATATACAAATTCCCCAGCTCGCATGAAAATACTCCATGAGCCCTTTAAGCCATAAAGCACGTGTGATGACGGATTCTCGTCTTCCACTTTTGCAATCGATAAGTATAGTCCGATATCCACTAAATTCGTCAGGTGCTGCCCCATGTACATCTATATCTGTAATATCATAAGATCTAGTAGTTGCGGAGCTTTGAGCTTGTACAACAAGTTCCATCTGCGGGAACCACTGCTTACTTACAAGGTATTGTAGCGCAGCTTGTTTGAGGCGACGATCATTTATCATAGAGCTGGACCCTGCAATAATAACGTATCAAGTTCATAGATTTGCTGCTCGGACAACGATACACTTTCTCGCTCGCGAAGTTGAGCAGAAGCTATTAGAGATTCAACATAGGTCTGTTCTGATTGTAATGCATACCTAGCATCTTCATCAACCTCAATTTCTGATACCTCACCAGATGTCACAAGCTCATATGCCATATCGAGAGCTTCTCGATTGTCAGGCGTATCAATTATGCGAAATTCGTGATAGCCATTACCTACATCAATCAGTTGACCCACGCGCAAATGAACTAGATTCTTGTATTGTTGACTAAATTCTTTTGTGGCTTTCGATAGCCTCAGATTGGTTTTTAAAGTATACAAGACTGCGCCAGGCGATCGAATTGCATACTTAGCTGGCAATAATTGCCCTTGCCGAATTGCAGCTACAATAGCCATTGACTTTTCATATATATCTCGTTTAAGGGGACTAAGACTAGTGGCTGAAGGCGTAGGTGTAAATAAGAAGTAGTTCTCGCCTGAGTGGTTAGTTGTTATTGTTGGTGGCTTCACGATACCGTCTTAAGCCAATCGTTCTAATAGTCGGATCTGATTTGTTTCTACTTCAATTTGTCCAATTTTTGCACTATTTTTTATTACTGCCAATGGCCACCCTTGATACTGCTTTAATGAATCAAGAATCTCGGCCACAAACTGAGAGCCAGATGCGGCAACGTGGTCAGAAAATATCTCGGCATTTTCAGAAAAATAAGTTGGATTGATTGCAATATCACGCCCACGATGTCTTCTAATCGTCAGAAACCTCCCTTGCTGACCGATATCAAGATTTCGCTTAAAAAAATCTGTCTCAACGCCAAGACTATTCCTTAATCTATCAACATTTTCTGGCGCAGCAGCAAGCCGATCTGTGATCGATAATGTTAACTGTTCTGCTTCTGTAAATGTAGTCTCATTTTCTAAAAATTCACCGACCCCTTCATATAAACCGTCGTAATATGGTACATCAGGTAATACCGACTTAATCGTACTGCCTTGTGTCTGCAAATATACAAATTCAATCTCAGCTAACAGACGGACAACCTGAGGAAGAGCAATCGTTGGAATGTTGAGAAAATGATGGCACACCAGTTTAAGAACTTCGTAGTTGATTAATGGAAGTCCACGTATATGTAATGCGACTTTGACAGCCATACCGATGATAACTAGTTGTTCATATTCAGGAACACTTAGATTACCAAGACAGGTTTGAATCTCATGGCAGCGCGCTGCTACAATTTTGGAGTTTATGCTATCATTTCCTACGCTTTTGCTAATATCATCCATAGCATCTCACTAAAGTTTTCCTTTGCTCTGTTGATGTGTAAATTGTCACGACATTTCATAGGCCAATTACTCGACTAAGTATTGCGCCGGCAACGCAGCCGTCACGGGACAAGCAGTCACCCAACCCGTGACATCAAAAACCGAACCCACATTGACTCACCACGAAACTTCTATAACGCGCCAGATCAGCTTGTTCCCGTGGACGAATAGTTGGCGGCGGCAGGGACAGCACAGACTACATTGACCAACACACTTTGCTGACAAAACCATGCTGCCAAAACCATGCTGCCAAAACCACGAAAAATGATAACAATAAGCCTGTATTTCACCACACACTTCGGGACACTTTTAAACCCACGAATCACTGCACCAGTAAACCTGAGTTTTGCTACCCAATTTGAGATGCCTTGCCCAGCAAACCGGAACTAAAACGGGCATAAGATTTCACCTTTGAAAGTAGACTACTCACGAATCATCATACAGTCTCAAGGCTTGAGCTTTACAACAAATAGACTTCACCGAATCAGGATTTCAGAAATTGAAAAATAAACCTTAACCAACTCGCGGTTCCGCACCAAAATTACGCATTCCGATCCCATCAACAAACCATGTACTCTTTCAAAACTGACCACATCGGTGACAAGTAAGCCTGCTTTTTACCAAACTGTTTGAGACACTTTACAGCGCAAGTATTAATCTAAACGGATTCAGAAATCACTACTGACAGCAGACTCCACCGACAACACACACACTCGCACAAAACTGACCACATCGGCGATAAGTAAGCCTGCTTTTTGCAACACGATTTGAAACACTTTGCAGCGCAAGCATGAATCTAAACTGGATTCAAAAATCACTACCGATAGCAGACTTCAAAATATTAAGCGCATCAGCACCAAAAGTACTTCCCACAACTATTGACCACAAATTTTACGCAGAAAAACCAACCATTGGACCAAGAAACATTCGCCAAAAACTACGCATCCGATGACAAATTCAGCCTCAAGCGAAAGGCTTCACAAACAGTTTTGCCAAACCCACATATCAACAATCGACCGACCAGAGAGACGTCAACGCAGCCGTCACGGGACAAGCGGTCACTCCACCCGTGACATCATAAGCCGAACCGCCATTGATTCATCACAAAACTTCTATAACGCGCCAGATCAGCTTGTTCCCGTGGACGAATAGTTGGCGACGGCAGGGACAGCACAGACTACATTGACCTACGCACTTTGCCGACAAAACAACTCTGCCAAAACCACGAAAAATGATAACAAGTAAGCCTGCTTTCTCCGCACACTCTAGGAGCTTTTAAATCCGCAAACAATTACAAAAGTAAGCCTGTATTTTGCCACTCAATTTAAGATGCCTTGCCCAGCAAACCAGATCCAAAATGGGCATAACATTTCACCTTCGAAAGTAGATCACACTCGAATGCACACGCAGATTCAAAATTTGTGCAGTGTGACAAATAGACGTCGCAGAATCAGACTTGCCAAAATCGAAAAGTGAACTTCAACCAACTCTCGCTTCCGAACCAAAGTTCCATTTTTCGACCCCATCAACAACTCACGCACTTACAAAAAACAATCGCACAAGCAACAAGTAAGCCAGAATTATGACCTATCATCTCATTCCATTACTCTGCATATTTCTGAATAACACAAATTTTTTCATTTTCTCCCCGTGATATCGCAATATCGAGTGCTGTTTCACCACGGGCATTTTTTGCATTGACATTTGCACCAGCTTGTAACAATGCTTCAATAACATCTTCCCGTTCTTGTTCCGATGCTAAATTTACCAAGGGGGTTTCCCCATTCTTCGATACCGACTCAAGGTTTGCACCATTTTTGATTAGCAATTTGACGATGTCTGCCCACCCGGCAAGATGCAAAGGAGTGATACCTTCATCATTTTTCACATTGACATTTGCGCCATAATCAATCAAGTACTGCATAATTTCTAAATTCTCTTCTTCAGCCAATCCATGCAATACAGTAAAACCATATTTATCTTTGTTATTCACAACTTCAGGACTCATGGCTACTATCTTTTTTACAGCATCAAAGTCACCAAAAATTGCGGCTTTATATAGTTCATCCACCATTAACATTACCTAATATTCAAACAAGACTTAACTTGCTCTCATCACCCACCGCCCCGTGAGGCGCCAACGCAGCCGTCACGGGACAAGCGGTCACCCAACCCGTGACCATCAAAAACCGAACCCACAGTG
>ENA-ORXT01006320-ORXT01006320.1-marine-metagenome-genome-assembly--contig:-NODE-6320-length-11061-cov-3.423798_pt1 | contig 11061 bp, 13 predicted proteins | sample MGYA00237868_ERZ511482 | MGnify/ENA metagenome assembly ERZ511482
TTTGGAAAAAATAATTTTGTAAATGTATTGTTACAAAATCACTCGAACCATCAAAACGATTCCAAAAGCCACAAATGCAATTCCCGAAATTCTACGAACTAATAAAATATTTTTAGGTTTTAAATATTTTCGGATCACTTTTGCCATATAAACTTTCATCGTATCAGATGCGATAATCATAAAAAGTATCCCTCCAAAAAATAGGAAAAATTCATTTTCACTAAATCCGCTTTCTGCTAATTTCCCTGCAGCAATGACTCCCCAAAAGAAAAAAGTAAATGGGTTTAAAGTGTTGACTAAAAAACCTTTGAACAACAATTTAAAATAAGAAACATTTTTTTTATTCGACATTTCTTCTAAATCTTCTTGTATTTCTTTTTCCGAAAAAAAATCATCGCTGGGCATCGAAGGTGGTTTTGAAAAGTAAGTTCCTAGTCCAATTAAAATCAAAGCGATTCCTCCCACAATTCCTAAAGTCAAGTTAAACCCATCCATTTTTACCACCGCCTGAATATAATTCAATCCAAAATAAACTGCCGACACAAATAAAACATCACTTGTAAAAACGCCAAACGCTACCATCATTCCTGCTCGGAATCCATGTTCAATTCCTGTTTGCAACAACACAAAAAGTATTGGCCCAGCCAAAACTGTCAACGTCAATCCAAAAAGCAATCCTTCCAATAATGCGTTCAATGAAGTTTATTTTTTTCAAAAAAATTAATAACAGATAAGTACAAAAAATAAAATAACTCTTTGAGAAATGTCCAATGAGAAGTGGTCTATGAGTAGAGTTCTCATAGAACTCTCCTCATTGAATCTTTTCCTATTTATCAAAAATAAAGATACTTTTTTAACTGTAAACCGTAGCCACAAGTTTCCTTCTTCCTCCATGATTTCGAAATTCACACAAATAAATCCCTTGCCAAGTTCCCAAATTTAATCGACCATTGGTAATCGGAATCGTCACCGAACTTCCTACCAAAGTTGATTTAATATGCGCAGGCATATCATCAGCACCTTCCATTGTGTGAGTCAAATATGGTTCATCTTCAGGCATAATTCTTCGATTAAAAATCTCCTCAAAATCAACCCTCACCGATGGATCTGCATTTTCATTTATTGTCAAACCTGCGGAAGTATGTTTGATAAAAAGATGAAATAAACCAACTTCAGGCAAATCCGTTTTTTCCAAAATTGTCTGAGTAATTAAATGAAAACCTCTCGAATGAGCGGGAAGAATTATTTCTTTTTGTAAAATCATAATAACCTTTTTAATAAAAAAATTCGTCGTAAGAAATGAAATCAAATCTAAATCAATTTTCTGCTTTTTGAAAACCTGATTTCTAGATTTGATTTAAAATATTTTTTAACAAAAAAATTAAAGTCATGAAAATTAATTTAATTCTAATTATTGCGTTGCTTTTTTCTACTTCATTTGTCTTTTCCCAAACATCTATAACTGGAAAAGTTACGGACAAAGAAACTGGCGAAAATATGATTGCCGCCAATATAGTTGTTTCCAAAAATGGAGTTTTCATTCAAGGTGAAACTACCGACATTGATGGAAATTATAGTATTCGAGTTGACCCGGGAATTTATGATTTGGAAATTTCTTACACAGGTTATCCTCCTCAAAAAATTGCTGGTGTAGTTGCCAAACATGGGCAAGCAACTATAGTAGATGTTCAACTCTCTGCAGGAACAGTAACCTTAAATGAAGTGGTGGTGACGGGTTACAATGTTCCACTCATCAAGCAAGATGAAACAACTACAGGAAAAACCATTACCAGCGAACAAATCAGAAACCTTCCAACTAGAAATATTAATTCCGTAGCTGGGAAAATTGCAGGAACTAGTACGACTCAAAGTCAAGATGCCAAAGTCAAAGGTTCTCGTTCCAATGCAAAAGATCATTACGTTGATGGTGTTCGAATTGCTAAAAAAGCAAAAAAAAAATCTAAGAAAAAAGCAAAAAAGGAACACCCAAAACCAATCAACAATAGCAATGAAGAATACAATCATTTTGTAGAAAATGAATTTCTGACTGCTTCGGACAAACCACTTTCTGCTACCGCCAGATACTTTAGATCGTCGGGCACGCCTTCCTCCGCCAGGATGGGCTCGATGATTGGGAAGTATCGAGCGCGCCTTTTTAGTAGCAGGATGGTGTTACGGTGGAAATAGGCGTTGCGCAACAACTCGTGATCAAGTCTTTCCCGGACGTCGAAGTTATCCATCGGCAACTCCTCTCCCGCGAAGGTAAACGGCCCGCTCAGGTCGACGGAGCGAACTCGCTGTGGCAGTTGGCCTGCTTCATCACTTACTAATGAGGACGATTTTAATTCAGTAGAGGTCTCTGCTTTATCGGAACTGAGCAGAAAAAGCCAGGCAGTAAGAAAAACGACACCAATGCCAAGGCCGGTTAGAAGATGCTTCATGGGATGAGAAATTAATTGGTGCAAGATAAACTGTTTCCCGACAAAGGGAATTTCTTTTCCCGGACTTCTCATCTTATTGATTAGATTTGCAAACAAGCGTTAGCCCTGGACCACAGCAAAATCATACCAGAATCTACTTAGTTTTTATTCTTCTACAACACCATGGCTACTAAGAGTACATCAGATGAACGTCAGGATATTGTCCTCCGGTTGCTAAGGCAACGGAACGAGGAAGGCATGCGACAACTCTTCCATCATTATTCGGGAGCCTTATTAGCCATCATCCAGCCAATTGTAACCCAGCAGCAGGTAGCTGAAGAAGTATTGCACGACACTTTATTGAAAGTGTGGAGCAACGTTGAATCTTATGATGCCGCCAAGAGCCGCTTCTTTACCTGGATGGCAAGAATTGCACGTAATGCGGCCATTGACAAGGTCCGGTCTAAAGGATTTCGCAAGACAAACAAAACCGATACGATTGATGAAATCGTAGGTAGACGTGAGGAACTTAGTCAGACACCCTCAACTGATCACATTGGAGTAGCAAAATTATTGGACCAACTCGATGAACAACATCGGGCCATTATCTTGTTGCTTTACCTCAAAGATTACACGCAGTCAGAGGCTGCAAAAGAACTGGGCATCCCTCTTGGCACGGTTAAAACCAGAGCCCGCCGTGCCATCCAGCAACTTCGTCAACACTTAGGTGGTGAACTGACCTGGTTACTATTATTTACCTTACTGAACAACAATACCTATACTTAGAATCACGTGGATATTAAGCAATACATAACCTCCGGCATACTGGAACTTTACGTTCTCAGTCGCCTGACTCCCGAAGAAACCCGGGAGGTGGAGGCTAATGCTGCGGAATATCCCGAAATTTGGGCGGAGATCGAACAGATTGAGCTTGCTTTGGAAGGCCTCGCAATGGCGCTTGCTCCCGATGTATCTCCGGGGATACTGGATAAAGTTATCCTGGCCCTGCCCGCTACTGATGCGTCCGGGGTTCCCGCAACCCCTCCATCAGGGTCGGGAACTCTCCCAAAATCTTTCGGTAGCGGATGGCTCAGCTCCCTCCTCGCCTGGTCGGTGGCTCTCGCCTTTTTACTTGGAGCCATCTACCTCTATCTAGGTAACCAGAAAATTAACGATCAAAACCAGGAACTTCAGGAAGAGATGCAAAATCTGAAGGAAGACTGTGAAGAAACCGAAGCCGTTCTCCTCTCCTCTGAGCAACGCCTGCGGGACCTGACCAACCCAGCCACCCGCAGCATCGTCCTGGCTGGCACGGACAACCACCCCGACAACAGTGCCATAGTATTTTACAATACCGCCACAAACAAGACTTTCTTCACCCCATCTAACATTCCCCCTCCGCCCAGCGGAAAACAGTACCAGCTATGGGCCATCGATGCTGACGGACCAAAAGATCTTGGCGTCCTCGCCCTTGATATGGATTCTGATGATATCATCGAAGTAGATTTTCTTCACGGCGTAGCCGCATTCGCCATTACGCTGGAAGATGAAGGAGGCAAGCCCGCACCGGACCTGGAACAACTTCGGATGATTGGGGAAGTAGGACAGGGGTAGTCTGGTAGTTCAGTAGTCTGTTAGGCTGCCGCACATTAGAGGCCGGGACGTATTTAAATCGCGTAACTGTAGCCTCAACTCCTATGAAATGCGGTAGCTACTATCTATCTTCCACACTATCAATTCTATCAAACTACTCCTCCCGCCTAACCAAAATATCCCAGGTATGATCCGCCAGTAATTTTATGGTAGCGACGAAGGCAAAGGGTATTCTGGGGCCCCACTCTTCGGGAGAAACAAGGCTCATCACATTGCTGCCATCTTCCCGGGTATACAGGTGGTAGGTACGCCCCACGATGGGGTCGATGCCCATTTCTGCTTCATAGATTCTCTCGGAAATGGTCATCCGGTTTTGGATCTCATTGGCTTGCCGGGCCAGTAGCTCTATCTGCGCTTTTATCTGGTCGAGCTGCATATCCGTCTGCTCGTACATAGCAGACATTGCCAGGCCAACGACCTTTCCCTGATCCATTGGCTTGATGGAAGCACCGCCTCGTTCGTGGGCGTAGGGCAACAAATGCGGGTTTTCCGCAATCTTTTCGCCATCGATGGGGTTGATGATGCTCTCCTCCAGTGTAGGTTTTTTATCCTTGTCGGCCATATTTATTCATAACCAACGATAACCGGAATGGTTCTGGCAAAAGACCATTTTGGGAACGTTTGACAAGCTCAGTAGAGCCGCTACCGCAGGAACAAAGAAAGTTATTGAACAGCCATGGAACATTTACCTTTAAGCCAAGACCAAGAAACGATGAACTGGGACCAGATCCTTCAGGAAACAGAAAAACGTACCTCCCGCGCCAGCGGCGCGGGCGGCCAGCATGTGAACAAGACCGAGAGCCGCGTAGAGATAGTCTTCAACGTCACCAACAGCGGGGCGCTCAGCGCCCGGCAAAAACGGCACCTCCGCCACCACCTCGGTCGACGGATCGATAGCCAGGGGCGCATTTCCGTCGTAGATCAGTCCGACCGCAGCCAGCACGTCAACAACAAACGTGCCCTGGCGCGGCTGCGCAAACTCCTGGAACAAGGCATCCGCCCGATCCCGAAAAAACATAAGGGCAAAGCTTTCGTAGCGAACAAGAAGAAGCGACTCGACCGGAAGAAGCGTCGGTCGGAGATTAAGGCGGGGCGGGGGAAGAAGTGGGGGTAAGGAGATAAACAGGATAAGTTATAATTCGTAGTACACCCGCATCAGATATCTACTCCCATTGAATCCCACGTTCCTGCCGCTGTAGTAATTATAGGACGCACCCAGGTTAACCTTACCAAGTCTCCAAACCAAGCCCAGATCAGGCGTTAACAAGGTCGGGCCTTGGCTAATGGGAGAACCAGTTCTTTTAATATCAACTGACAACATTCCAGCAAAGGTTCTTTCTTCGGATACTTCGTAAAAAGACTTTAACAAATAATCAACAGATAGTCCTGCGGTAACCATTAACGGCTTTTGGGAATTAATGATGACAAACTCACCTACCAGCCTGAATGCAAGTGATTTTTCCTCAAAAACTTCCCGATCAATAAGCGTCAGTGAGGTAGTCACAATTTGACGCATTCGGGCGAATTCATGGCTAGTCTGATGATACCGAAGTTCGGCTCTAACCGAAATTTTTTGCTCCGAATTAAAATATGTACGAGCGAAAACGCCCCCTGACAGGTAGAGCCAAGACGGGAAAAAGGCATCATCTCGCGAAAGAGGTACATCGCGGAATATTTCGGCATTGGATTTTTGAGATCCAGCGACTGCCACCAGGCCTGGCTTGATGGTCAGTTTGCCTTTAGGTTTCTTCAACACAATCTCGCCAATACAATCATAGTACTGGCTAAATAATTTGGTGAGGGTATTTTTTGTATATCCTGCAGTACTAATCTCTTTGATCAAGCTTGGGCAAGCCGTAAGTGCTTCATTTAATTGAAATCGATACTCATTGAGTTCATATACTATTCGGTTACCATTGGGGTCGATTTTGTAGTACCTACCAAAGCTTAGGTATTCAAGTTCGCCTCCTCCTTTACACATGAAATAATGATTGGAAACGTTTCGGGTGTTTAGCTCGTATAATTCAATGGAGCCATTGGAAATCTGTTTCAGAATCCCCTTTAACACTTTGGTCTTCTTGTCAGCTACCTTAACCAAAGCACCACTTTCCCTAGGGCTTGTGTTGATCTCCACATCAGCTATCCGAAAAAAAGTGCCTTCTATCGCGAATGAAGCCAGGTTGGCAATTGGGTAATCTTCGACCTTCCCTGCTTCTCCTTTCCTAAACGATAGATATTCAATGGCATCGTTCCACACCATTCGGCTAATTTCGCCTTCTACCGTCTGCCCAGTGGACGTAGTAATACTTCCGGCAACCCAATCAGCCTGACCGAAAAGAGTACTAAAGGCGATTAATAAGACTAAGGTTATGGATAGAGGCTTCATGTAAAAGTGTCAATTTGTTAATAGTGGTGGTTCCAGCCCGAAGTTAAAAATTACGACCCAACTCCGAGGTGAAACAGCGTCAATGAATAGCTGTTTACTCTGCAGATAAGGCCTCCAGTAACAACTTCCCCATAATTTCGTAGGCCTTCATGGTAGGATGAACACCATCTTTAGCAAGATCTTCATCCATGCCATTCTCGGCATTTTTCAGGGCCGAATGGTAATCTATATAGGTCAGGCCTCTCTCCTTGGCCAGTGCTTGTAGCGCTTCGTTTAGGACGACGATTTCTGCTGACCGGTCTCCCAGTTTTGGCCGCCAACTAAATTGAGTAGCGGGTAATACGGAAGCAATAATCGCCTCAATTCCATTTTTTTCGGCAAGATCTATCATCGACTCAATGTTACCGAGGGTAAATGCCTGATCATAGGGGCCGGTATTTTCGGCAATATCATTGGTGCCGATGTGAATGATCACTTTCGTCGGATTCAGGTTGATTACATCCTGCCGGAAACGAATCAATAGCTGAGGAGATGTTTGTCCACTGATACCACGACCAACAAGCTTATTATTCGTAAAAAAAGTAACATCACGAACCGCCCAGGCGTCCGTGATAGAATTCCCCAGCAGGACAACCCGGTCTTCCACAGTGACATCAAGTTCTGCGTTGGCGGATTTATAACGATTCAGCCCGCCATAATCCGGAGCGGGGGCTTTTATGTCTTGCCCAACGCAGGGTAAAATAATCACGGCCAGTAATAATGTCAGTAGTTGCTTCATGATAAGTCCATTTTTTGCTTATGCTCTCAATGTAAGGACAACGGACTACACTACCAGACAAATGACAAATACTTCATCTAATCCATTTGTCTTTTTAACCGTTTGACTAATTGACTCTCTGACTACTTGACTCTCTCCCCCCATGCACTACGCCCTCACCGGAAACATCGGCTCAGGAAAATCTACCGTCGCCCGCGAATTTGAGCGACTTGGCATTCCCGTTTATTACGCGGACGCAGCGGCAAAGCGGCTGATGCTCGAAGATCAGGAACTGCGCGAAGAGTTGATATCAGCCTTCGGTAAAGAGACGTATTTACCCGATGGCAGCCTGAATCGTAGTTGGTTGGCGGAGAAGGCCTTCTCAGACGATGAGCAGTTAGAACGTTTGAACGGTTTAGTCCACCCGGCCGTCCATCGGGATGCCGCCGCCTGGCGGCGGGCCAACGAGACCGCGCCTTTCACACTTTATGAAGCCGCCATCGTTTTGGAGCTCGGTCGGCAGGCTGATTTTGCCGGCGTCATCGTAGTGGCCTGCCCGGAACACATTCGCCGGCAGCGCGTCGTTAGAAGAGACCAGACCAATGCCGCTGCCTTTGATGCCCGGGCGGCCAAACAATGGTCGGACGCGCAAAAAGAAGCTGCGGCAGATCACCTTATCATTAACAGCGGCTACGAATTACTTTTGCCGCAGATTCTCCACCTGCACGGCGAGTTACTCGCTGGCTAAGCAATCCTTCACGGTTGGTGACCAACTGGAGGATCGAGAGTCTTATTATTCCCAATCCAATACTACCAAAACCCACCAGATGCCGAGTAAATTTACCGGAGACGCCTGTCCCATCATCCGCACCATCGACGAACTTTGGCTGCTTAGCGGATTAAAAGACCTGACGGACACCACTCTTGTGGACATCGACCTGACGGAAGCGAAGGTGAAGTGGGAGGAAATTGAGATAGACTGCAGTACCCTTTTTATCGGTTGTACCATTCCACTTGAGACGGAGCTTACCTTACGTGCCAGGGAGGCCAACTTCCTGCATGCGCCCAGGGGCCTTCCTTTTCGGCCACTACGCCGCAACCTTTACACCTGGCGTGAGCTGATGGAAGGTTACAGTCCGGAGGCAGATAATAGCACCGACCTGAAGATCTACGAGCATTTTGAATTCGGCAAACGCTGCCCAAACATTAACGAAGCGCTCTGGCAGCGGCTTCATGACTTCAGTATTGATGAAGGTTTACGCCGCTTACTGGATTTTAACGCTAACGGTTTGCCCAAAAGAAAAGTCGTTGGCTTCATGGGTGGCCACGGTACGGCGCGCACGGCGGATGATTATCACCGGAGCCTTCTTACTGCTAAGCTATTGACCGAAGCTGGCTACTTTGTCGTTTCCGGCGGCGGGCCGGGCATTATGGAAGCGGCCAACCTGGGCGCTTACCTCGCCGGAGTACCTGAGGAAGACATCAGTTGGGTGTTGGACACCCTGGCGAAAGCGCCTACCTATAAAGACAAAGGATTTCAGGAGGCTGCCTACGCCATTCTGGACCGGTTCCCTGACGGGGCCGAGAGCCTCGCCATTCCTACCTGGTTCTACGGACACGAGCCAAGTAACCTGTTTGCGACATACATCGCCAAATACTTCAGCAACAGCATCCGGGAAGATACCCTGCTGGCCATCGCCCTCTATGGCATCGTGTATGCTCCGGGCAGTGCGGGCACTACCCAGGAGATATTCATGGATGCCACCCAGAACCACTACGTTACCTTTGATTACGTTAGCCCGATGGTTTTCCTCGGCAAAAAACGGTACACCGAAGACACGCAGCTCTTCCCGCTCATCGAACAACTGGCCGCTGGCCGGGATTACGCTAAATACCTCTACCTTACCGATGAACCAGCGGAAGTCGTTAGTTTTGTCGACGCTCACCCCCCTCTTTTTGTTGAATAAACAACCCGATATGCGTACGTTTCTCCTACTATTGATGGCCGTTATCTTCTGTGGCTGTACTTTCTTTCAAAAGATCACCGGTAAAGCACCGGCAGCTCCTGAGGTGGCAGAAGTCCCCGTGAACGTAAACGGACCGGCCTACGACCCGTCCACCAGCCCGAAGGTAATGACGTCCTCCACGCCGTTGCCAACGGCAGCGAATAACGGCAGTCAACCCGCAGCCAACGGGCAGAATGCCCAGCAGCCCACCGCCTACGGGCAGGCTTCTGCAACAACCCAAAACAACGGTCAACCCGCAGCCTACGGGCAGAATACCCAGCAGCCCACTGCCTACGGGCAGACCCCTGCTCCTTCTACCTATTCTGCACCTGCGACTGCGGCCGAAATGGCAAGCAAAGGAGGCCAGGTACCCACTGCCTACGGCAATACGACCACCATGGCCCCCGCCACCGGAGAGCAGGCCGTACTGGCCGCCACCCTCAACGGATTGTGGGTGAACAGCGTAGACCCGAAGGAAGTCGTGGAATTCACCACCGACCACTACTCCACCTTTTACGAAGGCCAGCTACTCGTGCAGGAACCCATGAGCTATCATGCCCGCTGCCCGGGGGATTGCGCTGGCGGAGAGTCACTGGAAATCGCCTGCTTCACCATTACTGGACCAGCGGGAACTGACTGCTACGGCATCATCCGGATGACACCACAAGTGCTGGAACTGAGTTTACTGGGCGTGAGCACAGAAACCATTATTTACCGAAAGCAGTAACATAAAAGCGCTCATTTCACTCAATCCGGCAAAAGTCCGCCACACGTCCAACAATTCGACCATTGGGAATATATCCTATTGATCCGTCATACGTTCTTATCTTCCTGATCCTACTCGAAAACAACATGAAGCAACTACTACTTTTGGTCTTACTGGCCTGTTCTACCCTTCTCTCCGCTCAGCTGAACTCCACGCTTCGCTCCAACCTTCAATACGAGGACGGGGTAAACGATGTCTGGGGCTACGTTGCTCCTGATGGTACTGAATACGCCATCGTCGGTTTGCTCGGCGGAGTATCTTTTGTCAGCCTTGCCGACCCCGATAATGCCGTCGAAGTCGTTTTTATTCCCGGAGACCGTTCCCCCTGGCGGGATATGAAGACCTACGGAGAATATGCCTACGTTGTTGCCGATAGAGGAAACGATGGTATTGTTGCCTACGACCTCAGTTTTTTACCCGACAGCGTGCCTACGCGCCAAAACCGGTATGCGATTCCAGGCTTCACGACGGAGTTTAATCAGGCCCATAACATTTACATCGATACCATCATTGGCCGGGCGTATACCGCCGGTGGCAGCCAACAGGTGAACGACGGAGGAATACTGATGTTTGACCTTACCGGAGACCCTATGTCTCCCACCTACGTTGGCCAGGGGCCGGAGACTTACTCCCACGATGTTTTCGTCCTGGGCGATACCATGTACTGCTCGGAAATTTTCGATGGCGAAATGGCAATTTACGACATCACGGATCTCGATAGCATCGTTACCTTAGGAACAACCATCACGCCCTTCGACTTTACCCATAATATCTGGACAACAACGGACGGACAATACGCCTTCACGACCGATGAGCGGGCCGATGCGCCCGTTGCCGCCTATGACATCAGCGATAAGAACGATATTAAAGAAGTGGATCAGTTCCGCCCCCTGGGGTCCATCAATACCGGGACCATACCGCACAATGTCCACGTTATCGACGACTACCTTTCCATCAGCTATTACACCGATGGTCTGCGCGTCGCCGACGCCAGCAAACCGGACAACATCATTGAGGTCGCCAACTATGACACCTGGCCCGGTCCCAACGGCGACTTCAACGGTGCCTGGGGA
>ENA-ORXT01006321-ORXT01006321.1-marine-metagenome-genome-assembly--contig:-NODE-6321-length-11060-cov-11.491851_pt1 | contig 11060 bp, 9 predicted proteins | sample MGYA00237868_ERZ511482 | MGnify/ENA metagenome assembly ERZ511482
AATTTGATAGACCTGTGAATTATGTTTGTGGCAGTCTGTGTAGTTCCCATCCATACAAAGATTTTAAATATACTAATGAAGGAATAAGTTTTAAAAGAAATAATAATATAGAAGAACGTCCTGGGGAGTATGAAGTCATAGTTCTAGAAGATTAAATTAGTAAGACAATTCTAACTTTTGACTAGCTACAAAAAATATAGCCATGTTTAATTTCTTAGTAGAAAAATATATCAAAGAATTGAATCAAGTAAGGTGAGATAAAAACCCGAGTATTGGAATGCACAATGCAGGCTGTTCTGAAGTAATCAAAAAATTGAAATTAGCAGGGCATGAAATAATATTGAATACTTACAGGGCTAATTGTAAAAATGGAACACTAGAAGAAGCGGTAGCATATTTGAAATTGAAAAACTTATTCATTTACATCACGTCCGTTCAGAAAGAAAAAGTTGATCCTACCGATTGGGATTGGAACGTTCATGTAAGGAAACAAATAATTTTTCTGGATGATATTTGTGAGGGAATACCTACCAAACCAACCGATACTGCCGAATACGAAATAGTAGATTGGCAAAAAGTGGATAAAGAATTGGAAGCGCATGGACTTTATCAAAGCAGCACATAACGAATTTATTTTTAAGAAAAAATTAAAGCCAACCAAAACGTTAGAAAGTATCTTAAAATAAGATAGGATTAAAAACATTTTTTTCTAAGGCAGAGTGTAAAATAAGATTTATGGAACAGAGAAAACAACATAGGTTATCCCAAATACTGGATAGTAAAATAAAAGAAATAAAAATTATTTAAGTATCGAAGAAATAATAAAAAATGAAAACACAGTTCTTCCATAATTTTGGCACCTCATTAGTCGAAGGACCAGAGTACGATAACTTTGTGGCAACATATCTAATAGAAGAAAAACACATTGAGCCGAATAATGGTTACTTAAAATTGGATTTTACGGAGGAGGGCAAACTTGCAAAAGCTTCCATTCGATTTAATGGAAAAATGCAGGCACTTAGTCGATTCAAATACCTCAACATTGATGCAGCAATTGGAAAATTACCTTATAAAAATTATGCGCCCAATATACCTTTAACTATCCATCCAAATGCCAATGGCATTAGTTATTTAGGAGGGAATCCAAATAATTTTATCGTTCCTTCTCCTGCTGAATTTAGTAAATTTCAGTACTTCGGTTTCATCAGTAAAGAGGAAACTTGTTTCCCAGATTTAGAATTCGATATACATCTTACCTTTCCGCTCTTCTGTAATGCGGATGATTTATATTTAGATTATTCAAAAGTTAACGAACCTCAAATTTTTAACAAGGATAATTTTTTCACAGAAGAAGTATTTGATGGTATGGATAGTTCCTTTGAAATTGAATACTCGAAAATTCCGATTTCCTTTGAACCATTAAAAGGGCATTTGTATGGACAAGATAGCGTTGGAAGAGCAGGAATTTATGCCTGTAGTTTTGCTGGTGCATACAATAGACCATTAAGTCCGATTACTAAGAAACCCATGAATTTTTTATGTCAAATTGATGGTGGCAGCGATGTTCCAGTCAAATACAAATCCGTTTCAAAAGGTTCTAGCTTATATGAATATGATTTTAAACAGTTAGAATTCTATTCTGGAAATGGAGCTATAACTTTATTTTATGAAAATGAAACTAGATTAGTCCTTTATATCATTGATGGTTCTTAAAAAATAAAATAGATGGCAGAAAAAACAAAATTTCGTTAAATTTAAAGCTAAAAAAATGGCACAAGAAACAAGCCCAAACGAAAGAATCTGGGACGAACTAGCAATGAATGGTGTTTTATGTTCCCAACCAAAATTAGAACTGACCGCAGCGCAAGCCAAGCAATACATTAATAAAAACGGCTTTTACAAAGACGACCTAAAGGGAAAAAATGTATTGTGCCTTGCTTGTGGAGGTGGACAACAAAGTATTGGTTTTGCCTTATTGGGTGCCAATGTAACCGTTGTAGATTTTAGTAGCGAGCAATTAGCAAAAGACAAATTAGTAGCTGAGAAATATGGGAAGTCGATAAGCATTATAAAAGCAGATATGAGAGATTTGTCTTTTAGTGAAAATGCAGTCTTTGACATCGTGTATCAACCCTATTCGATTAACTATATTCCAAGTACTGAAAATGTTTTTAAGGAGGTCGCAAGAGTGATAAAACCAGGTGGTTTATACGATTTGATGTTTCATAATCCGTATATTCATGGCTCTTGGAAAGACGGCTGTTGGGGAACCGAATGGAAGACCGCAGAATTATGGGAAGGAAAAGGCTATCCGATCTGGCAACCCTACAAAGATGGCTCCCCAATCAAAACCCTTGACCCCAACTGGAATTTTACGAATGCCAATGACGAAGCAATTAAAATAAAGAGTCCGCAAGAATATAGGCATACGATGTCTACCATCCTAAATGGGTTGATAAGCAATGGTTTTGAAATATTAGAATTTAAGGAAGAAGTAGGGCTAAATTATGATAGTGTTCCAGGGACTTGGGAACATTATACATCTTGTGCGCCTCCTTGGATTTATGTACTAAGTAAAAAGAAAAATATACCTCAATGAGATATTTGTCTAAACCGAAGCTTATGACTCTTCAATCATAAAAAGCAGCTATGGAAAAAAGATTACTGCGCTTCAAAAAAAACTTTTAAATCATCTACATAAACAGGTTGCTCTACACTAGCGACCACCACCTTATCCGTAAATTCTGCCAACTCTTTTTCTAGCTGCTTATCAATATGTAGACTGAGGTCTATTTTTCCTTTATCAGAAATACGTTCTTCAATTTCTAACCATAAGACAAAACAGATGTTAGAGCGTTGTGCCGCTAATTGATGAACGATATGCCAAAACGCCCAATCTTGACGGATGTACCATTGAGAGGGAATAAATTTTTCCACTTTGAGAAAGAGTCGATACCACCATTTTTTTCTCAAAAATGCAGCAATGGCCGTTGTTGCCCGGAAAGTATCTACTAGTTTATCGGCCATCTTGGTAATAAAAAGGTTGGTTTCTTTTAATACGGCGAAGGGTTCTCTGTAGTAAGGATTTCTATCTCTAAAATTTTTTACCTCTATAAAAACAACCGTTTCTTGTTTATAAATTCCAATAAAATCTACGCCTTTTAAACCTGCCCCTCGCAACTTATTATAATATTGATGGTCATCATATTTTTTAATTATCCATGCGGAATCGTCAAAATCAAATACTAAGTCACTTTCATAAAGGCGCATGGATTATTGGTTTAATTTAGAAGACGTGCGGGTAGAAAAACTAGACTCGCTACTCTACTCTAAACGTTTTTCGATGATGTTTGGTGCTACCATGTACTTTAATTGCTGCTCGGTGTGCTGCCGTTGGATAGCCTTTATTCGTTATCCAAGCATAATTCGGAAATTGTTTAGCTAGTTTTTCCATTTTTTCATCTCGATGCGTTTTTGCTAGAATGGAAGCAGCTGCAATAGCGGCATACTTTCCATCTCCTTTAATAATACACTGGTGCGGAATTTTTTTATAAACCTTAAAGCGATTTCCGTCGATTAGTAGTGAAGTAGGAAGAGTATCTAGTTTTTTGATTGCTCGGTGCATTGCCAAAAAAGAAGCATTTAAAATATTGATGCGATCTATTTCTTTAGGGGACACAGCAGCTACTGCCCAAGCGATAGCAGATTCCTCAATAATTGGCCGTAATAAGTCTCTATTCTTCTTTGTTAATTTTTTAGAATCATTAAGCAAAGGATGGCGAAAATCAAGCGGTAAAATGACGGCCGCTGCGTATACAGGCCCTGCCAAACAACCTCTTCCTGCTTCATCGCAACCTGCTTCTATTTCTTTTTTATCCAAATACGGTAGTAACATCTTTTAGGAAGCAAGATAACTTAATATCTTAATAAATTGTTGACTAGTATATTTTTGTTTATTTTTCCAAACTAGACTGGACTTTAGCTATTGGTCTTTAGTCTTTGGTATGATAATGCCTACGTTCAAGCATGAGCGTACTAAAGACTAAAGACCAATAGCCAAAGACCAATTTATATTCTTGGTTTGCACCAATTTAATTTAACATAAAGCAATGTCTAAAATTACTAATTTACTCTTGCTTCTTAGTTTGTGCATTAGCCTTCCTGCTTTTGCCCAAAACTTAGCGCCTTGTGGTACACCCGCCGTTAAATCCACTTGGCTAACCGACTTCCAACAGCGACCTAAAGCATATTTCAAACAACAAGATAGTATCTTGTATATTCCAATGACGATACATAGCGTTGCGGATGATGATGGGAGTGGACATTTTGGTACGGCTAATCTATTGGATGCCTTCTGTTCGCTCAATGCTGATTTTGCACCAGCAGATATTCAATTCTATCTAGCTGGAGATATTCAATTAATCAATAAAAGTGCTTTTAATGAGCATGAGACGGTCGTTGAAGGCGGACAATATATGCAGCAGTATGATGTAGCCAATACGGTGAATACTTACTTCATGAGGGATGGTGCAGGGAATTGTGGTTACAATTTACCTTGGGCAAGTATGGCTGTTAGTAAATTTTGTGCCGTAGGTAATAAGACTACTTGGGCACATGAAGTTGGGCATCATTTTACTTTGCCTCATACTTTTTTAGGTTGGGAAGGAGGGATAAGTCATGATGGAAGTATTCCTTTAGATTATGAGGCGACTGCACCAGATTTTGTACTATATAACTATACAAATTTTAAAGAAACACTCCTACAAGACACGCTAATTATAGATACGGCTTATGTAGAAAAGGTAGATGGTAGCAACTGCAAAATAGCTGCGGATGGATTTTGCGATACGCCACCAGATTATCTCAGCATCAGATGGAATTGTAATAGAACAGGCATTAGCGATACTCAACAAACCGATCCTACTGGCGAAAAATTTCGTTCTGATGGTAGCTTTATCATGTCTTATGCCAACCCAGGTTGTACGAATCAATTTTCATTGGAACAAATAGCTGCCATGCGTGCTTATATTCTAGAGGAAAGAGGCGATTTATTTATAGAACAACTGCCTACAGATTTACCAATAACAGATAAGACAATTCTAACTACGCCAATTAACGAAGAAGAAGTAGCCCTTAATACAATAGAATTAAGCTGGTTGCCTGTAGAAAATGCGACTCGATATATTGTAGACGTTAGCTCTAGATCCTCTTTTCCGAGTGGTTTAACTAGCACCTATGAAACGGACCAGACTAGTGTCTTTCCTACAGGTCTACGAATTAATCGAACTTATAATTGGCGGGTTCGTCCTTATAACCCTTCTTTTACTTGCACCGATTATTCAGAAGTAGCAACTTTCAATGTTGTGGAAGAGACTACTTCTACTACGTCAATCACTGGCTTAGCGTCCATAAATGTCTATCCAACAGTTCTCCAAGCAGGGACGTTTTTAAATATATCTTTAGAAGCCACTACAGCGATTAATGGACAGATTAGTTTAGTCGATCTTAGTGGTAAAAGATTGTATAGTGAACAGGTAAATTATGATGCGGGTATTCATGAGGGGACAATAGCGACTAAAGGGCTTGCAACGGGTTTGTATTTAGTTGGACTGGAAACACCAAGAGGGCAGGTTTTTAAGAAAATAATTATACAGAAGTAAAAGAAGTAAAAGAGGGGGGCGAGTTGCGGGCTTTCTAGTGGACGTGCCGTTATTAGTATGCTAGCGCAAAGGCTATTGCCTTGTGCTGACTATCAGGAAGGCTATTGCCTTCCGATGCTTGCCATTGGTAGTAATTTAGCTACAACGTTTACATTTCTCTCTTAAGGCAATAGCCTTAAAGATAGTCGGCACAAGGCAATAGCCTTTGCGCCAGCAAGTAAGAGAGTACCAGCAAACAGGTGAAATCTCTTACTCATAAATAGGAAAACATTTCAGTTCAAAATGCTGGCGAGAAAGCGAATTTTTTGGAGCAACCGACTAGAATGCATATCTTCCAAAACACGCTGTTCTGCAATTAATGTCAATTTTTTTTAGAAAAAAGGTTTGGTTTGTTTAGTTTTATAGCTTTTAATCACACATACTAAATAAACTACACACCTATGAGTAACAAGTACAAAATAGTAGACGAACAGAGTCTACATTACCTCACACTCACTACTGTCGGTTGGATAGACCTTTTTACTCGTCAAATCTACCGAGATATATTAATAGACAGCCTAAAGTACTGCATTGCTAATAAAGGCTTATCTGTACATGGCTATATTATTATGTCAAACCACCTGCATTTAATATTAAGCACACAAGCACCTTTTCAATTGTCTAATGTCTTGCGAGACTTTAAAGGACATACAGCAAGGAGTGTTTTCCAATATCTAAGAGATAAGAAGCAAGTAGAAAGTAGGCGAGATTGGTTGCTGCATGTTTGTAATTATCAAGCCCTTGGTCGGAGACATCGACAAGAATACCAGTTGTGGCAGACAGATAACCATCCTATTGTATTGCAATCCGCAAAAGTAATTGTACAGAAGCTAAATTATATACACCAAAACCCAGTTCGAGCCGGTTTTGTGGAACAGGCATCAGACTGGCTGTATAGTAGCGCTGGTTTTTATGAGACGGGTAAGGGCTTATTGCCTGTGTCTGTTTTAGATTGTGCATATAATTTAAGGCAATAACCTTAAGGATAGTCGGCACAAGGCAATAGCCTTTGCGCCAGCGGGCAGCTGGCAACAGACCAGTGAGGATAGTTGGCATAAGGCAGTAGCCTTTGCACCAGTGGGTTGTGCATATAATTTAAGGCAATAGCCTTAAGGATAGTCGGCACAAGGCAATAGCCTTTGCGCCAGCGGGCAGCGGGCAACAGATTATTATGAGACTGGTAAGGGTTTATTGCCTGTATCCGTTTTGGATTGTGCATATAATTTAAGGCAATAGCCTTAAGGATAGTCGGCACAAGGCAGTAGCCTTTGCGCCAGCGGCAGCGATGCAGCGAGTTATGGAATTTTTTTCTAGCGAAATTTATTTCATAGCGTTACCCATTACTGCTACGCTAGCGCAAAGGCTATTGCCTTGTGCTGACTATCTGGAAGGCTATTGCCTTCCGACGTTTATAGTAGCGAGTTTTAACGTTTACATTTCTATCTCAAGGCAATAGCCTTAAAGATAGTCGGCACAAGGCAATAGCCTTTGTGCCAGCGTTTCGAGAAAATCTGCAACTCGTAATTCAAAACAAACATGAAAACCAACCAACCACACAGCCCTTACTCACTAGTGCCTTATCTCAAGGCAATAGCCTTAAAGATAGTCGGCACAAGGCAATAGCCTTTGCGCCAGCGTTTCGAGAAAATCTGCAACTCGTAATTCAAAACAAACATGAAAAACCAACCAACCACACAGCCCTTACTCACTAGTGCCTTACCCATCCTATTTTTACTGAGTATTATCCTCTACGGGTTAGTATTAAGACCCTATGTATTTCGCCAATCCATCATTCCTTTAGAAATTATTTTTATCAGTGCTTCATTTTTTGCGACTAGTCAATTATTGTATTTAGGGTATTCTTGGGAGACAATTATGGCCAATGCTATTAAAAAGCTAAGTAAAGGATTACCCACCATTTTGATTTTGTTTACCATCGGCATCGTCATTGGTAGTTGGATAGTAGCAGGAACTATTCCTATGTTTGTATACTATGGGATCAAGCTGATTAATCCAGATTATATTTACCTCTTAGCTTTTATTATTCCTATATTCTTTTCCTTATTTACAGGCACTTCTTGGGGTTCGGTGGGTACAGTAGGAGTGGTGATTTTGGGCGTAGCAACTGTTGTTAATGCGGATTTGGCAATTGTCGCAGGGGCGGTGATAGGTGGTGCTTATTTTGGGGATAAAATGTCTCCGCTTTCGGATACAACAAATATTGCCGCTTTGGCAACTGATGTGGATTTGTACGAGCATATTAATTCCATGCTCTACACCACTTTGCCTTCTGCGGTTATAGCAGCGATTATTTACACCATACTGGGCTTTGTTTATCCAGCTACCTCTTTAGTGAGTGATTTTTCAAAAGTAGAAGCGACCTTAACGGGTATTACCTCGCTTTTTAATTTCCATATTTTATTGCTACTGCCCGTTGTTATCGTGTTAATGGGGTCTTATAAAAAACTGCCGACTATTCCTGTTTTGCTGGCTTCTTCCTTTGTAGCCTGTTGTTTAGCTTTAGTTTTTCAAAATTATACTTTTGGTGATGTGGTGCAATCTATTTACAAAGGGTTTCATACAGATATGGCAGTTTGGCAGACTGTTGTTCCAGAAAATATCAGTGCCTTATTTAATAGAGGAGGTTTGTATGCTTTAAATGATGCAATTATTGTGGCGCTATTCGTATTTATTTTTATTGGCATCCTGGATACTATCAATGCCATTCCGACCATCGTAGAAAAGGTATTTTCTTTTGCTAAAAGCCGGGTGGCAGTGATTTTATCTTCTTTAGTCGCAACGGGTATTACCAATAGCATGACGGGGAATCAATACGCCACTAGCTTTATTGTAGGAGAAGCCTTCAAACTCAAGTACGATAAATTAGGCATCGAACGCAAAGTTCTTAGTCGTTCATTAGAAGACTACGGAACGATGTTAGAAAGTATTGTACCTTGGCATCCGACGGCTTTATTTATGGTTTCCGTGATGGGCGTAGCAGTTGGGGATTATTGGTGTTGGCAACTATTGACTTTGATTAATTTGGTCATTGCTCCTTTATTAGCTGTTTTAGGTATTGGCTGTTTTTATAAAAAAAACAGATAGCACTATTTGTATTTTTCCATCCTTATACTTAGCAAATACAGGAATAAATCTACTCCTTATCGCAAGTTTTTTTAATTAAGGTTATTTTTGCAGACTTTATGGACACAAAAATTAAATTGCTACCTTTTTTTGTTGTCCTACTACTAAAAAATAGGAATAAAATAAATTTACAATTTTTGATGCTCAAACCTTTAGTAACGACAAAAAAATCAATTGAAAAACTCAAATACACTAGTTATTTTTTTGTCAATACTTAGAAGCTTTGATTTTTAAAAACAAAATTGTCATTTTATTTTCCTTTGTTCCTAAGTGAATTGCACAGACTTATGTGCTACAAAAAACAATTATGTCACAACAGTTAAGCGAGCAGGAATTAGTAAGACGGGAATCGCTACAAAAAATTAAAGACTTGGGAATCGAAGCATTCCCTGCAGCAAAAGTAGAGGTTACTTTTAAATCAGCTGAATTTACAACGGTAGACTTTCAAAAAAACTTGGTAAAGGAAATTGAAAGTTTGAAAAATATAGGCACTGTTAAGGCCAAACAGGTAGCTACTTTTTTAGCTAAAAATAAGTTTAAAACAAGTGCTTTATTAGAATCCGAATTTGGGTTCACAGAGGAAGTGGAGTTTGATGCGAGTGTTGGAAAAGCAGCTATGCCTTTAGAAGAATTCGTAGGTGGATTGCGAGCAACTGCAATGGGCAATTTTCAACAGGAGAAAAAACCAGTGGTACACATGGCTGGTCGTTTTATGGGACAAAGAGGTCCCTTCGCAAAACTACAAGATTCGGAAGGACGCATTCAGTTATATATTAAGAAGGGGGCTATTGGCGAGACGGATGAAGAGAAGACGAAAATTAATGCTTTAGTAAAGCAGTTACATATTGGTGATTTCATTAGCGTATCTGGTTATTTATTTTCCACGCAAATGGGCGAAGTTACTTTGCATGTTGAAAAACTAACTTTCTTGGGTAAATCTCTTAAGACTTTACCCGTTGTAAAAGTAGACAAAGAAGGAAATGTCTATGATGAATTTAAAGATCCAGAACTACGCTATCGCCAACGCTATGTAGATTTGACAGTAAATCCGCAGGTAAAAGAACTTTTTATAAAGCGGTCTAAGGTCATCAAATCTATGCGTACCTTTTTCGATGAAAAAGGCTGGTTAGAAGTAGAAACGCCTATTTTGCAACCGATACATGGTGGGGCAGCTGCACGACCATTTGCTACACACCACAATTCGCTAGATATGAAACTCTATATGCGAATTGCGAATGAATTATATTTAAAACGTTTGATTGTAGGTGGTTTTGATGGGGTGTACGAGATAGGTAAAATGTTCCGAAATGAGGGGATGGATAGAACGCATAATCCAGAGTTTACCTCTATGGAAATTTATGTGGCCTATAAGGATTATATTTGGATGATGGAAATGGTGGAGAATTGTATTGCCTATATTGCGCAAGAAGTAAATGGTACAATGAAAGCACAAGTAGGAGAGAATGAGATTGATTTTACGCCACCTTATCGTCGTTTAAGTATGCACGATTCGATTAAAGAATATACAGGCATAGATGTTTCAGAGTTGGACGAAGCGGGTTTAAGAGAGGTGTGTAAAAGCTTACACATACATGTGGATAAGTCGATGGGCAAGGGTAAATTAATTGATGAAATTTTTGGCGAAAAGGTAGAAGACAATTTAATTCAACCAACTTATATTACAGACTATCCAGTGGAAATGTCTCCCTTAGCGAAAAAACATAGAAGCAAAGAAGGCTTAGTGGAGCGTTTTGAATTGTTTGTAAATGGGAAGGAAATCGCCAATGCTTATTCTGAGTTAAATGATCCGATAGACCAGCGTGCTCGTTTTGAAGATCAGTTAAAACTAGCAGCTCGTGGAGATGAGGAAGCAATGGTGTTAGATGAAGATTTTATCCGTGCTTTAGAATACGGTATGCCACCAACTTCTGGACTAGGTATCGGCATTGACCGATTAACAATGATGTTAACCAACCAGGCTTCGATACAAGAGGTGCTGTTCTTTCCGCAAATGAAAGCGGAGGATGGACAGCAAAAAGACAAGGAAGCTTAAAAGTATTAATTGTAATTGTATTCAATAAAAAAGCCGAGGTAGTACTACCTCGGCTTTTTTTATTGAATGAAAGCATTTTTGTCTCAAAATTTTATACCTTGTTATTAATAAAAATAACAAGCGATGACCAACATCAAAAACACCCGCCTCTTCTCCCTAGACGT
>ENA-ORXT01006322-ORXT01006322.1-marine-metagenome-genome-assembly--contig:-NODE-6322-length-11058-cov-10.949822_pt1 | contig 11058 bp, 12 predicted proteins | sample MGYA00237868_ERZ511482 | MGnify/ENA metagenome assembly ERZ511482
CCGCCGGAATGATCCCCCCCCCCCCGTTCCAGGCAGCACGCTGCAGGGTGACCCCCCACCGCCCCCCCCAGGCAGCGCTCGTACGGGCCCCAGCCCCTGACGCATGGTGGCTCGGCGGCCACCCCCCTCCAGATGGCACGGATCGCGGCTCCCGCCGTCCAGCGGCGACCGTTCGGGCTCAAGCACCCCCTCAGGCAGCTCGCAGGGCGCCCCAATCGCTGTGGCACAGCGACCGGCCCGATCTCGCCCCTCCAGGCGGCGCAGTCGACGGCCCCTGCCGCCCTCGCGCCACGACCTCCCCCCACGTGGGCCCCCAGGGAGGGCTAACGCAGGCACACCACACCCGACTCGACAGCCCCCCCCCTCTCAGATTGCCCTGTGAGCGATGCGTGGGAGGCACGCGGACGCAAAAACATTCAACGCGCTTCCCTTTGAGCACGCCGTAACTGAAAATCTCGAGAGAGCTGTAGGTCCGCTTTGGAGAGGAGTGGTCCAGATCGATAACCTCTCGTTTTTGAATGATATTGAAAAACTAAGGCTGATCGCTGGCCCACACGCTGCTCGCTTAAGCGTGCGATCTTATGTACTGCTTTGAATCGTTCGACCAATGAGAGAGCATAAAAGAATGGGTTCGGCTTGGGACCGACCCCATTTTCGGTCGGGAATGTGGTCGGTCCGGCACAGGCCCCATTTCTGAAACCAACATATGCATTGTTTTTACGTCATTTGATTTGGTTGAAACGAAGCCTAAATGTGGTCGGAGACGTTGATGCGGGAGCGTTCCGGCCCCATTTCCTTAATAATGAGACACCTTTACGCCACGTTGCGCCAAGTTTCGCAAATATGACTTGGGGCCGACGTTGCAGGGTTAGCTCTTACCGGAGGACCACACCGCACACAAGTCGTGCAACCGCATCCCACACATGTCGGGCAATCAGACCACGTACGCCCGCACAGAAAAGAGACGGTCACGTACGCAAGACGGATCCATGCGATAAGAGTGAAGGTCCATGTACCTAGCATGTGTGTTCCCAGTAGCCTCGAGTAGATCTGTGAAAGAAAAGCAACGACGAGGAACATTGCATGCGCCAAACACACATCATGCACAGAGGAGCAAACGAGAAGAAAACGCCGCGCAGAGGAGACAGATGCTCGTGACAGACGCGCTGCATGCAAAAACAGAACGTACGCACACTGCCCTCCTCGATTAATGACTCTACTGACTCTTCCACTGACTCCTCTGACGCTCCAACTGACTCCACTCACTCCACTGATTCTGCAACTCACTCCACTGACTCTCCAACTGACTCAACTGACTCAATTGACCATCATACAAACTGGCAGTTCGACTGATGTCCACATTTTCACCAACATACATATCAGTCACAGATATACACACCAGCGTCTCCACGTGTATCACACCATGTGGGTCGACCGGACGACGACGCAAGATGTCACTGCCCAAAGCGGTGCAGGTGACGGATGCCTAGGACACGTCCAAGGCCAGCGTTGGTGCAGCACATGGCACCAAGGCGCCAACCGACGACAGAGCGTTGGGCGGTTGGGCGATGAGGGAGGTAGAACTGCAACGGGCTCGAAAAATGTGGCACTGAGAGCGACAGAGAAAACGGAACATGACAGGGGAAGGGGGAGGAGTGTGGTGCAAGGGTCGGCAGGGACTGGGATACCGGATAGTCCTCGCCTGAGACGACCCGCAGACCCCCAGTCTCATGTGTGGCTGGCGCTCGGCCGTGGTCCATCAACTAAAGTTTTGAATTAGTTTAAAAACTGGTTATTGGCCACCGAACACATTGGATGACGTGGTTCGGCCGCGCGAACCATTAAGGCAACCCAAGCGCCGAGGCGTGTTCTCCGACGTGAGGTGCACGCACGAGTAGAGTTGCACACGACGCCCCTACTTCGAGGGCTTTAGAGGCGCGCGACGGATACAATGCCTTACTGACGCCCCATTAGGAAGCCAAAACGCCCTCACGACGCCCCAAGTAGCACCCTCAAAATTCATACTATCCATTAAGTGGCACCCTTATTGTGCTCTCACGTGTCATTTTTGTGTCAAGACTGGGGGCCTGTCCCCAACCAAGGTGCGCAGCCGCCACCTGCTGAACGATGTAGACCACTCTTCAAACTTTCTCTTCGCGACGCGTTGCTGACGCCGTCTTGAGTTCGGGCGTTAGGGGCGCACAACGCCTAAATGACGCCGTGGTGACGCCCTTAACGACGCCCTTGAAACCTCCCCGGGCATTCTTAGCATTCCTACCCGCGAGATCGCGGCCTCCGCTCCATAACTTACCTCGAGTTGCTCTGTTCAGTCGATCGATGACCCAGTTTTTATGAACTTGGTGAGACGACGATTGATGCCAAGCATATCAGAGAATTGCTGGTCAATCAAAGTGAGGTATGCCACACGTGGCCCCCGTGGTAGGTCGAACATCACCATGGAAGAAACGGACTTATCTTGTCGATTGGAGACCACTTAGAGTGACAGGCTAGAGCCCCCGATGACGTAACCCTCCACCACCGCGCCGCCGGCGAGCAGCTGGCCCCCCCACCTGTGCTGCTGCCGCCGTTGCTCCTTTTTCAGCTATGATGGGTGCACCGTTGAGTTGTCCTCATGGCCGGAGTCCCAGCCGCAGTCCCTTGAGTAATAAAGCAGAGCCGTATCAACGAGCAGTGTGCACAGGCCGCCAGTTACCTGTCATCGTCTAGAGATGAGCGCAATAATAATCGACCCTCGTTTACAGAAGTATTATTATATGTCTCGCGATCTCTCAACGTTCGACCTAGAGATCAGATCCGGGCACCTGAACAACGTTGGTAACAGAAATTCCCTTTCTCAGGCGCCGTGCCGTAACAGGGGCCTGAACGGAATTTCCTCCCGTTCAGGATGACCATTGTTCTGACAATGTCTCGGGTCCCCCCCCCTGCGTTCACCGGGAGCACCACGACACGAGAGCCCCCGCCAGACACCGCTTTACGCGTATCCGTCATGCCCCAGTTCGTGACAGCTGCTCCAAAAATCTAGCTTAAACTCATGACCAGCGAAAGATAGACATACGACTGGCTTCAGCAGTCTCTCACGAGGTCGGCAGTGTTCTCCGTTTCTGATGGGGCGCTCCTTTTTATTGTCTGGAAACTGAGGTCAAAAAACGACCGGTACCAGTTCGTGACACAGCGACTGAGTGTGTGGGAACGACCTGCAATGGCACATTACAGTTGGAAAAACTTACCTTCGAACGAACAACTTTACCCAGATCGCTTAAGATTCTTGCCTGTGTGACCAATAGGAACACTCTGGTGAAGCGACTGCCAAGCTGTGACGTGGTTTCCGTCGTTCCGTTCGGCCCCCTCCTCAGTCCCTGCTGCGACAACAGCCTACACGGTTCGCCTGCAGGCCCGCCCCCCCCCCCCCCCCCCCCCCCCCCCCCCCGCCGCAATAACGCGGTGCTCCTCATGCAATTTGCCACGCCCGCCCTTCTCGGCGCACAGACGTTGGCCAGAGACACTTCGGCCCTACCCGCACTGCAGGACTCGCCCTCCTTCCCCCCCCCCGTGTATCATCACCCATCACGCGAGAGACGCCCATCGACAGAGAGACTATGCAACAGATAGTTTTTTTCTTGTGCCGAACGATTTGAAGCACGCTATCAAGAGCACGGAGTTTTCATAATCGGCAACTTGGCGCGCTTCTCACGGCGAAGCCAGCAGGCCCTCCTCGTCCTGGAAGAAGAAAAGTGGCGGACCGGGCCTGTGCAGGGTTCGTCTATGGTGCTTTTCCATTTTTTTGGCCACGTTGCGGGACGCACGGTTTGCCCAAACCACGACTTGGCACAACCGCACCCCCTTTAAAACCATCAGAATCGCCGATGACAAGCGAGTGTGAAAAGCCAGCATGTCTGTCACCCACGCCTCTTGCCGTGCCCCCGGCCTTCAGACGAGATTAATGTGACCCAGGCCCGTAGAATCAGTTCTATGGTGGCCCTTCTAGAAGGAGCTTCGGCGCGCCTCGCCCACAAGCGGCACGGGTGGGAAGAGCAACGCGCCGCCGACGTTGGTTTCTGATGCGAACCCCTGATAGGGGCCTCGATGGGGGGTGTATTTCTTAATGAGGTGATGCAGGTCTCCCCACAGCCGCCCGGGGAGCGCAAACCATCACCGCCGTCGTGTGCTCTGTCGGCCATCTATCAGTGAAGTGCATGGCGCCAGTGGTTGTAAAATCTTGCGGGCGCAGGTCGATCCCGCGCTGTGTTGTGCATCCCGGAACTGGCGACAAGTCCAGGGAACCCCCGTGTGCTGCTCTGGTCTCTTGTGCGTGTCCCCGATATCGTACGGCCGGGTACCTGGCACTGTGCAAGTGAGACGGGCCGTCTGTGTGTGTAGGGGGCTTAAACGGATCCTTTGGAGATGGCAGTTGCGCACAGCTCCTCGCAGTGTCCTTTTCCTGTCAGGCTGGGGCCCGCTCTGAGAGATTTAGCCCATTCGGTAAACCGCGGCTTCCTCTTTTTTTTTATTCCGAGGCCCTCGAGCTGTTGGCATGAAGCAAAGACCATCGCTTTCAGGGCCATGAGGGTCGGGGCGGGCGGCGGTTTCTGGGAGTCGTGGAGCGGGCCACAACTCATGGGGTCGGTTTGGCGCGAGTGCCAGCCAGCGAGGGCCGGAAAACACGCTGCACTGCCCCAGGACGCGTATCTCTTCGCCTTCGGTCGGTCTCACCCTCCAGCTTCGGACGTTTTCGTCGCGTGCCGTTGCCATTGGGCGTCACGGTCCATAGCAAATCGATTTGCGCGCTTTTTTCCCGACTTGGGATCTTTTGCGATCCTGTAGCGGACCGTCGATGCCCATCTCCCTTGCAAGCCCGCCTGGGGCTAATCGGGGGCAGGCGAAAACTCGGAAGAGGCTGGGGGGAGATCCCGAGGAGTACTTCTATGGCACCTTCTGTCGACAACCGAGCTGTCTTGCACATCCCTACCACCACTCACGCGCTTGCCCCCACGACACTTATCTCCAACTTCGCCACAGGCTCTCACACCCTCCCTCATCACGAACATTCCATCTCTATCCCCACTTCCATCCCGGCTCCAAGTCATCATGGCGGACCAGGGCACGTCTCACCTGTTCACCTCCGCCGTGCCTCGCCTAGCCGCCGCTCATCTCTACTCTCCACGCTCCGGGACGCCTACTCCCCGTACCCGCAGTGGTCGTCACTGTGGCGCCTCGCCGTCTAACTCTCGCATGCACGTCGGGGGGACTGCAGCTGTTCGCGTACCACTGCCGCGCAAGGCTGTTTACGAGACAAACCTCGCGCGGCTCAAGGTTTTCATCTTGTCTGCCATCCCGCGCACCCTCCGGTGGCTATGCAACCCATGGCGAGCCACTTAACTGCGCCTTTGTGGGTCGCCAAAGTTTTATCTTTCTTCCTTAACCATCCTCGTGCCGTGCGCAATCAGGTTTCGTGGATGAAGGCGACCGAGTGATATGTGAGAGTCGATGCCTTCTAGCTGTTTATTTTTCTTTTTTTCATAAGCTTAAGTATGGCAACCGACGACCAGGCGCACACGCCTCCGTCACCAATCAAAAACTCCGTCGTCTCATTTTCTGTTTTTTTCCCAAGACATCCATCACTCTGTTTCCACCTGTCCGCGGCAACCCGGTTGCAGGCCGTCCAATTAGAAGAAGCGGAGGGGAGAGGGCGGCCACAAAGTACACGAAAGCCATTGTTGAAGCGTCTTCCATTGTGGTGGTGGAAGCGCGAGTGGCCGCCGTTTTCACGCATGTGGTACAGGTGAGGGCGAAGAGGAATCTCTAGGTCCGTCGCCGCGTTTTTCTGCCACCAGCCACCGTCTCACATATAGCGAATACAGCTTCTCACCACCTAGTCTACCACGGCCGTGCTGTGGGCGGCTAAAACCTGCGGGGGAGGGTCGGGCGTGAAAAATATAGGTAGGGATAGGGACTACGAGATGATCATTCGCGCTCTTTGGTGCAATTTCCACATAGTGTTGCACCATGGCAACTGCCACTATTTGTCACAACCGGCGACGGTCACGTGGGCGCGAGCGGGTCCGCCGCCACAGCGGCGGATGACCGTACGTCATGGGAAAGGGAGACCAATCCGATGCGAGTGACTCTGACAGGTGGCGTATGAAGGCACTACGTCGAGAGTCTAGGGACGGTGAAAGGACGCTGCCCTCACTCCGAGTCGGACGAAACAGTTCTGTCCGAAAAACGGACGTGGCGGCTCTAGGGTTTCTGCCGCAACCAGTGGGCGAGGCCACTGGTGACTCAGCACGACGGCACGGAAAACCGTCGCGTCGTGAGCGGGCGCCATGGCTTGCGGTGTCTCTTGCGTAGGCCGGCCACTTTTTGTCATTGTGTCGTCGGATTGTAGGGTGAGAGGTACCGCACAGATGCCGGAACAGCCACGTGGGATAAAAGGGAAGGCCTAGATCTGCTGAAGTGGGGTCCGGATCAAAGGAATTCTTACTGCGATACTGGAGTGAGGAAAGGGGTGGTATGACAAATTGCTCTTCGGCAAGCCAGCTGACGTACCCACAGGCACCAGCGCAAGCAAAATCCAAAGTAGGCATTGCGACTCTTGCGCCGCAATCACTCGGCGCCAAGCGCGTGTTGGCCCGTAGCGAAGATCCGCTGCAAAATGTCATACCTGTAGACGGCATGCCACTGGCGCCATGCACACAGTCGAGGCGGGCGATGGGCAAAAGCTCGCGCCGCCATGTGCCATTGAGTTATTCTCCACTCCAGGTACCTGGCTTCAGGAGGCACAGCAGAATCTTCGGCGCCGGCGGCCAGGCGACGATCTGGGGGGCTGATGGGTGTGCTTGGACGCACCCCGCCAGCGCTGGGGCACTCTTGTCGCTGATGCGCAGCGTCATGGTACCCTCAACGCTTTCCCCAAGTTTCTCATCGGCGTGAAACGGCACCGGCATGTCTTTAGGGTCCTGCGGCCCGCTGCTGGGCACCGTAAGGAATACAGCATCCTTTGTCACTGCGGCTTCCCGAGAGATTGAAACCGCATTTCTTATTCTGGGACTGCAGCGATCCAGCCGAGCCATCTCAGCAGCGCGACACTACCATGTCATGAGGGCGCTGCAACTGGTGCCTTTCCATTTGCATGCGCGCAGATCACGGAGTTGAAGGCCGGCAATTCAAGGCAGGAACCAACCTCGCGACGGCGCCGGAGGGTGCAGCGACAGAAATCTCCCGCTACTCACGCTACAGGCATCAGCGCGAAGGACTCTGAAAATTTCGGGGGAAGCCACGAAAATGCGGGGAGGGTAGCAGGCGCGGGCTGTGCGGCCGTGGGAGACCCTGGGGACGTGGGTCGGACGCCTCTGCCACCATTCCTGGGTCTGTGGAAGCGCGGTGTCACGCTGGGTGGCTAACGGAGTGGCACCTAGAAGAAAGCGTCTTAAATGCGTTCGGGCCCTGCGTCGATGTAGCCCCCCGACGTTAGCGAGGGCGTCCTCTTGGAGGGGCGGGCTAGGCACAACATCACTGACCTGGTTGCTGGTGGGCGCACCTTTCTCTGTTTCTGGGTCACTATTGGCCCTGTCGGCCGCTCATAGCCCGCATACATGAAAGGCGCATAGAGAGGCCACGTGGTTGGCGGACGTCACCTCTGCACTCGACACAATACCGTCAGTAGTATTTATGCTGCCCCTTTTTGGCATCACGCTGAGCAGCGTGCTCCCAATTGCGTGCTGCAGAGGTGGGGGCGATGCACAGGTTGGCCACGCCGTGGCCGACGCCGTAACTCCAGCTAGTGTGTCGGGGTGCCAGCGAAACCTTGTATCGTACCATGACAGGCCGTGGGCCCGGCCTATCCAGCTATGATGACGCTGCGGGGGACGGCTACCAGCGCTGGCGCGGCTGATGGCGCCGACGCATCCCCTGCCGCCAAAGGCTGTGGGGGTGGACTACGAGCATGAGGCAGACGTACCAATGTGGCTGCTGCGGTGCATCGGTAAGTAAAGTGTCAACCCCCGTGGCCTGCAGGCCCCCCTTTGTGTGACAGGGGGCGTTCATGTCTGCGGCGGTTGCAACAGAACAGAAGCCCGAGAATCAGCATCTTCGGTGCGGTGGCGACGTCGGGCAAGCGGGGGGGACTCCGAGTCGCTAACTTGATAGTCGGCCACACGCACCGCAACCAGGTGAGATCTGAAAGCCTGGCCCAAGAAACGTACAAGCGCAAGAATCGAAGCAAATTGGGTGCTGGAGTGATGTACGCCCGATGGATTCCTTTTGGTATGCCGACCGGAGAAGATCCAACCCGAGACCAGAGACAAAATGAATGCCATAAATTGATGTGGATCGGACAGCAAAGGTCCCCGTGACCGAGTGAGAAAATGCCCCGCACAGTAGTTGGAAAAAGGAGAATGCGATAAATGGTTATCAATCCTCCCTGTTTTAAACATTGCGTCTGCTTCGGTTTAGAATTAACGTGGCCTGACCAGTAATTGGCAGGAGAAGACCTGTTATTAGGGTGTGCTATGCTCCGTAACCCAGATTTGCCCACGACGTGAAACTCGTGCTGCGGCAAGTGGTGCAGTGACGCAAGTCGTGAAGGGGTAGAGGCCGTCGTCGTGTACACCGTGGTACCACGTTTCTAATCGTAGCACCAAAGACATTCGCAATGATTGCTTCAAGTTACTGAACAGTGAAATCGGGTCGCATCAGAGCGGGACATCAGTCCCTAGTCCTTTTGTGGTTTTGCAACTAACTGTATATGCCAGAGCGTAAGCGTCGCGTGCGCGGATGTCTCGTTTATTTGTGCACGCTGCACGTGCTCCGTTGAGCTCGCAGCTTCAGCGTGTGCTCTATCCCGCGGCAGTAGCTGTACAGACCGCGACCGCGACACCACCATTCCCAGTCGTTTGGTAGTCACTCTACCAAGAAACCCCCATGTTGCTTTTCCGTCACCACGGCGTGCGGTCCCACTAAAGGTATTCTTCTCACGTGGGTGCCCCAATTTTGCCATCGCCCGCCCAGAGGGCTCACGTCATCGTCTACAGCCCCGTCTGTCGGTGCTGTTATGTCCGCTGCGCTTCTTCGAGGCGATGTTGCACTTGGTGGAGGCTCGCAGCAGCGGCGGCTGCGCCGCCACATGCGTTACATCCAGCGTTGCAGCTCGCGCTGTGTGCTTCAGCCAGGTCCCACGGTGGGCGCTGCTGCATCGCTTGTGGCACGCCTTTTGCCCGCCGCCAACCTGCGTTCGACGATGGACTCGCCGTGCGTTTGTGGCGCTGGTTGGAGCACACGCTCTCTCTAGCGTGGCCGCGGAGGTTCACAATTTTACTTCATGTCGCGGTGCGGTCAAAAAGTGACGCCACAGTCATCATTTCATTGTAGTAAACATAGATGCGACTCCGTTCACCCCTGATATCCCTATCAGCCCAGTTTCGTGCAAGTTCTCGCCGAAGCGCCTGCTCGTGGTGGTGGACAGCAATTTCGGCAGAAGCAGATACCCTTTGTATCCCTCGGCAACACTGCGCCGCGCCGCCACGGCTGTCAGACGGGGGCTGGAAGAACACAGAAATAAATACCTTCTGGAGGCGGTCCTGCCTGTGCTCATAGTAGTAGCTACGACAATGGAGCGTACGCCGAGCAATGTGGTGGCACCTGCCTCGGTATGCGAGCAGGCCTAGTGACGCCGAGTGTTCCTGACTCGGCCAACGCCCCTGTCCTTCTTGCCACTGGCAAACTGAGACACTACAACACTCCTTTCGAGAGGCGTGAAGGTGAGTGCTGTCGGCACACTTCATCTTCATGAAAGCACTTTGATTTATGGCAGCGTCGAGGGCCGGGTTGCTCGGAGGTGCCGTTGCCAAGCCCATTTGCACAGTACGTTCGGTGCCGTCTCGTTGTGAGTTGAAGAGTGCACCGCTGCAAGAAAAAAGTGCTTGCCTGTGGCTCTGCATGCAGCGGCGCTTGACGGGTGTGCATCTCTCTGTCGACTGCTTCGTCAGTGCTGCGCCGATGGCAAAGAATAAGGACTCTTTCTCGAAACGGTATTCCCATTACATTGGAACTGGCTTCCGCGATTTGACTTGAAGTCTGACAAGGCCTATGATCTGACGAGCAGGCCGGCTTTCCGCAGTTGTATCGGACGGCTCCCGCCCCGGCCATGTTTCCTTCTTTGGATATGTTGAAGGAGGCGAGAAGGCCTCCGCGAGTGGAGACAGCGTGCCGGACGTGGGAATGTAGTTGTCGCTGGCCACCCACGCGAACAATGGCCACCGTGACAACCAGTCGCCGTCGCGACCTGAGCGTCCTGACCTGGGCGTGCTTTCTCTCAAATGTGGTTGCGGCCGAAGATATGCTTTCCAGCTGGAACAAGGGCCGCTAAGGCGATGTCCCCGCCATCTTTTGTCTCCTGTTTGTTGCTTCCATGAGAAGAAAACTTTATAGACGCGTGCATCGACCTGTTGTCGGCCAGATGTCGGGGCTCTGTACATGAGCAAGTGCAAAGCGATAACAAGCTACAGTCGTTCTACAAAAAAACCTAGCACTAAGCCAAGATCAATAGTACAGTCGTTCCACAAAAAACCTAGCACTCGGCCGACATCAAAAGTGCGTCCCATATGTTCCTGGTTTCTTGCAAGCGCGGCCACAATTAAGTGACGTGTCCCAGAAAAAGTCTCAAACCCACTTCTGTGCTCAATAGAATTTGGGTGCTCCAACACACACGGCAACGCATGACATCGAAGAGCTCTCCAGCGCCGTCACTGGCCCCGCACGTCGGGATGCCAGGCCCGTCGACCAAATTCGCTGTTCCCCCCGTGGCGCGCGTGCCAGGCGTCACACGTCCAGTGTCGATGATCAGAGCGCGGCCCCGGGCGTGTCGCCCACTTCAGCTGACAGCCCAGTGCGAGCAGGACTGAGACCAGTAGATCTCGTCCTCCGCGCCATTTCGAACCGCTGGCAAGTCCATTGCGAAATCATAGGGAATCGCAGCATCTTTTGACCCTATCTTGATCCCTGAACGATGGCCCGACGGTCCAGATCACAGGCCCGTTCTGG
>ENA-ORXT01006323-ORXT01006323.1-marine-metagenome-genome-assembly--contig:-NODE-6323-length-11058-cov-3.405519_pt1 | contig 11058 bp, 4 predicted proteins | sample MGYA00237868_ERZ511482 | MGnify/ENA metagenome assembly ERZ511482
CCCGGCTGGTCAGGTTGTCCAGCTTGCGGTCTTTCAGGTTCTTAAAGATCTCCTGTTTCTCCTGAAATTCGAAGGCGGCTTCCTGAATTTCGCCAAGGTTCCAGCTCGGCGGGATGTAAAAAGTGGCCAGCCCCATATTCGACTGGTCTTTGTTGGACGCCAGCCGCTCGGCGAGTTCAAAAACGTCGTTGAAGTTGGCGGTACTTTTAGCAACCATCAGTACCTCTTTGCCCCGTACGGAATCCTGATTGCTCACCAGCAACTGCGAGATGGAAAAATCGCGTGGAGCACGCAGCAGCCGGGGTGGGTCTACGGTCGTCAGGGTCAGTTCTCCGCTTACCGTGTCGGGGTATACGTAAAAGGAACTGAGCAGAACCAGGGCCAGGACACCGATGATGAGAAAGATGGTACCATAGAGGGTCAGCCACGATGGGGGCTGGTTGATGATCTCTTCCATATCCTGGCTGCGCTGAGCGTATGGCATTGGCGGTAGGTGATTAGTCGTTAGCGATTATTTGGTAAGCCAGCGGGAAGTTTTAAACCGATTATTGCATCCCGCGCGCCGTCGCCCCCTTGATTTTTCGGTGTCCACCCCGCTGGAAACACGACCAAGGTAGCGGATTTAGTCAAATCGAACGGTCCGGGGCTGCCATTGTGATGTCAGTTCCCCAGCAACGTCTGATTGCGCACCAGCCGAAAGTAATTCGACCGTGTCCTCATCAGTTCGCGGTGGCTGCCCTGCTCCACGATGACGCCTTCGTTAAGCACGATGATGTGATCGGCCCGCTCGAAGGTGGAGTGCCGGTGGGCGACGATGACAATGGTTTTATCCTTCATGTAATCCAACAGATCGTCCATGATCGTCACCTCCGTAAAGGCGTTGAGTCCGGTGGTGGCTTCGTCAAGGAAGAGGTAATCGGGCTTGTGGTAGAGCGCACGGGCGATCAGGAGTCGTTGCTGTTGTCCCCGGCTCAAGCCCGTGCCCGACTCCCCGATAATGGTGCCGTAGCCGTCCGGCAACCGGTCGATGAAGCGTTCGATCTGCGCAATTTTCACCGCCCGGATCAGGCGCTGCTGGTCGATGTACTCTTCGCCGAGGGCGATGTTGCGCGCGATGGAGTCGCTGAAGATGTACCCGTTCTGGGAAACAACGCCGGAAACCGAGCGCCAGAAGGTCTTGTTGAGGGTGGAAAGATTGGTCCCCCCGATCAGGATCTCCCCCTCGGTGGGTTGGTAGAAGCCCTGCAGAAGTTTCAGCAGGGTAGACTTACCGCTGCCCGAGGTTCCGACGATGGCCGTAACCTTTCCGACCGGAATTTCCGCATTGATACCTTTCAGCACCAGCGGCGCGTTGGGTAAGTTGTAATGGAAACCGAGGTTGCTGATCGTCAGGCCGCCATCGCCGGGCACTACGCTGAGGCGATGATCGCTGTCCTGCTCGTCGGCTTTATTATGTATCTCGTTCATCCGCTCCAGGCTGATCATGCTTTCGCGGTACCCGCGGACGAACTCGGTGAAGTCTTCGATGGGGCTGTCGAGCTGCGCCAGGATGTAGTGAATGGCCACCAGGGTACCGATGGTGAGGTGGCCGTTGAGCACGGCCGTGGCGGCTACCAACGTAATCATCAGGTTCTTTACCTGGTTGATGGCCGTTCCTCCGGTGGTCTGCCACTGATTGATGATGCTGAGCCGGACGCGGGTGCGGTACTGCCCGGAACGTTTCCGTTCCCAGGCCCAGCGCTTCTGGCGGGCGGCATTTCCCTGTTTGATCTCCTGGATCCCGTCGATGATCTCCATTAGTTGTTCCTTACCCGCCGCGCTCTGTTCAAACAATTTAAAATCAAGATCGCGCTTGCGGCTTTCCTGCCAGCTGACCCAGGCAATGTTCGTCACGGTACCCAACAGGAAGATGGCGAAAAGCGTGGTACTCCACAGCGCCAGGACGATGGCGAAGGCGATAAAGTTGATCATGCTGAACACCCGGACGAGGGTGGGGCCGGTCAGGAAATTCTGAAGCCGTTCGTGATCGTTGATCCGCTGCAACAGGTCGCCCCGGCTGCGGGAGTCGAAAAATTCGAGTGGCAGGCGCGTCAGCTTCTGGATGTAATCGCTCACCAGCCCTACGTTGACCCGGCCGCCGATGTGCAGCATGATGTAGCGCCGCAGTGCCGCCAGCAGCGTGGTGGAAAGCAGCAGCACGCCCTGGGCCACCACCACCAGCAGGATGAAGTTGTAATCGTCGTGCACGATGCCGAAGTCCACCATGTTTTTCAGCAGGTAGGGCATCAGGATCTGCAGCATGCTGGCCAGCAGCAATCCCGCGCCGAACTGCCACAACAAACCGCTGTAGTTGCGGAAATATTCAGCTACGTACTTCCAGCTGCTCTTATCGATTCCCTCCTGGTCCTTGGCGAAAAAATCGGGCGTGGTTTCCAGCACGAGCACGTTGCCGCTCGGCCGGCCGTCGTCTTCCTGGGTGTTGGCCCAGTGGCGGCGGACTTCGGCGCGGCTCAGTTCGCGCTTCCCGTAAACGGGGTCGGGGTCGGCGATGAAGTAGCGGTCCTTGCGGGTGCGATAGAGGACCACGAAGTGATCTTCGTGCCAGGGCAGGATGCAGGGCAGGGGGATGTCCTGCTCGAGTTGGTCCAGCGTAACGGGCAGGGCCAAAGTTTGCAGGCCGATACTTTCGGCTCCCTCGCTGATGCCCAGCAGACTCACGCCTTCCCGGCTGATCCGTGTTTTTTCGCGCAGGTGCTCCAGGCTGTAATACCGGCCGTGCTGGCGGGCCACCATGCGCAGGCAAGCCGCGCCGCAGTCCATTTCTTCCAGTTGCTGATAATAGGTGAAGCCTAACATATACCGGCAAAGATAAGGGGTTCTACCTCAACCGGCTACGCGCGCCGATCGGTAGCGGAACTTTCGGGCGCGGTGGATGGGTTTGGAAGAGCAAGGCTATTCGGACCGGCATTGCAAACACCGGCAGCACTAATACGTTAACCGGTCAAACTCACTCTCCCCGCCTTGAACAGTATTCGGAACCGCCAGATAAGCTACCTTCTATACTTTGCCTTGCTGCTCGTTATCACGGGATGCGCCAGCTATAAGCTTCAACTGGACGAGGCCGAAAAGGACTGGGCCGGCAAGAACGGTCCCGGCACCCGCGTCCTCGCCCACAAAACCTACCTCCTCGGCGATGCCGGTAATGCCGGTGGAGGCGAAGTCCCTCCCGTACTCGCCTTCCTTAAAAAAGAACTGCCCGCCGCCCCGCAAAACAGCACCGTCCTGTTTCTGGGCGATAATCTGTACCCCGGCGGTTTCCCTCCACCCGATCATCCCGAACGCCCCATTGCCGAGCATCGTCTGCGCGTACAGACCGATGCGCTGCAAAATTTCCCCGGCCGCGTGCTGTGGGTGCCGGGAAACCACGACTGGTACCGTTTCGGACTCGACGGGCTCCGGGAACAGCGCAACTTCATCCGTACCGAACTCGACCGCAAGGACATTTGGGAACCGAAGATCGGCTGCGGCGGTCCTGCAGTGGTAAAAGCCGATGATAACCTGGTATATATCATCGTCGACAGTCAGTGGTACCTGACCAACTGGAAACGGCACCCGGGCATCAACGAGAAGTGTGCCGCCTCCAACCGAACCGAATTCATCCGCCTGTTCCGCGAAGCGGTCCGGAGCAATAAAGAGAAACAGATCATTGTGGTGATGCACCACCCCATGGAAACCTACGGACGGCACGGTGGGCATTTCACCCTTAAAGATCACCTGAAACCACTGCCGGTGATCGGCTCGTTCCTGCCGTTCATACGGGGTAACGTCGGTACGCCACAGGATAACCTGAACGCCCGTTTTCAGGACCTCCGGAATAAGCTGCTGCGCATCGTAAAGGTGAACGGCAACGCCACCTTCGTGTCCGGCCACGAGCACAACCTGCAGTACATCGAGAAAGATCTTCAGCGCTACGTCGTTAGTGGCGCGGTGTCTAAGACCGGACCCTCCGGAATGGGGGAGGGGAGTCGTTTTGCCTACGGCGGGCGGGGCTACGGGGTGCTGGACCTGTACGAAGACGGTTCGCTCTGGCTATCGTTCTACGCCGTCAACGATGCCGGCACGGCAAAGGAGCTGCTCTACCAAAAGCAGATCAGCACGCCCACCGCGGAAAACCTCTACGTAAAACCGGATGAATACACGGATTACCCCCTCGAAACAAAGTCGATCAAAGCGCAGCTGGTCCGCGACGATTACAACCGGGGGAAAACCGGTCGTTTCTTCCTGGGAGATCACTACCGCAACGCTTACGACCTGGCGCTGGACATTCCCCTACTCGACCTGGCCACCTACAAAGGCGGACTGAAACCGGTAAAAAAAGGCGGCGGTTCCGAAACGATCTCCCTGCGCCTCGAAGCGGAAGACGGGCGGGAGTACACCATGCGTTCGCTGGAAAAAGACCCTGCGGCCACGGTCGGACTGCGGCTGACCCGCTCCAGGATCATTCAAAAACTGGTGGAGGACGGCTTCACCGCTTCCCATCCCATCGCCGCCCTGCCGGTGACCGGGCTGGCGGAGGCGGCGGGCATCAACCATACCAACCCCCGCATCTTCTACGTGCCGGAACAACCCGCACTGGGTAAGTACAACCCGCAGTACGGCCAGAAGGTCTACCTCGTCGAAGAGCGTCCGGACGATGAGGACTGGCGTTCTTATGCCGACTTCGGCGAACCACAGGATATCCGCAGTACGGCCCAGACGCTGAAGTCGCTCCGTTCCCACCCCGATCATGTCATCGACTACCCGGCCGTGGCCCGCGCCCGTGCATTCGACCTCCTGATCGGCGACTGGGACCGCCATGACGATCAGTGGCGCTGGAAGAAAGAAAAACGCGCCGACGGAAAAACCTGGTATTCGCCCATTCCGCGCGACCGCGACCAGGCTTTCTCTAATTACGATGGTGTTTTACTGAAAGTCATTCGCAAAATCATCCCCGCAGTGTCTCCACTGCGACCCTACACCGGGAACCCGAAAAAGATTGCCGCCTCAACCCGGGGAGCCCGCTTTTTCGACGCCACTTTCCTCGCCGGCGTGGACCGGGCGATGATGGAGCGCGAAACCCGTTTTATACAGGAGGCCATCACCGATGCCGTCATCGAAGCATCGTTCCGCGCCGTCTGGCCGAAGGAAGTCATGGACATGGACGGGCTAAACATCATGGCTGCGCTCAGGGTGCGAAGGGGCAACCTGGCGCGGATCACCACGGACCTTTACGAATTCCGAGCCCGGAAAGTTGAAATTCCCGGCTCCGATTTGCCGGACGTATTCCTGATCGACCGACTCGACGATGGCAACGTACGGGTGCGGGTTACGGCCGGTTCGCCTACGGAGGGCACCAAAAAAAGCGTATATTTCGACCGCACTTTCTATGCTGCTGAAACCAGGGAACTGTTGCTGTACGGATTATCGGGAGAAGACAAGTTCATCTTCACCGGAGACGGCAGGCCAGGAATGCGCATCCGGATCATCGGCGGACCGGACGAAGATACGGTGACTTATGGTCCGGACGCCACTAAGAACGATGTTGGCAACGTCCACTATTACGATTACACCGGTAAAACGGAGGCGAGTGACATCGACGACGTGCGCGGCATGCAAGACCGGCGTTCCCCGTCGGCTAAGTACAACATCTATAGCCGCCTGGCGGAAAACAAGGACTACAATTTTTTTTCCATTCTCCCCGTCCTCGGCCGTAATCCGGACAACGGTATTCTGCTCGGGGCTATCGCGACGCGTACGACCTACGGCTTTAAAAAAGAACCCTTCGCCTCCCGCCAGCTCCTGAACGGACGGTTCGCTTCCGAAACCGGCGGGTTCCGCCTGGGGTATGAAGCGGAGTTCACGGATGTATTCGGAGACAAGGAGCTGCTGATTGAAGCCGAGGCGCAAACTTCGCTTTACGGAGTCAATTTTTACGGCTTCGGTAATGAGACGGTGAACGAAGAACGGGAATCTCCCCTGGGTCGGGATTTCAACCGGGTCCGGCTTCAATCCGTCGTCTTCTCGCCCCGGATCATGAAGCGCCTGAACCCCGCGGCGAGTTACAGCTTCGGCCCCACGTACTCGGTCATCGAGGCCACGCGGACCGAAGGAAGATTTCTGGCGTTGAACTCCCCGGACGGGGCCGATGAGGGAGTCTTTAGCAATCATCATTATCTGGGTTTTAACGGACGCCTTCTGTTCGACAACCGTATTCCGACGGAAATGCCCGGCCGGGGCATTCGTTTCCTGCTGGAAGGTGGGTACCAGCTGGCGCTGGCCGGGCCGGGCGTCGATCTGCCGACCCTGCGTACCAACCTTACGTTTAATCAGCAGGTGGACGACTACGGAAATCTTGTGATCGCCAACCGAATCGGGTACAACGGCGTGTTTGCCGACGACATCGCGTTCTTCCAGGCCGCCACTATCGGCGGCTCGGGGGAAAACCGGAATTTTCGGGGCTTCCGGCAGGAGCGCTTTTCGGGGAACCAGGCTTTTTATGTTAATACGGATGTGCGGTACCGCTTGCTGAGTTATCGGAACAGTAACCTGCCGTTTTCCCTGGGGCTGCTGGCGGGGTTTGACTTTGGGCGGGTTTGGTTGGCGGGGGAGATCTCTGATGTTTGGCATTCCAGTTTGGGTGGGGGCGTTTTTCTTAGCCCGCTGGATTATGCTACGCTTAGCTTTAATTATTTTGTCGGGGATGGGGGAATTGGGCGGTTTTCTTTTAGTACTGGGTTTTTCTTTTAGGTGCTTCGCGCCTTTCAGACCCCGGACTCCGCTTTGCCGCGTCCGGGGTTACAGCAGGTTTAATCCCTACGGGATCGGAATTTGGAATGAAACAGTATAGACACATACTGTTTCAGATTTTGTATGTATTTGGTTGGGTATTCTTACGTTAGCGTTGACTTTTGGAGTCGGGGATGGCTGATTCTTGAAACACTTTTGCCAATAGTGTTCACTGCCTAGTTCTGTTGCTTTCGGGGACAGTTGTAGTTTATACTGTACATGATGGAACTGGCAAGATTAAACCTCGATACTCATAAGTATGTGAAACTCCTCAAAGAAAAGGGGTTTACTGAAGAGCAAGCTGGAAGTGTCATCCACACTGTTCAGAATATTGATCTATCAGGTGTGGCTACAAAGCAGGATTTGCAAGACCTTCGTAATGAAATGAAGGATGAATTTCGCAGCCAGATGAAATTCCAAATCATCCAAACCGTCACCATCATTGGTGTCATGGCCGCTTTTCTGTCTTTCTTCGGTTAAGCACCTTCTCAAATCAAGCTCAACTAACTCAAGGTGAAACACCCCTTGAGGTAGTATTCACGATTTCTTCAGAAAACGACTGACACTCCGCTTACAAAATGTAGAGTGTACCTTTGCGCCAACTATAAACAACATTTTTAAAGGCTGCGATCATATTATGGTTGCATCCTTATTTGTTAGAGAAGTCAGGTCTACGTGTTCTTTCTAGCTTCCTAAAATAGGCAACTACAGGCTCTAAACTTACTCCAGAAGAAACTAACCCTATCCAAAATGAAACATCGCCAGCTTTTATTTGCTTTTTACGCTATTCCATCTTCTATTCTAATGGCGCTAATTATTGGCCCTATTCTACGCGGAGGAATGTTTATGGATGGGCTACTTTATACTAATATTTCAAAGAATATGGCTGCTGGTTTAGGTAGCTTTTGGCATCCTACACTTGATAAAGGAGCTGTTTTCTATGAGCATCCTCCTTTCTTGTTTTGGTTAGAATCTTTGTTTTTTAAAATCATGGGAGACCATCTCTTTATAGAAGACATTTATAATCTGACGATATTATTTTCTACAATAATATTGATGTACCGCATTTGGCGTGAAATCGTTCCAAAATCCCAGCGCGTACTATTTTTTTTTCCGTTGCTGCTATGGTTATTGAGCCAGGAAGTTCAACTACGATATCCAAATACAATGCTTGAATGTGGAATGACGGTATTCTTGCTAGGCACCGTATTTGTCTTCTTGAAAGTAGTTAAGTCACATCCACTACTTGCTTTTATAATCACGGGTTTTGGAGCTTTCGTTGCTGCTCTGTGCAAGGGGCCTGCAGGATTATTTGTTTTAGCTCTTCCTACACTCTATCATTTTTTCATCAAAAAAAGGTTAACCATTCAAGGTTTACTTATACCTGTTTTAGCAATAGCCACTTGCTTTACTTTACTTTTTTTAGTCAGCCCAGATGCTCTTTCCTTTTTTCAACAATATTTTGATCAACAAGTCTTAGCTGCTCTTAAAGGCGAGAGAATTGAAAATATCGCCGACTCAAGATTTGCTTTTTTGAAGGGAATTATTTTTCTCAATCTACCAGCAATTGCTGTCTCGTTGATTTTGGCATGGTCTAAGCCAAGAGAAAAAACTCCAAGCTTCAAAGAGGGATTGCTTCTTATCTCTTTGGGAATTAGTGCTGTACTACCATTGATCATGACAATCAAGCAAGCCACCTACTATCAACTTCCTGCTTTACCATTCTTAGCTCTTGGAACAGCCCTGTTGTTAACGAATAGGGTCGAAAAAATTTACACCTACTTCTTAGCTAAAAGCCAACCTCAGTTCATCCTCACTGCAATAGGTTCTATTGCTTTAGTGGGAAGTTCGCTTTTGGCACTTTCTATGGTAGGAACTATAGATAGGCGTGATCGCTTAAATGTCTCTCGTGCGGATACTATTTCCCGGATAATGGAGGAAGCCAAAGTTGATACATACAACTTCTTAACTATTGGAGACGATGGAGGATTCAGCCTACCAATGTACTATCCAATTACTGGTCACCTCAATCGCAGACACAACATTCAATACGATAGTTCTCAAAGATCCATTTTCACGTTACTTATTTTGCAAGATGAGAGAACTCCTCTTCCTAATAAGAAAGTGGTGTTCCAGGACAGTAAAGTAGTTCTGGTGCGCTGAAATATTTCGCACCCTGATTATTCAAACTGTACCAACGTATTGAAATCTACAATTATCTTAAAAAGTTACCCTGACTGAAGAAATTCAGTCAGGGTAACTCTTCATAAATATAATGATTTTCTCTTCGAGGTTAATCAACAACGTAGACAACACTTACTCCCGCTTTTTTTGTGCTACCGGCACCTGTTACTTCAGAATAGCTAGTAGGAGCATTGAACCCACTTGTTCCTAAGAATGATTTGATTCCTGTGCTAGAAGATATGTCATCATCCTTGAACGAGCACATTACAGTACCACCAAAGTCAGCAGCTATACCTACAGTATACGTACTTTTCTTTCCAAGATTTATCGCAGCCATACTAAGGTCTAGTTCTCCTGTTGACAAATTGTCGATCGGTAAAGTTCGAGCATAAACGCTCTGTGAAAAGTACCCAGTAAAGGTAAGAACAATATCGTTTGACGAACTACTAGTTCCTTCATTAATATTAACAGCGTCAAGACCATCATTAGTTCTCTCATTTATATCAGTAGGAGTATCGAATTTAAAAGACTTCCAATCAGTTGCGTTTAAGACGCTCGCATCAGACACAAGATATTTTATATTGTTATTTTGGCCTACAAAAAATAGATACAGTTTACCTTTACTAACCACAGCAGCTACTTTCTCTTCTTCGATATTAGCTAAGTCTTCAGTTCTCGTCTGGTTGAAATTATTTCTATAGGATTGGATAGTTGCTCCACTTGTAAAATTGATTCCATCAGATGACATCTGAAATACTATACTATTGAAACTTACCCAGAAAAGGTAGTAATTTCCTTTGTAATATACCGATTCAACGGGAGAAACATCTGAAGATCGCACTACCGCTTTCTGAGCAGATGCCCAACTTGACCCACTGCCCAAGGCATCATCATTTGTTGTTTCTGATACGTATATATCCGTATCAGTCGTGCCACTTCCTTCCCAGTACAGAAACACGTCATTACCTACATTTAAAGCTTCGGGAGTTTCCGTTGTGGTGAAGTTACTAGGCAATCTATAGTGGTTTTGAAATCCTGAAGAAGGATTTCCTGAAGAGGTACGGGTTGCATAAATATAGCTGTTGCTACCTCCCTTATGAAATGTGATGTAGCCACTATCTGTCGACTTTGTTAGATCAGGCTTGCCTTCTTTTTTTTCTTGAAGCGTCAATTCACTATCACCGTAAATCGAATCCGTTTGACAGCCAAAAAACACCAGTAGGGTTGACAAAAAGAGAAATTGTTTAAAAATAGTCTGCATGTGAGTACATTTATTGGTTTAAAAAATACGCTTAAAAAAAGGAAGTGATCAATAAAGCGATTACAATCACCGTTTGCACTTCTATTAAGCTAACTTCAGTTAACAAAATCCATGCCAAACTATAAATAAGTTGAATCATAGGTAATTAAATATTAAGATTTAATAAATCTGTTGAATTGTCGACTTCTTGTGTCGATATTTCGACAGGCTCGGGTCAATCCTACACCTATTAAAATTTCGTAGAGCCAACCATTCGTTAGCATAAGTGTTGGTAGTATTCGACATAGAGAAAACCTCATGTTGCCCTTCAGAAATGCTCAAATGATGAGCAACCTTAGATAGTTTGACTGTTGTCAAGGCAGTATTAATTTGAAAGTCAATCTTTAGACAAAATCGTGCTTGACCTTCATCAAGCCCGGCAAATTGCATATCGTCTAAAAAATAGAGTTAGATATTCAAAAGATCAGAAGAAGATATCGATCTCTATATAAGTATTTTAGCTGTTCTGACCCTTATTAATTCTCTCAGTGAAATGAATAAAAACCTTTTCAAGCACGATTGGGCTCAGATGGCTCACTTCAGCATGGAGAATGCCCTTGAGATGATCTTTTGGGTGAGAAGTGACGGCTCATTCTACTATTTCAATCCTGCTGTGTGCAAAGCTTTGGGGTACAATTCGCTAGAATTATTGAACCTTAAGGCTCAGGATATATTGATCGACTATGATCATGGAGTGATCTACCCCCAATAATTCGGACCACTAATTTGAGACATCGTAATAATCACTA
>ENA-ORXT01006324-ORXT01006324.1-marine-metagenome-genome-assembly--contig:-NODE-6324-length-11055-cov-12.982602_pt1 | contig 11055 bp, 5 predicted proteins | sample MGYA00237868_ERZ511482 | MGnify/ENA metagenome assembly ERZ511482
GGGGGGGGGGGGGGGGGGGGGGGGGGGGGGGGGGGGGGGGGGGCGGGGGGGGGGGTGGGGGGGGGGGGGGGGGGGGGGGGGGGGGGGGGGGGGGTGAGCGCCGCCACAGTGGTGGGGACACGGCGCGCCCAGGGCGTCGCCGTAGGCGTCTCCATACGCTGGCGCAAAGGCGCTTCCGTCTGCGGGCACGGAACGTGCGGCGCCGACGCACCTGCACCGCGGGAAAGAGAAGGAGTTCACGCCGGCGAGGGACACGGGTGCAACAGGAACCCAAAAAAAAATATTCACACCCAACGGCCATGCGCGCTCCACGGTCATGAGCAAGAGAGGAAAGCGGGGAGCAGCGGTGGGGAACAAAGTACAAGAAGGAAAAACCGGTCCGACCCTCAAGCCATGAAGCTGGCCATCGACTCTGCGTAGCAGTCTGGCTGCGACGTCGCGTCCGCCGCCAGCAGCTTCTCCTCGGTCGTCACGCCCGACAGGACGAGCATCGTTTGGAGGCCATTGTTCTTCCCAAACATGATGTCCGTGTCCATCCGGTCGCCGACCATGCAGATCTCTGACGGCGCCATACCGTACTTGTCGACAATGTAGTCGATCATGAGGGAGCTCGGCTTGCCCACGACAATGGGATCTTTGCCGGTGCAGCCCCTGATGGCGCCGACCATGGCGCCGTTGCCCGCCCACTCCTGTGCATCGGTCAAGTGCGTGACCGCGTCGAGGTTGGTGGCGATGAAGAGGCAGCCGGGGTTCTCATTGATGCACAGCTGCGCGTATTGCATCTTGTAGTAGTTGACGTGGCGATCAAAGCCAACGACGACGGCGCCAACGTCAGCGTCGTGGGGCATGGCCGACCCCGGCGACATGTCCGCCACCTTGGCCTTGTCCGACGGGCCGCCGAGGTAGGGCACGCCAATCAGAGCGAGCTCCTCCTCAATCCCCTGCTCCCCAATAATGTACACCTTCTTGCCCGTCTTGGCAAACTGCGTTTGCTCCAAGTAGGCCGCCGCCGCAAACGAGGAGGAAAAAATCTCCTCGGCCTCCACGTCCAGGCCGAGCTTGGTAAACTTGCCGAGGTACTGCTCCCGGCTCTTGGTCGAGTTGTTGGTCACAAAAAAGACGCGCTTGCCGAGGTCCTTGCGCAGGTAGTCGAGCGTCTCCTTGACGCCGTCAATGAGCGAGTCGCCCCGCCACACCACCCCGTCGCAGTCAAAGATAAACGTCTTGATGCCGGCGAGCATCGACGCTGGGTCAGACAGGCGGGGGGCCACGCCGGCGGTCGCCGCGGGGGCAGGGGCGGCCTTCATCGTCCAAGCGCCGGCGCCGCCGGCCGCACGCACGGGCGCATCGAGGACGGGACGCAGACCAGAGGGCGGCATGGCCGCATTCCGCCGCAGACCCCGCGTCGTGGTCGTTGCCGCACCGTGCCAAACGGGGACCGTGGCGGCGCGCGCGCACGGCAGGCCGGCTGCAATGAAGGCCATTCTGGCAGCGCAGGGGACGGGTGGGCGGGGGAGTTGGGCAGAACACCAACGGTGACGCGCTGCGAGCAGATGGGGCGGGCAGGTCGGACACCGCCGGCCGGGGTGGGCCACACCCGTAGACTACGTGGAAGCACCAAACGTCCGAGCAGTGGTGGCGGGCAGGCCGACGCGCCACTTGCTGTCACCCGCAACCCGCGGCGGCTGGGGGCGGCCGGCCACACCGCAGTGGCCGGCTCCGACGTCGCAGCGACCGATGCTGATGAGTCGATTCCACGCTTCAGCTCGGGACGGCTTGCCAACCTCACATTGCTGAGAAACCCGAGAGCATGGCAGGGGTCCGATCCGATTGGAACACCAGAGGATCAAGAGGGGGGGCCCAGTCCATAAGGTTGGCATATCGGTAAATTTGGTCGATAAACGAAATCGGTAAGGGTCGGTATCCCGATCGATACTCGGTATTGACCATTCGCTCAACGGTCGGTACATGTCGGTATGGTACTTACGTTATAACTGAAGATTGGGAAGAACTCGACCGATGCCACACAACGAGCGAGGCACGTGACAGACCCACTATTTATATTTGGTCACCGACCAGACAGACCAGCAAACCAGCCGCGATAAATATGGTATTTTGTCAGCGCGCAAGGCACCAGTGTCTGGCAAACAGACCCTCCCGCGCCACTCCAGGCGGCCCGCTCTGCCCGAGCAAGAGTGCCCACTGCCATCTCATGACGTGCCTGGGTATCTCCAGAAGGTAGTGTGGCGGTTGCGCAACTTCTGCGCCACCAACCTTCCTTTGCATCATGCTGTTGGCAGCAGAGTGGGCGAGCAGTTTGCTATCGACGTGTGTGCATTCACGCGTGAGGAAAAAAGTGCGTGGCTTGGCATGCATGAGAAACATTGACGGACAGGCGAAGGGACGGGTCCAAGCTAGCCCAGGTCAGTCACGGTCGGGGTCGTGGCGCTGGTTGGGTGGAGTGCAGAGGCGAGCAGTTGGTACGGTCGGGTCATGTGATGGTCTATGAGAGAGGGTGCGAGCGCGAGTGGTGCTCCAACTACACATCCCAAAAATTGGAGTTGTTAAGAAACTTAAATTACCGAGATATTGGTACGAGATCGGTAAATCGGTGTACCGATCGGGAAACGGTATCCAGAGTTGCAACGTTCGGTAAATGCCATCCCTACAGTCAACGGTCACAGCAGCAACTTGGGTATCTAATATATATAATTTTATTGTAGTTGACAACGTCGCGGCTGACTTAGTTTAACTACTCAAGGAGTCCGTCCACGAAAGCCGAACCAGGTTTGCTGCTCAGACCAAGGGAGAGCAAGAGTCGAGCATCGGATGAGCGCAGCCCAGAACCCCCCCCTGAGCCAGATAAAGATTGCATCGGAGCCGAACATCCTCCTCGTTGACGGTCTCGCTCAGTCGGAAAGAGGATTGGACTGCATCCAGAGTCCTTGCTGCGCTCCACGCGTATCCTGGCTAGGGTTGCTCAGAACGCCCGGGGCGTCGTTAAGGGCGTCGTTAAGGGCGTCACTAGGGCGTCATTTGGGCGTCGTGCGCCCCTAACGCCCCAACTCAAAAGGGCGTCAGCAAGGCGTCGCGAAGAGAAAGTGTTCATGGGGGTCTACATAGTTCAGCAGGTGGCGGCTGTGCACCTTGGTTGGGGACAGGCACCCAGTCTTGACACAAAAATGACTTATGAAAGCAAAGTATGGGTGCCACTTTGCCCATATTGCGAATATTGAGGGTGCTACTTGGAGCGTCGTGAGGGCGCTTTGGCTGCCTAATGGGGCGTCAGTAAGGCGTCTAATCCGTCGCGCGCCCCTGACGCCCCCGAATTAGGGGCGTCGTGTACAACCCTAATCCTGGCCATGTTCAAGAACATGCGTGTGCTGTAAGCAGGCTGCAGACTACGTACAGTATTTACTCGCACATGTACAGCATCACCTATCACTTAAGGACATCATAACTGGCAGAAGAATCTTCCGGAACGTCCAGCTATGCATTCCGACACAGCAAGGCTGGTCCGCAAGACTTCGGCGCAACTGCGTCGCCAGCACGCCGTTGTCGCGGCCGTCTACTTCTTGCATTCTTCAGCTGTTGCGTCGAGCGGCGCGCCGATGCCAGTGCCTCTGCCCACCGCACTCGCCCAAACCCTGCACTCGGCCGTCCCCGACGACGCAAGCGGCGCACACCTGGACGGTGTGCGTGCCTGCCTCTCCCTCACCCACGCTCTTGCGGTGCTGCTGCATCGGCTGGTTCCTTGTACTTCTGCGTCCCGTTCTGTCGTCAACAAGACGGTACTGGCGCGTCCGCTGGTCGCTCTCTTTCGTGTTGTCTTTCCGTTGCTTTCGTGCACTCTTCTCTCCGCACCCGAAGCCATGGAGCAACAGCGGGAGCTTCTTGAGCAGACCCGGGTCGCTCTGCGTGAGGAGCGCGCCGCTCGCTCTGCTGCGCAACCCCAGTCCGCCCTGCAAGGCACCAAGGAGCTCGCCACCAATGCTCTGGGGGGCTTGGCGATCGGCATTGGCGCGGTCGTGGCGGGCCCCATCGCGGGCGCGCGTACTAAGAGCGCCAAGGGCTTTTTTGCTGGCGTCGCCGGGGGGCTGTTGGTCGGTGTTGCCGCCCCGCTGGCCGGCGCTGGGACGGGCATCTACAAGTTTGGGACGGGCGTCAAGCACCAACTGCGGGGAAAGCGGCCAGACGAAGAGGGCGGCATCGACGCGTCTGGCACGCGGGTTGTGCTCGAGGAGGACGCCCGCGCGTATGAGGCGGAGCGGGCGGCGTTGTATGAGGGTCTACTGGCCGACGGAGCGACGGTAGTGCCGGCAGGGCAGCCGGCGGACACCACCTATTACAAGGTGCTAGGGGTGGATGTTGACGCAGATGCGGCGACCATCCGCAAAGCCTACTACAAGCTGAGCCGGGCCAGCCACCCCGATAAGCATCCAGATGACCCGCAGGCCAACGAGAAGTTCATCGTTATCAGCGAGGCGTACCAAGTGCTCAGCGACGATGAGAAGCGGGCGAGCTACCACGCCCACGGGAAGGACGCGGTCAACAATGACCAACTGCTGGACGCGGAGCGGCTCTTTACGCTGATGTTTGGTGCCGGTACGTTTGAGCGAGGTTCTCGGTTGGAGAAGAGGGAGGGGAGTGCTGGTGATAGGAGGCTAGCCAGTATGGCTGTGTGGGTGTGGCAGCGACAGTATGGCAGCGAGTGCGAGTCGGCTGGCATGAGCGATCGCGAGTGGACGCAGTATGAGGTGTGGGCAGACACCTGGGCGATTTCCTCTGCGTTATGTACGGCCCCGCTATATAGGGGACTTTCAGTACCTGCATGCCGCTGTGCCACAGCGGGGGTGCCAGGCTTGTCTGCACGGTACCTATTGATGTCTGTACTTTTTTCCGGCGTCTAACTCACCTCTTATGCGACGCACGACCCCTCCCGGTTCTTGTATGTTGCCATGTACCTACCCGCTTCACCCTCTCCCCTCACAGATAAGTTCAAGCACCTCATCGGCGACATGGCGACGGCGGCCATGCATCTTACGGCCACCCCTGGCGAAGAGTCCGACAGCCCGGAAACACGGGCCCGCCTCGCTGCCGTCCAAGCAGAACGGGAGAAGTCACTTGCCCGCCTCCTGTCCCGCCGCCTCGAGCGGTTTGTCCACGGCGATGAGACGACCTTTGTTGAGCACGCCAACCGGGAAGTTGCGGTCCTTCGTGGCGAGCCGTTTGGCAAGGACCTCTTCCACGCAGTCGGGTGGGTGTACGTCAACAAGGGGGAGATGGCACTCGGCGCTCTCAAGAGCCCCCTCGGGCTCATGGGCTACGTCTCGGAGCTGGAGGGCCTCGGCCACATGTTCCACACGCAGGTCTCGTCACTACGCGGGACCATGGGGCTCGCCGCTGCCGCGCAGTCGGCACCGAGCCGGGTAAGCAGCGGGGGCTCCCCCAAGGAGGGCTCCCCCACGGCCGGGTCGCCGTCGTCGCCAACGGGGGAGGAGGACAAGGCCGACCCGGATGCAGATGAGATCCACCAGCAAGAGACGCGGCAAGCAGTGAGCGGCCTCGGCGCGCTCTGGCTGGCCTCCCTAGTTGACGTGGAGACGACCCTCCGCAAGGTCGTTGGCCTGGTGTGCAAAGAGGAGGGCGTGTCCAAAGCGGACAGAGAACGGCGGGCGAAGGGGCTCATTGTGTTGGGAAAGATCTTCCAGTCGGCTTGAGGGTGGGAGGGCGAGGTGGGGAGCGCTCTGACCTGGACGACCTGCGCGTCCGAGAGTGGTCCCAGGTGTCTCTGTTTCTCCTGAGTAGGGTTTGTTTGGTTTGTTTTGTACCTCGTTTTATGCGTCTGGATCTGCGCGCCGCTTGTGCAGCGCTCGTTGCAGTCCGGCAGCTTAGTGTTCTTTGGTGGTGGCCCGTCGCTCAACCAAGTGTGTACTACATCTGCGTGACCCCCTTTGGTTCTGCTTGCATTGCTCGGTCGCTCCAAAGTCTGTACATGCCGGCTGCCGCGGCGACCCCCGTCCGTGCCCAACGCTCGCATCTAGGTTGCTCCCAGTCCCATACCGTCGCCACGCGTCACCGGAGAGTTCCGGCCCGTTTGCTCTTCCCACTCAGGGTGCCCTCTCTCCACAGCTACACCGACGGAAACACGCTCGCATTGATGCGGTACGTTGCCTTGACCTCCTCCCACTTGTCGTAATCAAACCGCAGAATGGTCTGGGCATTCTCCATGGGAGTCTCGGCGTCCCCCCCCGGGTCTGACCTCTCCGACACGCCCTTGGCGACGAGCGTCGGCACGTTGCCCCGCATGACGAGCCGCGCACGCCCGTCCTTGATCAGGAAGCTCGAGTGGAAGATGTTCTCCACCGACCGCGAGAAGGAAACGGGGTCGACGAGGAAGGAGTAAAAGGGGGTCCCGTCCGCGCCCCGCCGTGACAACTCGCGCCGCATCGTCTCGATCTGCAAGTCGGTTTCGGTCTTGTCGAGCTTATCCTTGTCGACGACGTTCTCCGGCCGCGCCGCGGCTGCCCCCCGCAGGGAGCCGGCCCGCGGCCCCGTCGGCGCTTTGCGCTGGATGGGCGCGCGGGGCTGGATGTCGGCGAGCCCAAACATAAAGTCGACTGCCGGCGCGCGCGCGTAGTTGCGCCACGTCGACTTGCCGAGGCTCGCAAAATCGAGCGTCGCCGTCGGCGCTTCGCCGTCCCCCGCCTCTGCCGCTCCCCCCGTCATCTGCGAGCGAATCTTGTTGACAAACGTGGCCGTATCAAAGTCTTTCAACCCCGTCTGCACCTTGGTCGCTTGCCGCTTGGCGCAGTGGGTCAACTGCGCAAACGCACGGTAGCCCATGAGGCCTTGGGAGGCAGTGAGGGAGAGCGCGTTATCGGTCAGCCGCTCATTGTCCGCAAGCAGCCGCGTGAGCTCCGTGGAGCGGGGGTTCGACGCCTCCTCCCGGTGGTCGTGCACGTCCTCCATGTGCGCGCGGAGGCGGGTGGTGACTGCGTTTTGCTTCAAGCGGGCCTCCTCCCGCTCGCGCTTTTTCTGCTCCGGCGTCTTGGCGGGCGTGCCATCGCCGCCGAGGGAGGCGGAGCCACAGCCGCGGCGGACCGGGGGGGCGTCGTCGTCGGGTGGGCCCGCTGCCGGCCGCTTGCGAGACGGCATCGTCGGGTGGCTGTGGAAGGGGGGGGGAGGGGGCGGCGGAAATGCGCCAACGTGAACGTTGAGCGCGCCGCAAGGTCGAAAGGGTGGCGTACCGGGGCGAAGGGGGAACCGCACCAGAACTGGCGGCAAGGCGAGGCGGCACGAAGAGTAACGGCAGCAACCACGCGAGAACGCCGTCGAACGAGACGAGATGGCGAGCTTGAACTGCAACACCAAGTGAGCAGGAACAAGCTAAAAGGCAGCTCTGGGGCCAGACAGACGTGCAGCGACGCCAGGCGCAGCCGAGCACAAGCACGATAGGGACGTAGGGCCGCATCAAACGCGAAACAAGGCTCGCTGCGCGATGCGCGGGAACAGAATCGGTGCTCCAGCCGGACTTGGACGAAATTGGCGGCACACCCGTTGACCTCGAATTATGCATCCGACGATTGGCGCGAAGTCCACTTTTCGTCCGGATACGAGTTCAGACATCCGGACGACGGGGTCGCAAGATCCGCTTTGCTCCAGATTTTCTCGACTGGAACACACTTTTTGATCATTTTACCTTTCAAGACCTCTTTTGATTGGTCAGAATAGATATCAATTCGGTATCCGGTCAATTGTGCGACTCAGATCATCGGTTGTACTCACCGACACTTGGGGCGCCGTCGGCGACCCGATGCCATGGACAAAAACAGAGCCGACGGGCTGACGGCCGGCGGTCGCTTCGCTCACTGCGCCGGAGCCGAGAAGCAGCACCCCTTCTGCGGCACCGGCGCCGCTTCCCCCCACCCTCCCGCTTCCCTCCTTCTTGCTGCTGGTCTCTAGTCAGAACTGTTACGCAGTCGACCCCCTTTTGTGGTCCTTACTTGCAGACGGCCGCCCGGTCACCATGAACTCAACCATCCCCGCCCCTAAGAAGCTGCAACCGGTCGTCCCTGCCGATGAGCTTTTCAAGTACCAGGACGGGGCATCTGCGAAGGACCTGTTCAACTCGGGCGCCACCGGGTACGCCTACAATGACTTTGTGATGCTGCCCGGCCACATCTACTTTGGCGCCGATGACGTGTCGCTGGAGACCAAGGTGTCCCGTAACGTCACGCTCCGCGCCCCGTTTGTGTCGTCGCCCATGGACACGGTGACGGAGAGCGACATGGCCATCCACATGGCGCTCTTTGGCGGCATTGGCGTCGTCCACTACAACAACACTGTGCGGGAGCAGAAGCGGGAGGTCGACCGCGTCAAGCGGTACGAGAATGGGTTCATCACTGACCCCAAGACGCTCTCCCCCCGTGACACGGTCGCGGACGCGCTGGAGATCAAGAAGCGCTATGGCTTCATGGGCATCCCCATCACCTCGTCGGGCGGCATGGAGTCCAAGCTCTGCGGCATTGTCACGACCCGGGATGTGGAGTTTGTCAAGGACGTCACGACGCCCCTACAGGACGTGATGACCACCGAGTTGGTGACGGCCAACCAGGGGACGACCCTGGAGCAGGCGTACAACATCATCAAGAAGGCCAAGAAGGGAAAGCTCCCCATCATCAATGAGCGCGGGGAACTAGTGGGCCTCGTCGCCCGCACGGACATTCTCAAGAACCGGGACTACCCCAACTCGGCCAAGGACGCAAAGCGGAAGCGCCTGTTGTGCGGGGCGGCCATCGGTACGCGCAAGGAGGACCGTGACCGGCTCGACACGCTCGCTGAGGCGGGCATTGATGTCGTCGTCCTCGACTCCTCGCAGGGTGACTCGATGTTCCAGCTGGATATGCTCAGGTGGATCAAGACTGCCCACCCGGGCCTTGACGTTATTGCCGGTAACGTTGTCACGCAGAACCAGGCCGCCCACCTGATTGCCGCTGGCGCCGACGGCCTCCGCGTTGGCATGGGCTGCGGCTCCATTTGTACGACGCAGGAGGTGATGGCGTGCGGGCGGCCGCAGGCAACGGCGGTGTACCGAGTGGCCAAGCTGGCTGCCGAGCACGGCGTCCCGGTCATTGCCGACGGTGGGGTGTCGTCGGTCGGCCACATCATCAAGGGCCTTGCGCTCGGCGCGTCGTCCGTCATGATGGGCTCGATGCTCGCGGGCACCCAGGAGAGCCCAGGAGAGTATGTCTACCGCTCGGCGCCAGGCGGCGACGGCACCGTCCGGTACAAGAAGTACCGCGGCATGGGCAGCGTGGCGGCGATGAAGGCGGGGTCCGCGGTCCGTTACTTTGCCGAAGGGGAGAATGAGCGCATCCGCGTCGCGCAGGGCGTGACTGGCTCCGTGGCGGACAAGGGCTCCCTGAAGCGCTACTTGCCCTACTTGACCACTGCGGTCAAGCACGGCTTGCAAGACATGGGCGTCATGTCCGTCGCGCAGATGCATGAGTACATGCGGGCGGACAACCTGCGCTTCCAAGTACGGACGCCTGCGGCGCAGGCCGAGGGGGGGGTCCACTCGCTCGCGTCGTGGGACCGCGAGCACTGAAGTGGTGTGCGCGGTGGCCGCGCGCCTAATTCTCTTTCCTACCTGGTGTTTAGGAGGCAACTGGGCAGTGATCGCTTGGGGAGGACGTTACCTGCCGGCTGCCTAGTGGTCTGTTGTGGTTGAACCCTTGCCCACTCGCTATACGGCCGAGGGCAACACGCCTCCAAGCAATGGACAGTGGTGCACGATCATGCCGCCCGTGTCCTTCAGAGGGTCCTCGGGTGCAGCCTTCGTTTGCAAGTCTCCCGCGTTACGTGCGCGAAGTACCGGACACCGAGCACAGTGAACAATACATGAGACGACCAGATGTAAGAGGACCCAGCGCTTTGTTGATTGAATAGCAGCGCACACGGACGTGGTCGGTCGGCGCGGCCATCATCGAGACAACATGCCTGGTCGGCAGGCTATGCCCATGGACCAGGGCACGTCCCGCCGCGCGCGATAAACGGAGCCACGAAAAGGGGGGGGGGCTGAGCAAAACAGGGCGAGCAGTGACGAGCAACAAGGGGGAAAAACGAAGCAGAACGATCACGGCATTCAATACAGCAGGCTCTCCACGTCGTTCTCAATCAAGTGGGCCAGGTCGCGGAGGAACTCGGCCGCGTGGGAGCCGTAAATATGCCGGTGGTCGCACGTAATCGTCACAGTCATCTTCTTCTCCACCGCAAACGTGCCCGGCGACGGCACGACCACCGTCGGCTCCGAGGCGCCAATGGCCAGGATCCCGCCCGCCCCCGCCGGCAGGATCGAGTCAAACTGGGACACCCCAAACATGCCCATGTTGGACACAAAGAAGGTGCCCGTCGAGTACTCGGCGGGCTTGAGCTTTCCTTGCACCGCCCGCTTGACGAGGTCCTTCCACGAGCGGGAGAGGCTGTAAATGTCCGTCGTGTCGGCCGCCGCGAGCACCGGGGTGATGAGCCCCCCGTTTGGGAGGGAGACGGCCATGGCCACATTCACGTCCCCGCGGTAGACAATGGCATTGTCGGCGTAGCTCGCGTTGATGATCGGGTGCTTGGTCAGCGTCAGGCCGACGGCCTTGGCGAGGAGCGACGAGACGGTGACGCCCTTGGGCTTGAGTTTGGCGTAGAGCGCGTCAAAGGCCGTCGTCTTGATGCCGTACGAGACGCGGTAGACGGGCACGCCGAGCGTCGCGTTCATGTTGCCGACGACCGCCTTTTGCATGGCCGTCATGGCGACGGCGCCTTCGGGCATGGGCGCCGCGGCGGCGGCGGGCGCGGCCGCCGCCGCCGCCGTCGCGCCGGCCGACGAGCCCGCCGACACGGGCGCCGCCGCCGACGGGGCGGCCGACGCGGCCTTGCCCGACGTCCACGCCGCCGACTGGGGCGGCTTGCCCGCCGCCGCCAACACATCGTCGGCGGTGATGCGGCCAAAGTTGCCCGTGCCCGTCACCGAGGCGAGGGTCACGCCCTCCTTTTTGGCCA
>ENA-ORXT01006326-ORXT01006326.1-marine-metagenome-genome-assembly--contig:-NODE-6326-length-11052-cov-26.909977_pt1 | contig 11052 bp, 9 predicted proteins | sample MGYA00237868_ERZ511482 | MGnify/ENA metagenome assembly ERZ511482
TCATAGGAACAAAATATCGGTAGCAAACATAGCAATGCATAGCACCCTTGTCTCATAGGAACAAAATATCGGTAGCAAACATAGCAATGCATAGCACCCTTGTCTCATAGGAACAAAATATCGGTAGCATCGGCACAGCAAATAACATTCTTGTTCCGTAGGAACAAAACATTGGTAGCAAAACGAAAATCAACATATTTCGACCTGTCCCGTTAGGGACAAAATATCGGTAACAAACGCCAAAACAACCAACGCCCTTGTCCCGTTAGGGACAAAACATGAGCAATCCCCTCACTCCAAAGGCTTAAAGATATACCTTTCATCGTAATCTACCTCAAATGCTTGCAATATTTGTTCGTATTCTTCTAAAAATGTCTTTTTTCGATGATGTTCTTCCTGATTTTCGATGTATTGAATCACCTGCGGAACTTGCGACCGACTATACGAAAATGCTCCATAACCGGATTGCCATTGAAACTTCGTACCGATAAATCCTTGACGGTTAATCCATTTGGTAGAATGTTCTTTGACTTCCCGCATCAAATCAGATAGTCCTTGCTTTGGACGCTGCCCGAATAGCATGTGTACATGATCGACTACTCCATTGATACAGAGCATTTTGTGGTCGTAATTTTGAACGATGCCTGTGATGTATTTGTACAAATCAGGTTGCCAACTTTTGTGAATGACCGCATCACGATATTTAACGGCAAATACGGCGTGGATGTGAACTTGTGTGTAGGTATTAGACATAATTAGGTGGATTTTAGTGAATAAATTTTATTGGTAAAAATAGGAAATATCGTGATTTTAAGAGATTAAAGGCAACTCATATTTTATTTCTAAAAGAAGAGCAGACATTGAGGAAATTTGGCTTTTTCTGAATAGGGTTTTGAAAAAGGTTTTTGCACTTGCATTACTTTAAATCTTTTTTTGTTGTTGGTAGAACTATTTTTGAAAACAATTTGTATTATTGAGATAACAAAAGAAAACTTTTATGATAAGAATTTATCTTGATTGGAATGTGTTTAGTGGATTGAAAAATCCACGTACTGAAGATTTAAGAGAATTGAAAGAGTTAATTCAAGAGAATAAAAATCACTTACAATTCATCTATTCAGATACTCACTTTGAAGATTTAATTAAAAGCTACATGCCTGATAATAAATATTTTAATGAAGATTTAAATAATTTAGATTATTTGACTGAAGGGCATCGCATATCACATGATGGTAAGAATACGAAGCCATATTTACATCTACCTTCCGACTATTTTAAATCATTAAAAACTGTTGAATCTTACTAAGTCATGCTAAGTATTTGTCTTACTAGGTCATGCTAAGTTTGTCTTATAAAGTCGTACTAAGTTTGCAATGGAAAATCCCTATTTTTTGAGCGTTTTTCGTTGCAATAACCCCTTTTTTAGCATTGTCTCAATAAAAAGATTATTAATACTTTTTTCGACAGCAATTAAGCCTTCTGACCGCTCAAAAAATTAGTTTTGCTTTGCTGCGAAAATCAATTTGTGGTTGAATTTCGGGCTGTATGCCCTTCAAAAAATATTACTTTGGATGAAGGACAGCACTACCTAATTTTGAGTTACTTCTAATGCACTTTTTTTGCTTTAAAATTAGCTCTTCACTCATTATGTGGTACTTATAAAATGAGTACGATTTAATAAGACAAAGTTAGCACGACTTAGTAAGATTCAACAAAACTCACGGAATAACTTGTTATCAGATGAAAGCAAACCTCAATAATTTGTTTGAAAAATTGGGAGAAATGGCTAAAGAAGAAGGGTTATCTAATGTATTGGAGTTAGGTAAAATTCCCTTAAAACTTAAGCAAACACCAATCAATGTAGATGATTTTGAAAATGACGAAACGTCAAAACTTCTATTTGCAGGATTAAGCAACGATGATTCTCTTTGGGATTCTTGCACTAAGCTATTTGATAATTTTGGAAAGTTTATGTTTGACAGTGACTTTTACAAACAAGTAAGAGAATCAGTCAAAAAACAGTACAAACATAACTTGAATTCAAGTATTCAAGAACCAAGTCAAATTTTTGAGAAAGTTGATGGATTAATGTCGGAATTATCAAAAAACGACAGAAAAAAATTGAAGGATACTATCATCGAAGTAATTAAAAATCAAAATGATCCAACAGACTTTAAGATATTTATATCCATATACTTAACATTGGATTTAATGGGAGTAAGGTCTGATAGTCTCAAGGATAAAAACAATACACCATTAAATATAATAAGTGAAAGAAAATAAATAACTTGCCCCATTATACTTGTTCTTTTCCCTTCTAAAAAACACAAAAAATAGTTCCGTAGCTATGGCTATGCAACGATTTTTTGAATTCTTTAGAAGAAAAAATTACGGCGCATTATGGAACAATTTATTTAATTTCTTTCACTAAATGATGCTCAACATGCCTATTACGGAGGATACTGTGATTATTTTGTTGCTTCTGACAAAAAGTTATTGTTCAGAGCAAAAGGTATGTATGAAGAGTTTGGAATAGGAACTAAAGCTCTTAATGTCAAGGAACTTGTAGATGACTTGAAATCAGTTATACATACACCAAATAATTTAGAATCTTTTGTTGATAAGTGCTTCAGTGTGCTAAATGAAAAGTACTCATATGAAGACGAATTATCAAAGGCTATTAAAAATACTTTAGTTTTCAAATTTCCTTTTTTCCTTCTGAATTATTTTAACTGCGGCATTCTGAGTTTCGACGAAGAGCAAGGTATAGTATTGCAGTTTAGGAGAGTATTCCAAAATCTTTCAAGATTTGTTTATTACACAGAGGATATAAAGTTATTAGAAATGCTCTTCGAACTATTTGATTATCAGCCTAATGATGAAAAAGAGATTGATAATTTCATACATGGTAGAAGCACAAATAAAACATATTCCTTTCAGATGTATTCTCATTCGTATTTTCTTATTAAACGAGAAGTTGAAGAACAAAGGCTTTCTATAGTTTTCTTGCTTTCCTTAAAGAATATTCAAAATTGGGGTGATTTTACAAATCAAGTGTGAATGTTGTCATTATTCAAATAATACAAAAGTCTTAAATCCTCAATACTGTTTCTTATCAAGATACTACCGCATATCAAAGAAGCCCTATCCACGAAAAGCATAGAAGCCTTAGCGAATTACATGGGCTTCACCACCGAATCACAGCTTATCCGTTGTATGTGAGGTAAAGATACAGGTAATTTCGATTTTGCTAAATCAAGTTTTTTTTGTAAATTGAGTTATCAAATTCTAAATAGATTATGACGCAACATTTGGACGACAGAAAGAAACGCATTATCCGCGAAATTATGAAGATAAATGACGAATCTTCTTTGGAAGCTATTGAAAATCAATTGGCTGTAAAACCTTCGTCTGTGTTGCGTGAAAAAATACTGCGTCCTGTGCGTGCCACAATTTCTTTGGAAGAAATGAACAGGAGCAAAATTACCAACCTATCGAAAGAGAAGAATTTTTTGAATTGGCAGCCGCTATTGGTATCGAAGAATCTATTGAAGAACTACTCGCCCAACTTGACTAAACGATGGATTACCTACTGGATACCAACATCTTAGTGATTTACAGTCGCGCCAATGACATCACCCGACAGATTGAAAATGACCTGAAATTATTGAGCCTTGAAAATAATCTTACCGTATCAGTGAGGAAGTAATCTGCCTTTCTTATTTTTTAGCCATTTTATTTTGTTGCAAATGCCAAGCAAGCCGCTGAGGATGTGGGCGAAACGGGCTTCGTAGTCTTGGTGGGTGGCTTTTTTCATAGTTTGGTGCGTGGATTTGGCGGATTAAACGGATTTTCGCGGATTTTTTTTATTTGATGATAAAGGTAGGAAAAACATCGTATAAGTAGTGGGACAAAAATAGGCTTACAATTTTGACGTGATTATTTTTTTGATATTTTTTCTTACAAAAACCGCACATAGCCTACGCTACGTAAGGATTTTTGTAGGGAAAAATAGCGGAAAAAGAAACCGTCAAAAAGTAAGGATATTTTTGTCCCACTACTTACGCCATGCGATTCGTACTGACGACTTTAGCCGTCAGGTGACGTGAGACGGCTGAAGTCGTCTGTACAGAACATTTCGCCGATAATAAATTGCTATTAGTGGCGAAATGTATGTATATTTGCATGAATTTCGCCAGCAATAGGTTTTTATTAGTAGCGAAATGTGGTGTTTTGGATATACATTTGGTCAATAATAAATTTTTTGTTATGCAAAAAGATATTTTCATTGGTAGGGAAAAAGAAAGGGAAATTTTACAAGAAGCCTTAGACTCGCGGGAGGCGGAAATGGTGGCGGTGATAGGCAGAAGGCGTGTCGGGAAGACTTTTTTGATTAAAGAATTTTACAAAGATAGATTGCTTTTTGATGTGACGGGCGTACAAGATGCGCCTATGGACGAGCAATTGGAAACCTTCGCATATCGCATCCAAAAACTGTCTAAATCAAGGCTGCCTGTGGCAGTGCCGGACAAGTGGTTGCAGGCATTTATGTTGCTGATAGATTATTTGGAAGGCTTTGATTTTGAGGAAAAAAAGGTGGTATTTTTCGATGAATTGTCTTGGCTTTCTACGCACAAATCGGGCTTTTTGAGGGCTTTGGGATTTTTTTGGAACTCTTGGGCAGTCAATCAAAATATTGTGGTGGTGATATGCGGTTCGGCGGCTTCGTGGATGATTCAGAAGGTGGTCAATAATCGCGGCGGTTTGCATAATCGCATCACCAAACGCATTTTTTTACAGCCGTTTACGCTTGCCGAAACTAAGACATATCTCGAATCCCGACAGTTACATTTTAAGCATTTTCAAATCGTTCAATTATATATGTCGCTTGGTGGTGTGCCGCATTATTTGAAGGAAATAAAAGGCAATAAAAGTGCGGTGCAGAATATTGACGACATTTGTTTTTCGCCTGCGGGTTTGCTCAAAAATGAATTTGACCGACTCTATCCTTCGCTTTTTGATAATGCGGATAACCACATTATTGCGATACGAACATTGGCGCAAAGTCGGCAGGGCATGACACGCGGACAACTCGTGGCAGCAAGCGGACTGCCCGAAGGCGGCAGTACAAGTCGGCTTTTGGAGGAGTTGGAACAGTCGGGTTTTATCTCGGTGTATTATCCTTTCGGGAAGAAAAAAAAGGACATGCTGTACCGTCTGACGGATGAGTATTCGCTGTTTTATTTGCATTTTATGGAGCGTCAAAAACAAGACGGAGCCGGTACATGGAAGCACCTCAGCCAAACGCAAGCCTACAAAATATGGTGCGGTTATGCTTACGAAAATGTTTGTTTTAAGCATCTGCCACAAATCAAAAAGGCATTGAGTATCGGCGGGGTATATTCGATGTCGTCTTCTTTTTACAAGAAGGGAACAGCCGACATGCCCGGTGCTCAAATCGACCTCCTGATAGACCGCAACGACCAGATTATCAACATTTTTGAAATTAAATTTTATAACAAACCATTCACGATAAGCAAAGCCTACGCCGAACAACTCCGCAATAAATTAGATGTGTTTGAGGAAAGCACCAAAACCCAAAAACAGCTTTTTCTCACCCTCATCACCACCTTTGGTTTGAAGCATAATAAACACAGTCTTGGCTTGGTGCAGCAGGTCTTGACTTTGGAGGATTTGTTTGAGAAATAGGATAGAGCGCGGATTTTGGCGGATTTTTTTTATTCGATGACAAAGGTAGGAAAAAACATCGTATGCACCACGCGATTCGTACTGACGACTTTAGTCGTCAAGTGGCGTGAGGCGGCTGAAGTCGTCTGTACAGGACTTGGAAGATTTATTTGAAATATAATTAGTTAATGCCAACTAAGAGTTGAATTTTTACTAAATTTTTGATTATCAGTAATTTTTAAATTTATTTAAATAGAATGTTTTTTTTTACAAATTAATTAAAAAAATACTTTTTGATTGACAATCAATAATATACATATATTTTTAAAATATTAAAAATTGATTGCAATATTTTACATATAATTGATAATCAATTAGTTTTAACTCTTAGTTGGCATTACTTAGTTATCAGGAACTTAATTATCTTTAAATAAATCCGTTCCTTCGATGGGTTGGAACGGTGAATCTACTTTTTCATTTTGCTTTTGGACGGTTACGAGTTTGCTGGCATTATGAATGATTTTGCCGTCTTTGGTGGCACGTAGTCGTACTTGCATTACGTTTTGCCCTACTGTACTGAATGTAACAACACGCCCTTTTTTGGTTTCGCCCGAAACTTCCCACTCATACTTGAGTCGCTTGTCATAAGATGCAGAACTGAGGCGAAAGCCAATCGTTTTACCTTTATAATTTTGAGCCATGACTCGTATAATAGGTGTTTTGTAGCGGCTTTTAGATATGGGTGCAGTATTTTCGGGTTCGGCTTTGGGCTTGGATGGCGCGGCTTTATTGGGCACTTTTAATTTGAATGTTTTGGTTTGTAGGTCTGCCTGACCATTGGCATAGGCAGCAAATTGTATGTCAACTTCGGTGGCTTCGGTGATGTTAGTGTATTCGTATTCGATGCTTTTGGTGGTCATTTTTTTCAAGCCATCGCCCATGTCATAAAATGCGCTGTCGGCAAAGGGTGACCTATTGGTGACACGGAATTTGTGGTCACTCAATTGTTCTACTTCAAATTGTGCTTTACCGCCGGGCCACAGTACTTCGATGGTATCTTTGAAAGTCCCTGCGGAGGTCACGACATTTTCGAGGGTGACGAAGTATTTGCCCGGTTTTTCGGGAATAAAGTCAAATGACGCTTTATTGGTTTGTTGTGTAATTTTTCTTCCGCTATAATCATATACTTTCCAAAGCAAGTTTTTTCCTCGTTCGGCATTGCTGTTGAAGCGATAGATTCTACCCATTTCGCGTTTCATATCTCCTTCTAAATCAAATTCAATTTTAGTGTTTTGTTTGGTTTTATTGCTCTTGTCGCTAGCATTTTTCCATACAGATAAACCGATGATAAAAAGCACCGGTATAAGTAACCATACCCATTTTGGCATACCTTTTTTTATGGGGACAACTTTGTCCGAATTTCGTCGAATGACGTGATTGACCAATTCATCGTCAATCACCATACGATAAGCACGGTCTTTGATGGCTTCGCGAGTCGTGTGTGTGGGTGGGAAGCCGCTTTTATTCAGTTCTTCGAGTACATAGTGGTCAAATGATTCGGGGACACCTTCGATGGTTTTGACGCGATTTTTGAAGCGATATAATACATCACTTATGGTGCGAAAATAATCGCCCTCACCTGCGCATTTTTTGAGTACATCTTTGTAAAACGGGTGAATTTCCTTTTGCCCTTTCAGCATACCTTTGAGTACATTGCCAAAGGCTTCAATGTCTTTTTGTGGGGTATTATACAATTTTTTATTGCCGCTAATCAGGTATATTTGATTGTCTTGGAGTAAAATATGTCCCGCATTAAGTTTGTTGTGATATTGTTTTTCTATATGCAAAAAATTCAGGAAGGCGAGTAGTTTATTGGAGAGTGACATTATCGTATCATCGTCGGGTTGAGTATGCGAGAGATACCCTTTTAGGGTTTCGCCTTGTATATAATTTCGATAGTAAACGACCTTATTGCCAACATCGGCAGCTTTGTATTTATGGGCAAATAAATTTTCAAAAGCATCCTCGTCAGCCTCACTTTTACCATCTCTCAACACCTTGACAATCACATCAACTGTCGGCTTATTGGGACGTTCCAATACACCATCGTATGTCTCGTACAATGGATTTGAATCACCAATCGGATGTTTATTTAAACGCAACATAATAAGTTTAAGTTTAAGTTTAAGTCTAAATCTAAATCAAAGTTAAATCAAAGTTTGCCGAAGGCAAACAAGTATTTTAAACTTAAACTTAGACTTAAACTTAAACTTATTTTCTATGCCATCATTCCCGCGATAGCGGCGGTTAAAAAGCAGGCAATAGTACCCCCGATGAGTGCCTGAATACCAAATCGGGAAAGGGTTTCACGTTGTCCGGGGGCGATAGCTCCTATGCCGCCAATTTGTATGCCTATCGAAGCAAAATTGGCAAAGCCACATAGGGCGTAAGTGGCTATCAATACGGATTTTTCGCTCAATGCTCCTGCAGTTTTCATTTCGCCAAGCGAGACGTAAGCAAAAAATTCGTTGAGTATTGTTTTTTCTCCCAATAACTGCCCTACGGCAACCATATCTTCTGACGAAACGCCTATCAACCATGCAACAGGAGAAAAAAGTAATCCAAAAATATATTGAAGGGTCAAACCTTCATACATACCACCGCTTTTTTGCGCGATAATATCGTTGAGATTAGTGAAGTCACCAATATACATGAAAATTTTATTGAATAAAAATATAAAGGCAGTAAAGGCTAATAACATCGCACCGACATTGACGGCGAGTTTCAACCCATCCGTCGTACCACGCACGAGGGCATCCAATATATTGTTACCTGCTTGTTCTCGTGGAATATTTATATTTTTATCAACTTTTTCAGGTTCTGTTTCGGGGAAAAGAATCTTCGCAGCAACTATTGCCGCAGGCGCAGAAATGATAGAAGCCGTCAGGAGGTGCATCCCAAAATAGCGCAAACTCTCCGGGTCGCTACCGCCCAAAATACCCATATAAGCACCAAATACGCCACCAGCAATCGTAGCCATACCGCCCGTCATGAGGCACAAAATCTCGGAGCGGGTCATCTTTTCAAGATAGGGTTTTACGACCAATGGAGCTTCTGTTTGTCCGATAAAAACATTCGCGGCGGCGGCAAGACTTTCCGCACCGGAAAGTTTCATCGTTTTGCTCATCAGCCATGCAAACCCATAAACTACTTTTTGCAGAATACCCAAATAGTACAATAAGGATGACAAGGCAGAGAAAAATAAAATCGTCGGCAACACAAAAAAAGCAAAGCCAAATGCGCCGCCCGGTATCGCCAAATCACCAAACATAAATCGTGCGGATTCTTCCATCGCGCCAATCATCATCACAAAGAAATCGACAATGCCTCGAAACACTATCCGTACCCAATCAAAAACAATAAAGTCAATTGGATTAATCAAAATTACTGCCAAAATTAACTGCAAAGCCAGCCCTTTGACCACCAAACCCCAATCAATCGCTCTTCTATTGGTGCTAAAAAAATACGTAATAGCTATCAAACCAATTATTCCTAAAAGACCTCTTAATATACCGATAATATCCATGGTTACGTTTAAGTACAAGACTTAGTGAAAGAAATTAAATAACATGTGCCATTATACTCGTCTTTTTTCCGTCTAAAAATTCTTTAAAATCCTTATCCCGAATCAAGTACGGGACAGGCTGTAGCTAAGGCTATGTGCGGCTTTCAAAAAATCCTTAGACAAAAAAAATACTTCGCATTATGGAACATCTTATTTAATTTCTTTCACTAATATAAAACTTATTGACAGTTAGTTTTTATCTAATTTTTTAGCTCCCTAATTCTAATGTCCGGTTATGTTCACGCCACGGGATTTGTCAAAAAAATATATTTTTTACGTGAAAAATAACCTTGACGAGCAAGAAGCGAATCACGAATCAACGAATTTGCGTAGCAAATTGAGCGTTAGATTGGTGGTCAGTTGGATATTTCTTATGCGGTATTTGGTGAGAGTGAGTTTTTTTGTGATGATTTCCTGGCGGTTTCCTACGGCTGTCCATATCGTTCCAACGGGTTTTTCGGGTGTGCCGCCGCCCGGTCCGGCGATGCCTGAAACAGCAATAGCGTAATCGACTCCGAGCGCATCTAATGCTCCGGCGACCATTTCTCTGACGGTCTGTTCGCTGACTGCGCCGTGTGCTTTTAAGGTGTCAGGATTGACATTCAATAGCTTGATTTTCAATTTATTGGAATAGGTGACAACCGAACCGCCAAAGTAGGTAGAACTGCCAGCGATAGATGTTATTTTATGGGCAATATAGCCGCCTGTACAACTTTCGGCGGTGCCGAGTGTCGCGCCTTTTTGTGTGAGTATTCGCCCGATGACTTCTTCTAATGTTTCTCTTTCTTCGCCAAAAACAAATTCGGGAATGAGGGTTTGTATTTCGAATTTTTTCTCATCTAAAATTTGGTTGAGGGCGGCTTCGTCGTTGCCTGTGGTGGTGAGGCGTAAGCGGACAATGCCGAGATTGGGGAGGTAGGCGAGTTTGACGAAATCGGGGAGGTTGTTTTCAAATGCTTCGATGCGTTGGGCGATGACGGATTCGCCCGTACCTGCGGTGAGGATGGTGCGGTGGAGGATGGGGCGAAGTCGGGTATTGCCACGCAATCGGGGGAGTACACGCTCGGTGATGAGGTGTTTCATTTCGTAAGGCACGCCGGGCATAGAGACGAATATGGTGTTGTTTTTTTGCATCCACATGCCGGGTGCTGTGCCCATGTCGTTGACGAGAATTTCGGCGTTGGCAGGCATGTAGCATTGCTCGCGGTGGGCAGGCGTGAGGGTGAAACTACGCTTCTCGAAGTAGGCAGCAATGCGGTTGTACGTTTTTTCATGAAAGGTGAGTTGGACGCCAAAATACTCGGCGAGGACTTTTTTTGTGATGTCGTCTTTGGTGGGTCCGAGTCCGCCGGTGAGTAGGACGAGGTCAGCAGATTGGGCAGCTTTGAGGGCTTCGAGTATCGCCTCGCGAGTGTCGCTGACGCTTTTCATCTCAACTACGGTGATGCCCGCCATGTTGAGTTGTTGGGCTATCCAAGCCGAGTTGGTGTCAAGGATTTGTCCGATGAGGATTTCGTCACCAATGGTGATTATCTGTGCCTTCATATTTCTAATGAATGAATGTGTGAATTTTGAATGAATGAATTTATTGAATGTAAAATGTAAAATAATAAATGTAAAATGTAAAAGTGTCGATAGGACGTGAAGTAGTTTAGGGAAGATGAAAAAAATAATCTACCCGTCTGAATTGTTCTTTTTCTTATATGTTTCACTAAATTTTCCTTACGTAGCCCAGCTAT
>ENA-ORXT01006327-ORXT01006327.1-marine-metagenome-genome-assembly--contig:-NODE-6327-length-11047-cov-88.865178_pt1 | contig 11047 bp, 9 predicted proteins | sample MGYA00237868_ERZ511482 | MGnify/ENA metagenome assembly ERZ511482
ACGGCATCGACAAAACGCGACAGCACGCGCGCTGTATCCGCCACGCTCTCTCCGCGCCCCAGTTGCATATCATTTGCGCCCGCGACGATGGAAGTGCCGCCGAGTTGGCGCATGCCTTGCTCGAAAGAAAATCGCGTGCGGGTTGAGGCTTTCTCGAAAATCATCGCCAGCGTTTCGCCGCTCAGCGGGGCTTCCGGGTCGAGGCTTCCTTTGGCTTGGCCTTTACGCGCGGCTTTCATCGCATGGGCGTCATCCAAAATCGCGCGCAAATCGGCGGCGGAAATATCGGCGAGGGAGATAAAATGCGGCATGGCAGTCGGTCCGTGCAAAACGAACGAATAGCGAATTGGGCCCCCATACGCAAGATAAAGAGGGCGCAAGATAAAGACGGCGCAAGATAGGTTTGATTTCAGGATAGCGGTTGTTAGAGCAGGGTATGATCTCCCACATCAAAACCGCCCTCTGCATTTTCTTCGCGCTGTTCTTTGTTGCGGCGGGGGTTATGCATTTCGTGGCAGTTGAGGATTTCGCCGCGATCGTCCCGCCGCTCCTGCCATTTCCAAAGTTCATTGTCTGGGTGACGGGGCTCATGGAAATCGGGATGGGCGTGATGTTGCTTTGCCCGCATTTTCGCCCGCGCGTGGGCGTGTTGCTCGGCCTGTTCCTGCTCGCCGTGCTGCCCGCTAATATTTATATGGCGATGGCAGGCATTTCGTATGGCGATAGCGTCAGCAGCCCCGCCGCGCTCTGGACACGCGTCGCACTACAATTCCCGCTCATAGCAATCATCTACTGGGCGACGCGCCCTAATCTTCGCACGCTACCTTGATCGCGCCGCCTCGTGTGAGGAGAACGGGAGGATTAAAATCAGGGCTTGGGATTTTCTCAACTGTCTTACCATGGCTTTGACTGTAGGACGTGCGTGTCCGTCTCCAAAAATCCATAAAGAGGTCGCCATTTTTCAAAAGTTTCACATTATTTGTGACGATTGGCATTTCTTTATGCAGCTCTATGGACACAGCATCCGTCCGCGCATCAATCCGGTGAATTTTTCCGGTGCCGGGTATCATATGATTTAAGCCTGACAAGCCCCAATATATGCTGGGCTCGTCGCTCTCAATAATCGCAATCATATTTTTGTCGTGGAGCGCTTTTGGCTCGCTTTTTCTATCCGCATAATACATCAGGCCGCCGCCAAACTCGCCTCTGTTATGTCCGGTCAAATATCCAGAGGGCGTTTTCACCGTTAGGATAGGCGGGCCGCGCCGCACATGATTGAATGATGTAGGGTCAAAAAATTTGGACGGCGTATCAATATATGCAAATTTCCCCAGAGGTTTTGCCTCGCAATGGGTTCGATTGGCATTTAAATCTTTTAGCAAGTCTTTGCGTGGACCCCATGAGATGGAGTTACCTCTACCGCGAAACTCAGGTGCAGGCCCTGCAGATAAGATAATTTGCCGTGTCAATCTGATGGAGGTGAAGGGATGTTTATCATCGATGAGGCTCACGGACTTATGCAAATCACGATCAACGCGCAGGGCTTCATACCGGGAAATGAAAGATAAAGTTTCTAAGAGTAAAGGCATTTTATCCAGATAATTCAGTCTCTCTTTTATACAGGATTTAAGCCGGGCATTATTCGGGTCCAGCTCCGCAATTTGTGTCATTACCGCATAACTATCTTCTGACGGCCCGCACTTTAAGCGGCGTGAAAATGCATCCAGCCAAAGAGAGTTTGTTTGAATTGCGGTTTCCAGAACTTTCGGGAACGGAAGCTGGTAGGAACTATAATTATAGTTATCCGTCTGCTGTTGCATGATATCGAATATGTGAAAATATTCACCCGCCACCGCAGTTTCGTTTTCAGTTAGGACTGACGTGGTGGCTTCAATAAGGTTGGGCAACACATCATATTTTTTCAGACCCGACGAGAAAATTTTTATCCATTTCTCCTGGGTTAATCCGCGCATATTCTCCATTGTATTCGTTTCAGCCTCTTCCAGCCCTTCCGTGAGTCTTTGTATTTCTCTTTCGGAGCCTGAAATTTTACGCACTGATTTCTCATGAAAATCAAAAAGCATATAAGTCGGGATCAGATGTTCCGGGTTCGCGGGATCAGAGGCGCCATACCAAGACTTCCAATAATTGAAGGTTTTAGGTGCGGGTGATATTTTTCGGCGATTTTGGGCGATGACCTGTGCGATCATGACGGCGCGGGCTTTGTCCGCTTCCGTGTTTTCAAATTTCAGATCTCTGATTGCTGGATAGAGTTTGGGGTAATCGCGTTTTTTCAAGGTCTCGAAAGCGTTTTGAAATATGAATTTGTTTTCTGATTCCAGCATGGACCAAAGCGCGTCCTGCGCAGCGGGGCTATCTATCCGGATAAGAACGCCCAAAGCTGCGTGAGAGTTTTGGGTTTCGATCATGTCGAGGAGGTCATTCAAATGTTCACTTGCGACAGGGGTTTCAGAGTTCCCGATACCAAAACGATGTATGACCTTTTCGGCCCATTCGCGCTTGTCGGCGTCCTGCGCTTTCAGGGCTTCAATAAGAAACGCGTGAGTTCGGGGCGTATCGACCCTATTGATTATGCTAGTAAGTTTATAAGTCGGCGCTGCGTTCCAGAGGCGAATGAGGTCTTCAGTTTGACTGCCGGAGAGTTCAAAACCCGTTACTTTTTTGGACGGCATCATGCTTCGGACGGCAGATAGTAAAAAACCTTGGTGCTTAGAGTCAGCATCCAGCATTATTTGAAACAGGGCGTTAAATCCATCTTGTCCAAACTGTGAAAACGCCGCGTCCACGGATTTATACTCTGCACCTCTTTCCGGACCGGGGTTTTGGGCCAGGAGAATTTTGGTCTTGTCGGCGCAGCTTTCCAGCGTGTCGCATGTTATCACTTCGGCAAAGGCAGCGCTGCTGAAAACCCAAAGGACAGCCAAGCCCGCCATAAGGCGATATCCGGTGGAGACAATAATGGATGCAACAGATACCATACGAATAGCTTAGGGTTTTTTCCTAAATATGCAATTCGAGATTGAGGTTTGTGTATCGTCTCCAATTCATGGGTTTAGGTAAACTGTCCCCTAAACTCGGTAACAATGGCGCAGGGTGGATTAAGCGATCGGTTTCAATCCCACTATATATCTCGTTTCATCAAGTTTGTGATGAAAGACCGTTCTGGGCGATGCCGCAAAAAACTGGATTAATTCACCTTGAGATAAATGGGTCCAGTTTACTTTTTCAAAGGCCTCATTCGCTTCGCCCATTATACTCCAATCATCTATAATGATCAAAGCGGCAGATTGAAAATTATCGAATATTGATTTGAATTCTGACTTAATCGGTTTTTGTTCTTCCGGATTTGGTGTCTGCGTGCTTCCCAAATGCGCGGTATCGCTAGGGTAACCCGACCATCCCCCTTTCGAAAAATCAACAGATGAGTCGCCGCTCCAATGAGCGTCAAGAAAAAAGACAGTCGAGCCGTTTAAGGTCCTTATTATTTCGGGAAGGACATCTGCGGAGTTCCCAAACATAACCTTCAGGTTTTTTCGAGCGGTCGTGACAGGTTTTAGGTAATCATACAGAATTTGAGATAGCTCTATCGTGTAGACCGACTTGAAGAAATAGGATGCAAAAATTGATGTGTGTCCATAGAGAGACCCCGTCTCTACAAAATTATCGAACGTATCAGACACCGCCGGACCATAGTTCTGAACGGCATCAAACAAAAAAGCAGGATAATATAAGCTGGGTTGAACAGTGAAAACAGCCTGCACGTTAGGTCCGTCATCGGTCGGCATGTAAAGGGTTATTGGATAATAATCGGCAGGATTATCATCTAAAGTCAGTTCTACCTTGAGAATTGATTTTTGATCGGGTGGTAGCGTTTCGAAATTAGAAAAGCCTTGCGGAGCCTTTGCAAGCGTCTCGATTTTTGCTTCGATGGTCCGGCCCAATTTATCAAAAAATAAAATTTTATCTTTTTGAATGGCGTGAGTTTCCGACGCCAAACCGAGCGTAAATCCGCACGTAGATTCGCTCATCCGCAACCAAGGTCTGCCGCCTCGAAAATCGATCCATTGCAGAATATTCTTATATTTTGTGACTCTCGCAATGAAATACTCAATGGGTAATTTTTGCATATTCGAAGCATCTATAATGTTAGCCCGCCTGATATGAAAACCATTGGAGGCTTGTCGGGCGCGTACGGATAATCTCTCTTCTCAGAACCCAAAGACTAAGTTGGATTAGGTTTTGAATCCAGCCTAAAGACCAAATTGTTTGATGAAGTCGAGAAACAAATCAGAGCGAGGCAAAGCAAATGGTTTCGCTGATTAAGACGGCTTTGAGCCGCCACCCGGTTTCCCGCGTCTGCGGCTATTCCGCCTGCGTTTTGGGGCTGTGTCTCCGCCTGAGCCGCGATTGCCGGAAGGAGCCGCTTTGCGGCCACGCGTTTCGGAAGAAGCAGAACCGGACATTTTCGCGGGTTTACCGCCGTCTTTTACTGGCGCTTTGCGACTACGGCCTTCACGGGTCGGCGTATTACGGGTTGGCGCAGCGCCTTCTGATGGCAGAGCGCGAGAGGGATTGCCGCGTCCACGAGTTTGGCTTGCGCCTTTTTTCGCCGAACTGCTCTCAGTCTTAATATCTGAATTTTTGGCACGATCTTTACTGAAACGCGCTTTCGTTTTCTTCCGGGATTTGCCTCGGCCTTTGCGGGTGTCCTGCGCAGGCTTATCGGGCCTGGGCAGGGCCGTGCCTTTGCGCATGGCTGTCAACCGTTCGGCCAAATCTTTCGGCGTTTCGCCTTCGGGGATTTTACCCTTCAGCAGCTTTTCAATATCGCGCAAATATTTGGCTTCATCGGAATCTTTTTCCGTCGCGACAAAGCTGATGGCGATACCTTCCGCTTCGGCGCGGGCGGTGCGGCCAATGCGGTGAACATATTGTTCTGACACATTTGGCAAGTCGAAATTAAAGACGTGTGTAATGTCCGGAATATCAATGCCGCGCGCCGCAACATCTGTGGCGACAAGCGTTTGCACCTCGCCGGATTTAAACGCGTCGAGCGCGCGGGTGCGTTGGTTTTGATTTTTATTGCCGTGAATGGCGACAGCACGAATGCCGACCTTCGCAAGGCGTTTGACGATCCGGTCTGCGCCGTGCTTCGTCCGCGAAAAGACGAGTGAGCGGCCGACTTCATCGCGAAGCAGTTCCACGGCTAAGCGGTCCTGTTTGTCGCCGCGTTTCATCTTGTAGATTTTTTGCACGACCTTATCCGCCGTGCGGCCTGCTGGGGTGACGGAAACATGGACGGGATCACTCAGAAATTGCTTGGACAGTGTTTTGATTTTTGGCGCGAGGGTCGCGGAGAAAAACAATGTCTGGCGATCCTTTGGCAGCACTTTCACAATCCGCTTCAGCGCATGGATAAAACCCATATCCAGCATTTGGTCAGCTTCATCGAGGATCAGAACTTCAACTTCGTCCAATCTGATGGCTTTGCGGTCCAGCAAATCAATGAGGCGGCCCGGTGTCGCGACGAGGACATCATTCCCGCCCGACAAGCGCTGAATTTGCCGCGCAATCGGTTTGCCGCCAAAGACGCAGGCAACAGAGAGATGCGGCATGTGACGGCCGTAATCGCGCACACTCTCCGCAATTTGACTGGCCAGCTCTCGCGTCGGAGCGAGCGCGAGAACCCGCGCGCCGCGTTTTGGCGGTTCTATGTTGTCGCGGAAAATATGGGTGAGAGTCGGCAGAGTGAACCCGGCGGTTTTACCGGTCCCGGTTTGCGCAATACCCATGACGTCGCGGCCTTCCAATGCGGGCGGAATCGCTTGCGCTTGGATTGGCGTCGGCGTGGTATGACCGAGGTCGGCCAGCGCGCGCGCCAAAGGCTCGGCAAGGTCAAGCGCGTCAAAATTTTTCATGGGATAGCCTGTAAAGCGTGCCGTGAAGCGTGAATGGCCTGTCGCGGCCCGATTGAAAGCGGCGCGTAGGCGGCGCGCGGTGAATTGTCAAACCTGGCGCACAGGCGGGGGTGAGCCGAGCCCCCAGAGCCGCAGCGCTTTCCCGCTGGAACTCCTCTAAAACTATGATAGGCCAAACCCTAATTGGGAGGATTGGCTTTGGAATTTTTGATGGGTCTGTGGACAGAGCTGACATCCGGTGATCACCGGCTGCTCAGTTTTTTGTTTTTCCTGAACATTCTACTGCTCATTTTATCACGGCCGATCATCAATTTTCTCGCGCCGGGGCAAGACAATAACAGCAAGATCAAAATTGCGCAGGCCATCAACTTGCTCGCGCTTGTTTTCCAATTGGTTGATTTCGGCCTGCGTCAGGCCTTTGATGACGCTTATAAAGCGGGTTATCTGGTCAACCTCGCCGTCAGCCTGATGATTATCTACACAGGAGTTTTCCTTTACAGTGCCTGCGGGACTTTCACGCGAAAGAAATTCGGGAAGACCCGAACGATTGATGAAAAACCCATCTATATTGAAACCTATAATTCACGCCTCGTAAATCTCGTCATGCTGTCCATGATCGTGCTGACAATCATTTACATTTTGATACAAGTCTGGGGGGCGGATAGTCTGCTGGAGACAACCGGAATTATCGGCATCTTATTGGTCTTTCTCGGCTTCACCAGCTCCATTTGGGCCCCTGATATCGTTAGCGGTCTAATTATCCTTAATAGTGAAATGTTGGTCGACGGCGATGTTGTCGTCATCGACGGGCATCCGGATGAATATATTATCGCGCGGGTCACACTGATTTATGCGGTGCTGTATGATGTGCGGAATAATCACAGGACATTGCTGCGCAATACGCAATTTATCCAAAGCCGCATTGACAACCTCTCGCGCATCGCCAGTTCAGACGGTATTCGGCAGGCCTTTAAATATAATATTGGCTATCCAGAATTTAGTAGTAATCGCACGGATCGCGAAACCGAATTAGCCGCTTTTCAAAAGAACATTGGCGACATGTTCATGCGCAGTTTTGAGGTCTGCCAAGCGAATGATGAAATTAAAATCAATAATAATAAGCCTTTTGAATGGGCGATGACCAATGCGGGAGACTACGCATTGGAATATACGCTTTGGGTCTATCTCGACCGTATTCCCAACACCAAGGTCACGGCCACTATCCGGCGGCATTTGATGGGCACGCTGTATAAAATAAATGAAACCGTGTTCGCAGCTTCTGTTGTTGAAGCCATCGATCTGTCCACGCCGGATTTGGTCAATGCGCGGATATCACATTCAGAAAACCTTGCCGAACCCGCAAAATCGAGCTAAGTCAAAAACACTAATCCGGTGAGAGACGATGAACATTTAAAGCCAATATTTTGATTTAGCTTTTTCACAGCCAGGAAAAGGGCTGTTCTCTTACATTGGAAATTTCATGAAACGATTGGAAAATAAACGCTGCCTGGTGACGGGCGCGGCGCGCGGTATTGGTGAAGCGATAGCGGCGGCTTTTATCCGCGAAGGCGCAGAGGTCATTCTCTCTGATATTAATTTCGAGGCTGTCAAACAGACCGCCCAAAAACATGGCGGGATAGCCTGTCATCTAGATGTCGCGGATGAGGCGCATTGGGAGGCTTTGGCAAAAGACTATCCTGAAATAGATGTTGTCGTGAATAATGCCGGCATCACGGGGTTCGAAGACAGCCCCGCCGCCCAAGACCCTGAACATGCGGCGCTCAAAGATTGGCAGCGTGTCCACCGCACCAATACGGACGGGACGTTTCTCGGTTGCCGCTATGCCATTCGCGCCATGCGAAAGGCGGGAGGCGGCTCGATTATCAATATCTCCTCCCGCTCGGGCCTCGTCGGGATTCCGGGGGCGGCCGCCTATGCTGCGTCCAAAGCCGCCATCCGCAATCATTCCAAAACCGTCGCGCTTTATTGCGCGCAGGAAGGGCTGAACATTCGCTGTAACTCTATCCATCCCGCAGCGATCCTCACGCCCATGTGGGAGCCGATGCTAGGCGAGGGTGAGGGCCGCGAAGCGCGTATGGTGAGCTTTGTTGCCGACACACCAATGCGGCGCTTTGGAACCGTGGAGGAAGTCGCCGCCGTCGCGATCATGCTCGCCAGTGATGAAGCCGCCTATATGACGGGAACGGAACTGACGCTGGACGGGGGATTGCTCGCGGGGAGTGCGGCGGCGCCGGGGCGGGAATAACAAAGGCTCCTCCACCGCTTTAGCGGGGGAGGTGGACCGCGAAGCGGGACGGAGGGGGTGCGGCGTATCTACGCCGCCAAAACATGAAACTCTTCCCCCCATTTATGGGGGGAAGTGGCTGGAGCGAGCGAAGCGAGTGCAAGTCGATGGGGGGAAACTCTCGCGATGAAAGCCAACTGCATCTGTAGGCGGATCAACCCCCCATCCCCCGCTGCGCGGGTACTTCCCCCCGTGAACGGGGAGAAGAGATTCTTTCTAAACGCTACCGAAAACGCGGATCGCGATGCGGGTCCCGGCTGGATGCAGGGCGATCGGATTTTACAAAAATATCGAGCATGTCTTCGTGAAAGCTGTCGCCCTGCAATTTCCCGTTTCGGTCAATCCACTGCACGGCCCAGATCGATTCTGCGGCGTCACCATCAGGGCCCTTAATCGTCATTTTGGGGCTGCCGGATTTCAAGCGAACAACTTGGCCGATTTCAAAAATTTCCATGAGAGGCTTTCGGGAGTGGGGTGGGTGGGGGACCCTATGCAATACTATGAGAGATTGGACAAGGCGACGAGGCGGTCGTGGATTGGTTGAGTGTAAATTTAGGGTTTCTCCTCCACCGCAGAGCGGGGGAGGTGGCTCTGCGTTTTCTTCAAACGCAGAGTCGGAGGGGGTATCGCGCGTCTGCGCGATCAAAAGACGTTACTACAGCTCGGTTATCCTTTAAGCGGCGTAGACAAGCCACACCCCCTCCGCCTGCGCGTTTTTGACATAACGCTTAGGCACCTCCCCTCTAGCGTTTCTAAAGGTAACGCGTGGGTGGAGGAGAGGCATTTCTACCTCGGCGAGCTCTCAATCGCGCAGGGCATTGTTGGAATCCCGATTATACGAAGCGGGTTTATCGTGAACCACAAATTCGCATAAATCGTCTCGCCGCCGGAGATAAAAGTGACATCCATCGCGACAGATTTGGCCCAGTCCATTTTCCCGTAAATCTCGGTGGCATCCTGCGGGACATCCACGGTGGTCGATTGCCCGTGTTTGACCTTGCCGAGTTTCACCCGGCCGGAAGGTGTTTGGGCAAAGAGAGCGAGGGCGCGCGCGGCGCCATACTAGCCGCGCCTGCGAGATATGGTGAGGGGCTAGGTTTGGGTCATTACACCACCGCACCTACTGATTTATCAATCTTTCTCAATAAAAGAGAAGCGAAAGATAAATGGTCAAGACAAGCATCAGTTGACTCAATTAAATTAACTTCATGTCCTCTTGGATTTCTTATCGCGGAAACACTTCCTGAAAAAATAAATCTGTATCCGCGTTGCTCGTCCACATCACTCAAATTAGCTAAATTGTTAAGTTTAATGAGTGGGCCGTCTTCTTTAAAAGCAGCCATCATTAGCTTTTCTCCTGATGAAGATAGCCCCGAAGCTTTCTTCACTCGATTGTCAATGTATTTGAACGCTTCAAACGTTGCCTGGCTATAATGTCCGTCATCAAACAAAGCGATAGAATGCTTTCGTATTTCTGGGTGAATGTTTCTTTCATCGAAAGGATGGATTAGTTCCCCATCCTCTTCATCGATATTAACGTAGGGGTTCTCAGCAAACCCGATGATACATTTACTGAGATGTTTTAGCGAATCACCCATTCATCAGATTTTTTCTAATACTAGAGAAGATTGCATCGTAAGTTTTTTGGTCCCCATTAGGAGGTAGATTGACTTCTACTCTAACGGTAATCGCAACGTCATTTTTCGTAGAATCAGAATTCTGGTTCTGCGCCTGAGGCTTTTTTGCTGTTGTTGAATTGATATTTACTTCGTTGGGCTTTTGCGATTTCTTCGGCGCCGCCTTTTTTGTCGATCTTGAAGGTTTTTTAGAAAGATCTGGCAATTCGTCTTTCCCTGCAAACCCACTGAATATTCTGAATGTTTTGACTTGTCGCTTACCAATAGTTTCACTTGTCTGGTCAGCTTGCCGAAAAAAGTCTAACAACTCACTATCGTCGAGCTCCCAAGCATTTTCTCCATGGAGTTCAAATAGCTCTATATAGGCCTTCTCAATTAATTTGACGAAACTTTCGTGAAAACTCTCATCGTTGGAGATTGAAAAAACTTTTGCGGCTTCATCCGTCTTTTTTCCCTCCTCGTCTAGCAGACCAATAAAGGTTATCGCGCTGATTACATAACTCTCATTGTTCGAGGCTAAGCCTAATCGTTTGACCGTGTCAGAAGTTACTGTACTCGGAAAATTCTTTCTCAATTGGGCTAGCATCAGGGCTATATTCTTTGGCCCGTATATATGGGTGTGACATTATACGCTCCTTTGTAATTTATCGGGAGAAAAGAACGTTATATGAACATAAGTCAATATGCGGTTGTAATAACCTGTTAAGAACTTAGGCTTTTATTGACCGCTTTGCAGTCATCCGCTCCCAGTGGGTCGCGGCGCAGGTTTATTCTAATCCCAAAAACCAGTGCACACATCCTACGCGGCAGAGCCGCTTCGACGACTCCTGATAATCAATCCCCCGGATTGATTATCAGGAGTCGTCCATTTTAAGCGCCGCAATAAACGCTTCCTGCGGGATTTCCACCCGCCCAAACTGCCGCATCCGTTTCTTACCTTTTTTCTGCTTATCGAGCAGCTTGCGTTTTCGGCTGGCGTCGCCGCCGTAGCATTTTGCCGTCACGTCTTTGCGCATGGCGGCGATGGTTTCTCGTGCGATGACTTTTCCGCCTATGGCGGCTTGGATTGGGATTTTGAACAAATGACGGGGGATGAGGTCTTTGAGGCGTTCGCACATTTGGCGTCCCCGGCCTTCGGCGTTCTTTCTATGCACGAGCATGGACAG
>ENA-ORXT01006328-ORXT01006328.1-marine-metagenome-genome-assembly--contig:-NODE-6328-length-11045-cov-4.359136_pt1 | contig 11045 bp, 7 predicted proteins | sample MGYA00237868_ERZ511482 | MGnify/ENA metagenome assembly ERZ511482
TTTGAAATAATTTTCCCGAATGAAAGAATTTATAAAAAAGATATTAGTTTACGAGAGGTGAATGAAACGATTAATAACGATGGAATCGAATGCGACTTGGTCATCCTCAAGGACCTTTTAAATTATTGGCAGCAGGTACATTATATTATTAAAAACAGGATAGACCGAGCCAATAATCGATTTCGGATTGTAGCCAAGATCCCGTTTGCCAGATTTAAAGAAAAAATAGATAATCGACTAACTATCGGCACCCATTGCCTAGCGGTACTCAGAGATAAATATTTACCCGAAGCAAAAGAAGATCCTAATTATACCGATCGGATGTTAATCGAATTTTCCGTATTGGATTTAAAAAATGCAACGGAAGAAAACCTGGCCGTAGACGAACCCATCATTCTATATGAATTTATCCTACTCTACTTTCATCATTTAAAAATATTTGAATTAAAAGATGGATTGATGGTTTATTATAGTCCCATGAAAATCACCCGAGAAGTAGATGATACTCGGAAACAATATACGAAGGATGATTATGCCAAGCTAGAACAATACCGTAATCGAAACTATCAGAAAGATGGACAACTACTGGTTTTCTTCACAGGGCACGGAGAATATACAGACACCCAGGAAGGTTTTTTTATCCCTAAAGAAGGAAAGCGCAATGATATCTATCAGGATTCTTACATTCCGCATACCCGTCTCAATCGGATTGTCAATTCTATCCCCTGTCCACATATTTTGCTCGCTTTAGATGCCTGCTTTTCGGGTACCTTTTCAGAGACTATTGCTCTAAATAAAAATGATGAACGCCCCGGTGCGGATGATAATGATCGACAAGATTTTATTGATCGGACCTTGAAATACAAATCAAGATTATTTGTCACCTCCGGAGGCCAGGAAAAGACACCAGATAAATCACAGTTTGCCAAACAGTTTTTATCGATTCTTCGAAATTTTGGAGGAAGCGATACGATTGTAGATTTCAATGAATTAGTAGGCGCCTTAATCTTGGCAAAGCCCCAACCCAAAAGTGGGCAGTTTGGTAACCATGAAATTGGAGGGAATTTTCTTTTTGTGTTGGATAAGTTTAAAAAAACATTTGAGGCCCAGTCGAATGACAAAGATACAGACGGAGTGCCTAATGCCCAGGACGATTGCCCTGATCAGTATGGTAGCGCCAAAGCTAAGGGCTGTCCCGATTATGACGATGACGGAGTTGCCAATGATAAAGACAATTGCCCATATGAATATGGTTTGGTCTCCAACGGTGGTTGTCCCGTTCCCGTAGACTCTGACAATGATGGCATCGCTGATTCTGCAGATTCATGCCCTAAAGTGCACGGTCCGAAACGATTTCAAGGTTGCCCCGATTCTGATGGTGATAATATTCCAGATCAGGAAGATGAGTGCCCAAATGAGAAAGGGAGTTTTGCTAACAAAGGCTGCCCATCTCCCTTGACATATGCTTTCTCTGGCAATTTTGTAGATACCCGTGATGGGAAAAGTTATGATTGGAAGGTGATGAAAGATGGCAAAAAATGGATGACCGAAAACCTCAATTACAAAACCACTGACTCCTGGTGTTATAGGGGCCGTAATAGGAACTGCAAAAAATACGGCCGCTTATACACTTGGACTGCGGCCAAAAAAGCTTGTCCTTCGGGGTGGCACTTGCCGAGTGATAAAGAATGGCAAACGCTAGCTAATGTATATGGTGGTTATTATGACTTTGATACGAGTAAAACTATAGGAGATCCAAAAGTAGCATATAAAGCCTTGATGTCAGGAGGTAGCAGTGGTTTCACCGCCCTGCTTGGTGGCGACCGGAGCACCGATGGTTCCTACTACAGCCTTGGCGAGTACGGCCACTACTGGAGCAGTTCAGAGAAGAGTTCTGACGATGCGTGGAGCTACTACTTCAACGAGCCGTACAGCAAGTTCTACCGGCTCAATTACAGTAAGGGGGTTGGGCGTTCCTGTCGGTGTACCGAGGACTAATTCGACAATTTGACAATTTGTCTATTTGCGCGAAGCGCACTTTTTTTTTTGAGAAAGGGTGTATCCTTTTTTCTTATTTTCATTATGGTATTAAAACATACTAATTATGAAGATTAAAGAAGTTCTAAGTTTTGAGAAAGGAAATATCAGTCATGTTTTTTTGGTGAAAGAAGGAATGTTTTGGCGAGTATATAATCGGTCTGCATTTTTGTTTACCAAACATGTAAAAGCGCTAAAGCTGACTAAGAAGTTTTATAAGATAGTGGGAAGAAATATGGTGTATGGAGGATTTCCAGATACGATACTTCTTAAGGTATTAGAGAAAGCAGGAGGAATGTTCAAAATATTGGAGCAGGAGGAAAGAATGATGAAATTAGTGTTAAGAGGTGAAAGTGAAAATATCAAAGAAACTATTTACAGCGAATGGTTTGAGGAGATAGAGGAGTTGTATCCTCAGGAAAAACAATATACTTGTAAGGATCTTGTAGAGGATATTAAGTCGTTTTCTATATTGGAAAGCACCCCGATTGAATCGCAACTTTTTTTAGTCCAACTTCAAAAGCAAGTCCATGGCTTTATATAATCAGCTTCCGGTATATAAAAGCAGTTACGATTTGTTGGTGCATATTTTTAAGTATTCGAAACACTTTACCAAAGAGTATAAGTATACCATTGGCGAAAGCCTCAAGAAAGAAACGGTAGAAATGATTGCTAATATCTACCGAGCCAATAGCCGAAAGGAAAAATCCGAATTAATTCAAAACGCAAGAGAGAATGTAGAAGTGATTCGCTTATATCTTCGTTTGATCAAAGATCTTCAACAGATAAATATACGCACTTTTGTCTCTCTAAATGAAATGATAGAAAGTGTATCCAGGCAGTTAACGGCCTGGAAAAAATCTTGTGACACCCGCCAGCGTTGATAGGGTCAAGGCTCTGTCAAGTGTGCCCATTAATAAGTCCCGTAATCCCCTTGTGCTTTTAGTGCAAGGATTCAAAAGATAGCTTTGATCGTTCAATGGTTGAAGCTGCAAGTACAGTGATTACTTTTACGACCGCCCTGCTTGGTGGCAACCGGAACACCGATGGTTCCTACAACAACCTTGGCAAATACGGCAACTACTGGAGCAGTTCAGAGAAGAGTTCTGACAATGCGTGGAACTACAACTTCAACGAGCCGAACAGCAAGTTCAACCGGAACAACAACAATAAGGGGGTTGGGCGTTCCTGTCGGTGTACCTAGCACTTATAAGGTGTACAGGCTTTTGACCGTATGATCATATGCAATGGTTGTACGGTCATTTTTTTAAACCCGTTTGATAAAGGACGAGAATATGGAATACAAACAACTTTTATGTGACCTGTTTTTAGCCTATTACGATGCCCGTCGAAATAAAAGAAAAACGATCAATGCCATAGCATTCGAAGTGGATTATGAATCTAATCTCATTCAACTAGCTCAGGATATTTGGGAGCGAAAATATGTTCCCAAGCGGAGTATTTGTTTTATAAATTTCAAACCAGTACAACGTGAAATCTTTGCGGCAGACTTTAGGGATCGCATAGTGCATCATCTTATTTTCAGGTATCTCAATCCTATTGTTGAGCCTGGTTTTATCAAAGACAGTTATAGTTGTCGGAAAGGAAAAGGGACACATTACGGGATTCGACGAGTCCATTCATTTATTCGTGGATGCAGTAATAACTACACAAAGGATGCTTGGATTCTAAAGATTGATATCCTTGGCTATTTTATGAGTATAGATCGACAAATTTTGTTTGATGATATCTATCGAAAAGTCAGCAATTTTAATGGTGAGAATCACTTATTTAAAGAGCTTCTCTTATATCTGGTGGAGCAAACAATATTTATTGATCCGACACAGCATTGCATTGTAAAAGGAGATGCCTCAGACTGGAAAGGGCTACCCAGAAGTAAAAGTCTTTTTGGTGCACCGAAAGGAAAAGGGTTTCCAATTGGCAATCTAAGTTCTCAATTGTTTAGTAATATTTATTTGAATAGCTTCGATCATTTTGTAAAGGAGCAATTAAGTATAAAATACTATGGAAGATACGTTGATGATTGTGTACTTGTCCATTCTGATAAGGACTTTTTGAAAGGTCTGATTCTCCAAATGGAAACTTTTTTATATACCAAGCTTAAGTTAAAATTGCATCCAAAAAAGATATACTTTCAACATTACAAAAACGGAGTGAGTTTTTTAGGTGCCTACTTAAAGCCCCATCGCATCTATACAGGCAAAAGAACCAAGCGAAATTTTTATGAAAGCATAGAGAAATGGAATACAACGATAAAAGACAATCGACAAAAACTCTCCAAAAATCTGCTCGCTCAATTCATGGCTTGTATAAATTCCTACCTCGGCACCCTTCAACATTTCAACACCTATCGCTTACGCAAACGTATGATTTGGCGTTTACATCCTGCTTTCTTCAATTATGTCTATGTCTCTGGAGGTTATTCTAAATTAGTATTGAAAGTAAAGCCAATAAAATACCCCATCTATTGAGAAATAGACCATCCAATTACCCAGTTCACGTATAATTTATTATTTTAACGTCTCTATATTTATCACCCGTCAAAAAGCGGTGCTACATTTATGCCAAACAAGCAAACAAAAAGAGACATCTCCGGATTTGAATCAGATTCTAAAAACGCCAACTTACCGAAAGGAAATAATTATTTATTGACCATCGGCATAGATCAATACGCCCATTGTCAACCCTTACACAATGCGGTAAAAGATGCTAAAGACGTAGCCACTGTATTGTTAGAAAAATATGATTTCCAGCAAAACCATCATGTCGCCTTGAAAGATCAAGCGGCCACCAAAGATGGAATCATTGAGGCTTTCCGATCTTTAAAAAAGCGAATCCAACCTCAAGACAATCTGATTATCTATTATTCCGGTCATGGCGAATTGGACCGGGACTTTGACGAAAGTTTTTGGGTAACCGTAGAATGCCGAAAAGGAAAGACAGGAGATTACCTGTCCTTTGACCGTGTCATTAAATTTATAAAATCAATTGCAACACAGCATACTTTACTCATCATTGATGCCTGCTTTGCTGGAGCCGCTTTGGTGACAAGACGCAGCAGTACGGCTTCCTTGGAAAAGGACCCTTCCCGTTATGTCATTGCATCGGGTCGTAAAGAATTTGCGGATGATGGCAAACCCGGAGAAAACAGTCCTTTTGCAAAAGCACTTCTTGAAAAACTTCGCAAAAATGAAGAAAGTTTGTTGGCCACTGATCTGGGGCAATATACCATGAAGCAAACTATCAATGCGACTAAACAGACCCAACGCCCCATTCACAATCCATTACAAATGCCAGAAGATAAGGGTGGTCAGTTTGTCTTTCATCCCAAAACTGCCAATGAGGATGGTATATGGGAAAGCAGCCAGGGGAAAGCCACACTTGCAGCCTATCGTCAATATCTAAAACAATATCCTGAAGGTAAATATGTAGAGGAAGCGGATTGGCAAATTGCGCTTTTGCGTAACAGAGTGAGTGTCTATGATGATTTTTTAGAAAAGCATGCTCATGGAAAATATGTTCAAAAGGCTGAAGCCAAAATGGTGGAGCTGGAAGAAAAGCAGGAATGGGAAAAAGCAAAGCGGAGGAATACCATTAGTGGCTACCGAAGCTTTATCCGGCGTTTTAGGGAAAGTGGATTTCTAGCGGATGCCCAGCAAGCTATACAGACTTTGAAATCGGAGGAAGAGGAGGTGGAGCTCATCGAGGTACCCGATCCAACAAAACCAAAAACTAAATCTCCGAAAATCGTTCAACCCACAGCGCACATCATCAAAGATCCCAATTTATTCGTGGACCCTCGTGATGATCAGCAATACAGAACGGCAAAGATGGCAGATGGAAAGATTTGGATGGTAGAAAACCTGAACTTCGATGTGGGAGAAGGCTGCTGGTTTTATGATGATAAGAGAGAGAATGGCAAAGAATATGGACGGCTCTATACTTGGGATGCGGCATTAAAAGCATGTCCGGATGGCTGGCATCTTGCTAGTGATGAGGAGTGGAAAAACTTGGCTGCAGCATATGGTGGTTATTATGATCATGAAACTAGGAAAGAGAAAGGAGATTCAAAATCAGGATACACAGCTTTAATTTCTGGAGGTAATAGTGGTTTTACCGCCCTGCTTGGTGGCTACCGGCGCACCGATGGTTCCTACGGCGGCCTTGGCAGGTACGGCCTCTACTGGAGCAGTTCAGAGAAGAGTTCTGGCGGTGCGTGGGGCTACAACTTCGACGGGCCGGTCAGCAAGTTCTACCGGCTCAGCATCGATAAGGGGGTTGGGCGTTCCTGTCGGTGTACCAAGGACTAATTCGACTTTTTGTCTATTCGACTATTTCTTTCCGCCCGAAGGGGGGGCGCTATTTTAATTAGCAAAGTTTGGAAAAAAAAAAGACAAAAAACAAACGCCCAAAAGTATTAACTCTATTAAAAAATAGTATTCCATTTTCTCAATTCTCATATAATTGATTAGTTTAACGTTTCTATTTCACCCGTTTAAAAACGGTACGACATTTATGCCAAATAAAGAAACAAGCAAAAGAGACATCTCAGGATTGGAACAAGATCCTAAAAATAGCAACCTACCAAAAGGCAATAACTATCTATTGACCATCGGCATAGATCAATACGCCCATTGTCAACCCTTACACAATGCGGTAAAAGATGCTAAAGACGTCGCCAAAATCTTATTGGAAAAATATGATTTTCTATCGGATCATCATGTCGGTCTGGAAGATCCGACGGCGACTAAGGATCAAATCATTGATACTTTTCGATCTTTAAAAAAGCGAATCCAGCCCCAGGACAATCTGATTATTTATTACTCTGGCCACGGTGACCTCGATCGAGATTTTGACGAAAGTTACTGGATTACTATAGAATGTCGAAAAGGAAAAATTGGAGACTATCTGCCCCTGGATCAGGTTATTAAATTTGTAAAAGCGATTAAAACGCATCATACTTTATTGATCATTGATGCCTGTTTTGCCGGAGCATCCTTGGTGACCAGACGGAGTAATACCGCGGCTTTAGAAAAAGATGCTTCTCGCTACGTCATCGCTTCAGGTCGGAAAGAATTTGCCGATGATGGCAAACCCGGAGAAAATAGTCCTTTTGCAAAAGCGTTGATTGACAAGCTTCGAAAAAATGAAGAGAGTTTATTAGCTACCGATCTGGGACAATATGTGATGAAGCAAACTATCAAGGCCTCCAATCAAACACAGCGTCCCATTCACAATCCTTTACGGTTACCAGAAGATCAAGGCGGCCAGTTTGTTTTTCATCCTAAAACGGCTAATGAAGATGATGTTTGGGAAAACGCACGAGACAAAGCTACCGTTATTGCCTTGAGAAAGTATTTAAAACATTTCCCTAAAGGCAAGTTTGTAGAGTTAGCAGATTGGCAAATTGCTTTGTTACGCAACCGGGTTAGTAGCTACGACGATTACTTAGTTAAACATCCTCACGGCATATATGTCTACGAGGCAGAAGCTAAAATGGTAGAGCTGGAAGAAGAACAGGAATGGGGAAAAGCAAAACAAAAAGATACTATTAGTGGTTACCGAAGCTTTATCCGGCGTTTTAAAAAAAGTGGATTTGTAGCGGATGCCCAGAAAGCGATTCAGGATTTGAAATCGGATGATGAAGAAGTGGAGCTCATCGAGGTACCCGATCCGCCAAAATCAAAAACTAAATCTCCGAAAATCATTCAACCCACAGCGCATATCATCAAAGATCCCAATTTATTCGTGGACCCTCGTGATGGTCAGCAATACAAAACAGTAAAGTTGAAAGATGGAAAGCTTTGGATGGCAGAAAATCTGAATTACGATATGGGAGAGGGCTGTTCGTTTTATAAAAATAAAGAGGAAAATGAAAAAAAATATGGACGGCTCTATACTTGGGATGCGGCATTAAAAGCCTGTCCGGAAGATTGGCATATTCCTAGTGATGAGGAGTGGAAAAACTTGGCTGCTGCATATGGTGGTTATTATGATGGGGAGACGGGCAAAATTAATGGAAATCCAAGATCTTCTTATTCTGCTTTAATTGCTGAGGGAAGTAGTGGCTTTGCCGCCCTGCTTGGTGGCCACCGGAACGCCGATGGTTCCTACGAACACATTGGCAAATACGGCGACTACTGGAGCAGTTCAGAGAAGAGTTTTGTTAATGCGCGGTACTACTACTTCTACGAGCCGATCAGCAAGCTCTATCGGTTCAATAGCTATAAAGAGGTTGGTCTATCCTGTCGGTGTGTCAAGGACTCATTCGACTATTTGTCTATTTGACTATTTCTTTCCGCCCGGAGGGCGGGCGATATTTTTAATTAATATAATTTGGCAAAAACAAAAGACATATCAGGATTCGAAGAAAGCCAAAAGGCTTCCTCTCCCAAAGGTAAATACTACCTCTTGGCCATAGCCATAGATGCCTATGATGGAGAGCCAAAAGGTATTCCCCGATTGTCCAATTGCGTGAAAGATGCTAAGGATTTGATAGAAGTATTGAAGCAGCGATTTGGTTTTCAGAAAGCGCAGGTCATGACTATTTTCGATGAAGAAGCAACGCTGGGGAATATTAATAGAAAATTAGATAAGCTGACGAATCAAGTCACTTCAGAAGACAATGTTATCGTTTATTTTTCAGGACATGGCTATTACAGGGAAACTCAGAAAGAAGGCTATCTGATTCCTGTTGATGGGAAAAGTAAAGATTACTGGAGTTATTTATCTAATGCTAATCTTTTGACTCATATCCGTGCCATCAAATCCTTTCATACCTTTTTGATTATTGATAGTTGCTTTTCCGGTTCTTTGTTTGCTACCAAAAGTACTGACTACGCCTATTCTGATAGAGCAGCAACATTTCCATCTCGTTGGGGGCTGGCTGCAGGTCGCATTGAAAAAGTAAGTGATGGTTTTCATGGAGAAAACAGCCCTTTTGCTAAATCGATTATTACTTTTTTGAAAAATACGAATCAACAAAAAAATCCAGTATCCGAATTAGTTCAATATGTGAAAAAAACGACCGCTAGAAATTCTGATCAGACGCCTATCGGAGGTTCTCTTTTTAAAGTGGGCGATATGGATGGGGAGTTTGTATTCCTTCTGAAAAAAGATATAGCGGCAGATTGGAAGGAAACGACCACTGCCGGAACGCTTGCTGCCTATCAGACCTTTGTTCAGAAATATCCGGAAGGGCAATATGCTGACGAGGCAAATGCCAAAATAAAAACGCTACAAGCAGTCGCTTTATGGCAAGACATTGAGCAGCAAGCTGATGATACTGCTGCTGCGATTTGGACTCGGTTGGGCCTGGTCAATCAATATATAAGTCGATATCCTAAAGAACCTCACTATCGGGATGCGCTGGATATCGGTGAGCTATTGGAATACAAAAAGGCGTTTGTAGAAGCGCAGGATTCAAAATATGCATTACGCAGATTTTTGACAAAACGGATGCCTGCGGTACCTGGTGTAGAAGAGATCAGAAAGAACGCCGAAAGTCTATTGGAAAAAGGCAACCACTCAGAAAAAAAAGCAAAACTACGGGAAAGCAAAACAGGCAAGGGTGCTGTTGATTCCGGAAAAAAAGAACCTTCTTTTTTAAAAAAATATGGAAAATATCTTGGTTTATTAATACTGGTTCCCTTGCTAATATTTGCGGTGAATCAATGGTCTTCAAATGATTATTCTGAGACTCCTAAGGAAACACCAGAATTAGACGAAGCGCGTGCCATTTACAAATATAACCTCAAAAAGGCAAAAGATGCCATGAATGCGAATTCTCCCAATTATCTAACAGCCAAAGCGTATTATAAAGAAGCAATGAATGTAACCATGGGCTTTGAAATTGATACTATGGATGCATCCAAAGGGATTCAGGAATGCCAAAAAGCGATCGTGCAACAATCACAAGCTGAGTTAGATCGTCAGCAAAAAGAAAAAGAGGATCTGCTCCAAAAAGAATACAAAGAATTGCTGGCTGACGCAAAACGATATTATGATAAAGGAAAATATAAAACGGCCCTGGGCAAATATGAATCAGCATTAGGTAAAGTTGAAGATGATAGCATGGCTCAACAGGGGATTAAAAAAACTAAAACTAAATTAAACTTACAAATTAGATTTATCAAATGAATCAGTTCTAAAAATAACCACTAAAACAAATAACATGCTACGAGAATTAGGAATTGTAATTGGAAAAGAAACAGTTGCTGGTAAACTTTTTGAAGAACTTTTTCCCGATTTCATGAAGGTTCAATATACATCGCCTTCTGGGTATGTGAAAATGCAGTGGGATATTTACCAACAGGATTCACGAAAGAAAACGCCCAGTGTGTCGGGAAATATCTTTGAATACATTTTGGCTTCACTTTGCATTAGAGAAGAAATTTTACCATTCTACATGGCAACAAAAATCGCTTTTGTCCCAAATGTTGATTTTGATATTATGTTTTATGCCGCTGATTATGGGCCAGTTTGTTGGAGTGCCAAAACAAGTCTTCGAGAAAGATATAAGCAAGCGGATTTAGAAGCGATAGCTTTAAAAAATGTACACCGACGTTCACTTTGTTATTTGCTGACTTTAGATGAGGTCGAAGCAAAAAGAGTAAAAAGAAAAATAAAAGATGGCGATGTAGGAGGATTAGATGATGTTATAATTGCTACTTCTGCTGCCTTTGATACCTTGATTCAAAAGATGAAAACTTACCAATTTATAGAACCACCAACAGTAAAAGTCCTAAAATCAAAGAAGGTCATCACCATGAACAAAGTCCAATCTATTCTAAAAAAATGAAAAAAATACTCCGATTCCTCCTTCTCCTCTTCATCCTATCCTTCAGCATCTACTACATTTTCAACAACTTCATCGGTTATCGAAGTACCGCGCATCAAAAATACAGCCGCAGTCTTTCTACTAAAAATCACGACGAAGCAGCCATTAAACAGTGGAAAAAAGTAGCAGAACGGGCTAAACAAGAAAC
>ENA-ORXT01006329-ORXT01006329.1-marine-metagenome-genome-assembly--contig:-NODE-6329-length-11044-cov-7.596243_pt1 | contig 11044 bp, 6 predicted proteins | sample MGYA00237868_ERZ511482 | MGnify/ENA metagenome assembly ERZ511482
CCCCCCGCCCGCCTCCCGCCTCCTTTCTCCAACCTCTACCCATCCCCCTCCCCACGCGGGACCTTCTCACCCTCATTTTCCTGGCTCCACTTCTCCCCTGCCCCCCCCTCCGTCACCCACCTACACTCTTCACCGGAGTAGGTGCAATTGTGCACCGGCGATGGCATCTTGCGCCCCTGGCGGCGGCGGCGGTGACGCGGACGGCGGGAGCGGCCCTCCGCTACCACCGTCGCATAGTGCCGGGCTGGGTGTTGGGCGCAAGCGGGGACGGGACGCTGTTCAAGGGGGCGTCGCCGCGGCGGTGCCGACGGTCGTTGGCAACGACAATGACGTCTTTTTCATCTCGGACGCTGACGCCGACGCTCTCGTGGGGCACATTGTCATCTCGGACGGCGACTCCGACACCCTCGTGGCTGACGCCGCCTCCCTCTCAGCAACAACCGATGCGGCGGACTCCACGGCCGCAACGGTAGCGGTCCTCTCTGGCACTGGCGTGCAGGAGGCTGGCGCGGCTGCGAGAGCGCCAACACGCGCCGGCTCGCGTGCCACTGACGACGGCAGCGGCGCCGGAACGCACCTCCAAACAGCAGCGGATCTTCTTGGCGCCGCCGCTCTCGCTGCTTCTGCTGGGCGTACCCCCGCCCCAGTCGGTGGCATGGCGCTAGCACGTGTGCCGCTGGAGCTTACGTACTCCCTGCCCCCCTCCACCTCGGGCTTGTTGGCTGCAGAGGTCTACCTCGTCGTCGACGACCGCGAGACGGCCGGCGTCGAGCCGTCGCGCGCGGCCTTCCTCGCCCGCCTCCGCGTCAACCCTGGCCTCGCGGGCAGGGTCGTGCAGCGGAGGTTGCCGATTGGGGACGCGCTTCTCGTGGCGCGCGTGACGACGGCCGGAGCGGCGGCTGTTGCGGGCGCGCCGCCTGCGGGGACAGAGATCATGCTCGACCAGCTTGTCGAGCGCAAGACGGCGTCGGACGTAGTCGCCTCCTTGCGTGACGGCCGGCTGGACGAGCAGACGTACTACATGGCCGCGTCGGGCCGCTCGTCTTTGATCTGCATCGTGGAGGGGGACTTGGAAGCCGCGACGCAGAACGACGCCAACATGTGCGCGGCGGCCGAGACCTTCTTGGCGACGCTCACCGTCTCCACGCCGTTCTTCATCAAGTACACGGGCAACCTCGAAGAGACGGCCGCCTACTTCGCGTCTCCGGTGCGTCACCTCGGCTGTCGGCTGGGCAGCGCCAATGGCTTGGCGGGGTGGCTGTCGTCCAACCGGGCCACTGACGGCGGCGTCCCCGGCGCGGACGGCGTGCTCACTTACTCCCTCTGGGAGAGCGAGATGGCCGAGATGCGGGGCTCCGCGACGCTGCAGCAGATGTGGGCGCTGCAGCTGCTCGTGATTCCTGGCATCGGCCCGGCGCGGGCCAACACCATTTTGCAGGGAGATTTCAAGGTGCCCGTCGCGTTAGCGGTGGCCTACCGCGCGACGTCTACACCCGAGGAGGGCAAGGCGCTGTTGGCGAGTCTCACGCCGCCCCCCGGGTGCGCCCGCATCCCGACTCATGTATCGACCTACATGTATCAGTTGTTTGTTTCACAGGACTATGGCGCTGTCGCGCTGCGGCAGTGAGTATGGAGGGGGGCGTGAGCGGTCAGGCTCATGCGACTGTTGGAGGTGCGCGTAGAACGGGAGCGTGTCAAAGGAATGGAATGGAGGTCCTTGGGATATACAATAGAAAAGCATGTCGTCTGTGTTGTTGTGTTGCGTGTGTGTTGTGATATCTGGTTCCCATATACATCTGAGAAGCATGTCGTCTGGTTTGTCTGGCTCCCATCAGGCAGACCCGTGCAGGGTATGGTGTGGGGAGGGCAGCCCTAGCAGGCGTGCGTTTCCACTTCTTCGAGGAGCGTACCTGGGATCCTGTGAGCACCGACTACCTAGCAACGGGCGTCCTGACTCAAACCAACTCGCCGCTGCTTGCATCCAGCAGTCGCCATGAATAGCTATTGCCTCGGCCCAGCCGCCAAGCGTGCCCGGCGCGGCGCCACCGATGCAATGGGAGTGCTCAGAAAACGTGTGCCGCCGACGCGATGGGAGTGCACAGCGAAAGTGTGCCACCGTCGCGATGGGAGTGCTCAGCGCAAGTGTGCCCGGTTGGTGCACAGTATGGTTCCGTGCCGCTGTACCATGGCAGTATGGATGGCACCACGGTAGAGACGCCCCCTCCACAGCTACCATCAGTTCACTCTGCCCCGCCCTTTCCGTGTACATTTCGCGGCTGGCTCATGGACCACAGCCACGGTGCCCGACCAATGAAGAATGCTGTCGGATTGCGGCGAGTTGGGTCAGGATGCTCCTCGCTGTGCTTTGGTCTGTGCGCCGCGGTCGACTGCTACCTTCCCATTTCTTGAACGAGTCTCAGGCACGTGTGTGGCATGCAGGGCTCAATCACCTTATGCGGCGGCTGGGCACGCAATTGGCGCGCATAGGAGCACTCTGCGCGTGCACGGTCCGAGGCTACGTACGTGGGACTGTCGAACTGGAAATCGGCTCTTGGGCGCACCCCCGCGCTGTATGCATGCGCGACTACTGAACCTGGAAGGTACTGAGCGCTGGCGCGGGGGGTCACCGCCGCGGTTCAGGAAACCCCTGACGTAGTGCGCATGAGATGCGAGTTTTCACTCCGTGGTGGCGGAGGACAGGGCAGAGAGTGCAGGCGGCGAGCAGAAACGCGCCCGCCCGGGAAGGAGGGTATGCCGGGCGCCAAAACAGATCCTGGAAACACGGTGGGGGCAGTTTGCGCTGGACGGACCCGTGTCTTCACGTGGAAATGCCCGGCCGCCGACCGTAGCCGCTGCTGTAGCTGGCGTAAAGGCGGACAGTCTCCCACCCGCCGGCGACGACGAGCGGCGTCCGCTATACATGGCCTCACGGAGCTGCGGGCGGTTGGGGAGCTGCTTGCCGTCCCCACCCCAGCGCGTCATTCGAACAGTGCTGTTCAAACTTTGAACAAAAAACGAGCACATACCGACATTCAGGGGGGCTACTAAGAACACTTGACGGACTTGTACTGGATTTCCTTGCCTGATTTTGTCATCTATCAGGGAGTCCCATTTGGTGCTAGATATCAGCGGTGATCCGCCCTCATGCCCGCTGACCCTACAGGCACTGTCGGTGGCCACACGCGGCAGCTCGCTGGCTGCGCATGATTGTACAGTGTGTAAACGCTCCGATCGCCGACACGTAATGACTCGAGTGCCGCGCGAGTCTCGATGCGGTGTGTGCACTGCCCCACGGCCAGTGCCAGCGGGGACCTTTCGACACCTGCCGTAGGGATGATCGACTGCCACCCGCCGGCAGCAGCGGTGGGACGCCGACCTCTCCGCCTCCAGCTCGCAGTGTAGCACAGCTTTCACTGGTTGCACGACGGCTCGGCTCTGTTTTCCTTTGCTTGGTTGATGGAGGCGCCCATTGACGGCGGCTGCCTGGTTAGGGACCCTGCGGCTTGCTGCTGGTTGAGGTGGGCGCTCGGTCACAGCCTGCTCTTCTTCGCCGACTTGGGCTGCTGGCATCCCCTCGACCGTTTCTTCCATACGAACCATTCGGGTGGTAGGCCTTCGCTCCCGTCCGCCGCCCTGCTTTCGAAGATTCATGCACCGGGGTGCCGCCGCTTGGTGCCCGCGCTGTCACATCGTTCGGTAAGTGTGTTTGTCCTTCTTTGTTTGCTGTGGACGGGAGCCCTGCCAGTGCTCTTGTGACAAGCAATTCGCTGACGCATCGCCCTCTCTGCCTCTCTGGCTGTTTGAGCTGTAAACCATTCCTTGAAGCTCTTCTATGTTTGCAGTCGTGACGATGAAGCCAGTGGCTTGCCGTTGCCGACACGGTTACAGGCGGATTTAGCACTGTAGATGGCCTATGGTACGTCGTTTTTTGTGATTGTGTGCTTGCCTTCCCGTCTTCTACCCGTTTGGTTGCTCGGCCGCCTCCTGCTTTGTCTTATGCCTCGGCGATGATGGAAATCCTAGCTAGCAATGCCCTTCCTATTCACCCCTTTCTCTCCAACCCTGCTGGCCCCACGCGCTTCACCTCTTGGCGGCACGGGCACGCGTCCCCCAACTCGCAATGGCTCACAATGAAGTGATGGTAGTATGCCTCGACGGGCTTGTGCTGAATCTCCACGGCCGTCTTAGGCTCCCCCTTGGCGCGCGTCGCGGCAGCCATTGCGGTCGCCTGGCGCCGCTGCGACACGCGGATGTTGTTGTGAGCCGCAATGAACCGGGAGCGAACAATAAATCGACGCTGCGTCATGTAGGACAAGCTATTCTTGGAGCGCTTTCTGATCGAGTGCTGGCGCTCGGCCCCCGACGTGTCGTGTCCGCGGGTGAGCTGTGGGAACTGGTCCGCGTTGAAGACGGGGCTGCACTTGTGGTTGCAGCGATGGAACCTGTCGATGAACCACGCCGTGCAGTAGCCGTCCATCAGCCACGGCACCCGTCTCAGGGCGTTTCGCTGGGCTTGGCAAGCAGTGTCAAAGTATACGACACGGGGTAGTTTTTTAAACCTCTGCACCAAAGCGGCCACCGCATGGGCAGGGCTCTCGGTCTCTCTTAGGAGCTCAAAGCCGATAATGTAGCCGCACCCGCACATGAAGGTGATGACACCCGGCGCCCGCAGCACGCTCACTGGGTAGTCGTGCCGGCAGTCGTCGGCGTCCCACGCCTTCTTGTCGTCCTTAGCCTTGGGCTTGTCGTCCTTGCGCTTGTCCGCCGCCTTGGCCCGCTGCCGCTCAGCCGTTGAGTCCTCGGGGAAGGCGCGGAGGACCTCCCGGCCCGGCCACGCCTGGCCTGTCCGCTCCTCGTTGGCCTGCTCGACGACGCGCGGCTTGGAGGCGGCGCCAGCGACGACGTGGCTGACCGCCGGCTCGATGCCGAGCGACTGCAGCCACTCCTTGTACACGGCCGCGTCGCCGTCCTGCCACTGCTCCCGGTAGTCCTTGGCAGCCCGCCCCGCCTTGGCCTCCCAGCGCGGCATCGTCTCCTCCTCCGCGGTGATGCAAAAAAGTATCAGCTCACCGACGGCCTGGCACAAGGAGGGGGACGCGTGCATCGCGTCGCGCAACAGAAGCAGGAACTGCCAAACGAAAACGACGGGCGTCACCGCCGGCGCCCGCTGTATCCACACGGCGCTGGGCACCGCATCGATGAGCGCCCGCGCCAACACCTCGACGTCAATGGAGTCGCATCCGCCGAACACGTCCAACACGGGCTCCGCCAGCATCGCTGAGATGAAGGTGCGCACCGTCATCCAGCGGTCCTTGTCTATGTCAGGGTCGTCCGTCGGAGGGAAAAAGTCAGTGCAGATGCACAAAATCTCGGTGGCGGCCGGGGCAGCGGCCGCTGCCGGCTGCGGCTCGGTTGACTGCTGCGGCTTGGTCAACGGCGGCACCCCCGTCGACGGTGGCGGCTCGGTCGACGGTGACGACTCGGCTGAGGGCGGCGGCTCGGTGGGCGGCAGCGACTCTGCTTGCAGCAAGTCGTCCGTCTGCAGCGAGTACTCCGTCTGCAACTCCAGCACGGCGGGCACGTCTTCAGCCGTCCGTAGCGGCTCAATCTCACACGACATGGCCGACCCCTCCGACGGGTGGTTGTCAATCGCTCTTGACGGATCAGCCGCCATGTGCGACTCGAACGCCAGTGTGGGGGTGTGGAGCAGCAGTGGGTCGGCTGCCAGCGCCGGCTCGCCCGCCACCAGCGACTCGGGGGTCGTGCCCCCTACCGCGTCGTGCACCACCGCGCTCCGTACCGCGTTGACGGCCATGTCGCGGAGGCCAGAATCTTGTGCGTCGGCGTCCTCGGGGGCGACAGCTGCTGCGGCGCCGGCGCGAGCACGCGCCGCGGCTCCGCCATCACCACCGGCCATGGCGGAGCAGTGATGAACTAGTCAGGAAGAGGAAGAGAACAACTGCAGACAGCGACGCGCGCCGACGCCCGCGGTCTCAGGAAGGGAGTGGTGGTGGAGAGCAGTGCGGGGGGCACGCGGAAGATGCCGGTGGTGGGCGGCGCTGCTCTCAGCTCGGCTGTCTCGGGGAGGGGGTGGTGGGGGAGAGCAGTGCGGGGGGCACGCGGCAGATGCCGGTGGTGGGTAGCGCTTCTCTGGGCTCGGCAGTCTCCCGGACGGGGTGGCGGGGCAGGGCCCTCAGAGAGCCACGTGAGACATACCGGTGGTGAGCAGCCTCTTCTCATGGCCTGGGGAGGACAGGAGGGTCGAGACGGCCGGGAATGGCCCCCGTGGAGGCCGCACCCATGGACGCCTGGACACGGGGGAAAGCGGGCCACAGCATTGCGGAGACGACGTGCCTGATGCAGACCCCAAAGGCGGGGCTGCACATGCGAAAGGGGGGGGGCAGAGCGAGCATTGTGGGCCCCAGACACCGGGCGCAGCGGCGAGCGCCATCTGGCGAAAGCACCGGGGCAGCCAAGAGCGGCCAAAGCCGGGTCGTTGGCAGCCCGCCGCAGCAAACGGAGCCGTTGTGAGAGGGCCACCTGACACGCTTGCCGCGCTCGAGAGGGGCGCCGAAGCGCCGTCATGCTGCACGCCGGCGGTCCGAGCTCGGCCGATTGACGGACAGGTGCCTGTACAGGGCTCGCTGTAACGCCACGCGGGAAGGACCGCCCGCGGAGCCGCAGAGCGCATTAGACCGATTTCGTGCCACACGGGAGCGCTACCTTTTTCCAGTCCGTGAGAATTGCATTCAAGCCCTCCGAGAGAGATTCAAGTCTACGTGTCAACAGACCCTCTGTGATGGGGCTGGTGATGCGCTGTACATGTGAAACATGCGTAATTGTGGATTTGTATTCTAACTGCATCGATCAGGACAAAGGTTGCCCCCCTATGACTTCTGACCTGACACAGCTGCAGCTTCTTGGCCGCGGTGGGCTCGATGAAGGTGACCTACGATCCGACCAAGTCCCTGGACGGCCACCACGGCCGAGACAGACAACAAAGAACGGGCATTGGCGGGTACGCAAGGGCATGCACTTTGTTCCTGGCTTGTTTCAAGTGCCAACCAACGAAGAAACCAACAAAACTCATGCACCCATGCACATAAAAAGATGACACAGAACCCCCAAACCCCCCCCCCCCCCCCCCGCACCCAAGGTTCTACAAGTTGCTGACGGTCCACCGCGGTCAGTAGCACGCCCCTCTCCAGCGCCTCACTCACCACGTCAACCCGTCCCACCAACACACCCCGACAACAGCTCGGCGGCAATGCGGCAGCGGTAATAGGCGGTGCTCCTAGTGTTGAAGGAAAGGGGCAAGCCGCGGGCCAGGAGGTCCATCGTGCTCAGCGTAAACACCCCGCAGTCGTCTGAGTTCTCCTGCTGCCGGCACTTGGGGTAGTGGTGTGTCCACTCGCGCTGGGGCTTGCCTTTGTCGTTCGCCTCGTCGATGAGCCACTGCGTGATGGAGGAGGTGACGAGCGACATCTGCCCGCCGAGGGAGTCGTACATGGAGACGGTGCCCGTCTTGGCGCCAACCCGCACGACCACAAGGATCCAGTGGGAGTCGCCCCAGTTGATTGGTATGAAGATCTTGTCCATGGAGAAGATGTCGACGTTTTTAGTCCACCGCCGCACAATGTCGTAGGAGTACTCATGCATGAACCACAGCTGCTTGTAGAGGAAGGTGCTAAAAAAGTACAGCTTTGGCGCCGTCGGGATGAGCAGAAGGGTCTTCTTGTGCCGCCACTCCAACAGCAGGGAGTACGCGTTGATGCCCTCGTCGTCCAACCACTTGCCAGGCAGCAAGTTGTGGAAGTTGGCAGAGTAGAGGGGGATGGCGCCGTGCTTGACGATGGGCAGCAGTTCGCCCGTCCGCTTCTTCTTGAAGATCTCGTTGACCGCCTTCATTGCCCTTTGCGTCAGCAAGGAGTTGGGGTCCGCCGGGTTGACGGCGACGGGGTCGTCCTCCTCGGCTGGCGGATCAGACGGCGGCACGACCGACAACAGCGGCACCTTCCACATGCACTTCGTCTTCGGCACGCGCGCCCGGACGGACTCGACAGAATCCGGCAGGTCCTCGTCCACTTCTCCCGCGGGCGCCTCCAACAGAAACTCGGTACCATCACTGGCCGGCGGCGGTGTGGAAGGCGCCGATGCGGCAGGTGAAAAGGAGGTTGTCGGCGGCCTTTCGTCGAGCCCAAGACCTTGGAGTTCCTCATCCAGTCCGGTCTCGTCGGGGGCACCGGCAGACCCGCGTTCACCGCCGTCTGCTACCGCGCCCACCGCCGACGAAGCGAAGGTGGCAGCCGAGACCGTCAGGTGGCTGGCGTCGTTGTTGTCGTCGCCGACGACCGAGTCGGCGCTGCTGTCCTCCCCCCTGGCCATGTTGATCTCGTCGCTGGAGTACTCGGATGAGCTGCCGTCTGTGCTGCCGGCGACGCTCACCAAGTCGACCAGGCTGTCGTCGTCGCTGCCCCCCGAGTGCTCTTCCGCCGCAGCACCGGCGCGGCCAGCAACGGCAGCGGCGCCAGTGGGAAGAGAGCCGACGGCGCCAATGTTGGGCACGGTGAAGAAGGTGGAGAACAGCTTGTGCGCCGCCCAGCGCAGGGCATGCTCCGACTCGGGCAGCGACCGCAGCCCGCGACTCGTCTCAGACGGCGGCGGTGGCGGCGCCGGTCGCTCCGCAAAAGGCTCCATTGCAAAGGCCCGGTACTTCCGGGCCTCCTCTGTGGTGAGTGCCACGGGGTCGTCGGCGCCGGAGCGGACGCGGTGGCGCATCACTGCCCGCACGGTGGCGTTTCGCACGGCGCAGGCGTAGGTGATGGCCAAGGCCACCCTTGGAGCGTCCATTCCTGGCCGCACCATGGGGAGGATGTGCTCTTGTAAGACGGACAGGACCTGGCCGTCCATAAGGACGCACTCGAAGCGCCCGCCGTGCTCCTCGGCTTCCCCGCAGTTGGTGCACTTGAACGCCGCGTCGGGGATCACCAGCGTCTCCGAGAAGTCGCCGCACGCGTCCGAGAGGAGCTGCCTTGCTTGGCCGAACTCGCCCTCCGCGTACGCCCCGGTGTTGCGGAGCAAGCTCGTCAGGTACTCAGCCGCCGCCGCCATCGTCGACCGCCCAATGACACAAATACCCAGCACTGCGACGAAGAAGACGCGCACGTACACCGTCTCGGGGGAAGCAGCGAACAGCCCGTCCTCTGCGCCGTCGTAGTGCACCACATGCCCCTTGCTGCACGTCCAAACGCCAATGTTGATCTGCAATCGCCCGCGCATCGTGTAAAGTAGCGCCGAACACGCCGTCAGCATCTTGCCGTTCCGCTCCTCGCCGCAATCCAGGCAAGACTCCTCCGCGTGGACAGGGAGGAGCTCGCGAACCTTGTTGTTGTCCCGCAGCGTGTCGAGCGCGGCGCTGTACGAGTCGCACATGGCGACTTCCGACGCGCATGGAAGCATGTTCCGGGCGCGACGCTTGTGCTGCGGAGCGGGCGCAACAACAGGCATCGGCAGGGCGGGCATCCGCGCCGCACGTGGTGGCGGCTCAGGCGCCGGCTCCGTCTCGTTCAGCAAGCCGTCAGGCCCAAACTGCAGGGCCTCCTCCCGCTCCATCTCTGCGCACGCCGCCGCCGACGACGCGTCCGCCCGCGTGACCTTGTTGACGGCCTTGGCGTGTATACAGCCCCACGGTCTTGTCTGGCAGGGCATTTGGCAGCAGGTTGCCAACCTAAACTTGTTGGCCGTTGGTCGGACGACGACGGGCGCCCACGCGTCGTTGTAGTACACCGCGTACACGGGGATGTTACGCCGCTTGCCCGAGTGCAGGACCAGGTACGTGATCGTGCCAACCGGCGCGTCGTCGGCATTGTCAGCGAGCGGCCCGAGCAGCGCCGGGCACGCACGAAAGAGGTCGTCGTGGTTGAGCGCGCTGACGTCATGGCCAATCTCGTCGTACGCCCGCAGCAGTGCCAACGCGTGTCGGCAGGTGCATCTGCGGCCGAGCGCCGCCTCCATCTGCGCAAACTCCATTGGGAGACCGCGGAGCGACGCCCGCCCGAGCCCGAGCACGCCGGCGCAGCTGCAGAGGGCCAACAACATGCCGTCCTTGTACTGCGTCCAGGTGGCAATGGGGTCGTACGCCTCGACCGTGACCAGTACTTGTGCGCCGTGTACGCACGCCGTCTGCACGGCCTGTACGCTCGCCATCCTTGCCGTCAGATCCACCGCCGCGCGTAACTCCCGCAGGTAGACTCCAAGCAGGGTTTCCTCGTCGACGGGTTGGCGGTCGACACCAGGAGGTTGCGCGGCGAGGCGGGCCGGTCGGGACACGAGGGGCGTGGCAGCCCCGGGTGCAGCGGCAAGAGCCGGGTGGAGCAGACGATGGCGTGCGGGAGAATCTGTTTCCACAGTGGGATCAGGGACAAGGGAAGAGCCGACCGAAGCAGAAGCGCGGGGTGAAGAGATGGCGTCGTCCGCCGCGGTAGCTGCCGCTGCCGTCCCGTCGCCAAGGTCCCCACTGGCATCAATCGCCCCGCCCTCAGGAGCTCCGTCGCCGCCGTCGGCTGCACCATCGGCCGCGGCAGCTGCCCCAGTTGCCCCATCGTGATGGACACTCTCTCCCTCCCCCCCTCTCACAAGCTCCTCCACCCCCGCGCGGAGCTCGTCCCCACCAGCCCCATCGCCTCCCTCTCCCTCTTCCCCATCGGCACCTCCTCCAGTCCCCTCTTCGCGTTCTTGTCGGTTCTCAATCTGCCTCACGTCCTTCAGGACGACACGCACACCAAAGGAGGATGATCCAACCACCATCATGCCCGTGTCGACCCGATCGTAAATGACAGGCGGGCGCGACAAGAAGCCCCTTCGAAGCCGTGGCCGCGGCATGTTGCCACAATCGAGGTCGGGCCTGGCGGTCGTGCAGCCGCCACCGTCATCCAGGGCAAAGTGCGCAAACGCAGACCATGCAACAGGGCGGGCAGGAGAAGGCGGCGGGGGACAGGAGAAGGGGGGGGAGCAGGAGAAAGGGGGGGGGCAGGAGAAAAGGGGG
>ENA-ORXT01006330-ORXT01006330.1-marine-metagenome-genome-assembly--contig:-NODE-6330-length-11044-cov-3.756542_pt1 | contig 11044 bp, 8 predicted proteins | sample MGYA00237868_ERZ511482 | MGnify/ENA metagenome assembly ERZ511482
ATAATTATGGCAGTACCAAAGAAGAAAACTTCTAAATCAAAACGAGATAGTCGCAAAGCAGTCTGGAAGCGCAAAGCAGCAGTAGAAGCGCAAAAAGCTTTATCTTTGGGTAAATCAGTCTTAACTGGACGTTCCAACAGCTTTGTCTATCCTCAAGATGATGAAGAAGATGATGAAGAGTAGATTTGTTCTCTAAGATCGAAATAGGCTTAAGATAATGGTGTGCTTCCTTTGGGTTTCGCACCTTTGTTTTGTTTTTTTAATCCCTTTTACTAGGTCAAAAATATGCCTGGAAAATATTTTACCAAACCAGAACCAGACCAGAGCGATCGCGTTCCTCCTGGTCAATATTTAGCCAAGGGCTTTCCCGTCCTTTCTTATGGAGAAACTCCTCAAGTCCAAACCGACAGTTGGCTATTAAAAGTCTGGGGTTTAGCAGAAGAGAAGCGTTTTAGCTGGTCAGACTTTATGGCTTTACCCCAACAAGATTTTACTGCCGACTTTCACTGTGTGACTCGCTGGTCAAAACTAGATGTCAAATGGACGGGAGTAAAGGTTACAGATTTTCTGGCGGCTATAGATGTCGATCCTCAAGCTACTCATATTTTACAGCACTGTTATGGGGACTACACTACCAATCTAACCCTTGATGATTTTGCTCGACCTGAAAACTTTTTTGCCCATACTTTAGACGGCGAATCACTACCTGCTGAACATGGTGGTCCAATGAGATTAGTAGTGCCTCATCTTTATGCCTGGAAAAGCGGTAAGTGGATCAAAGGAATTGAATTTCTCGATCGCAATGAAGAAGGTTTCTGGGAACGCAACGGCTATCATAATCGTGGAGAGCCTTGGGCAGAAGAACGTTATGCAGGAAGATAATAGGTTGTATCCGATAATGTAATAACAGGCACTATCCAGACAAAGTGTTGAGAATAATACTCCATAACTAAACAATTTTGGTGTATAAGTAATATTACTGACAATAAAAGTATCTATTTATGCTGTCTATTGAAACTCCTCAACTTGTCTCCAAATCTAAGCTAGCGCAAACAAATCGAATTTTGCTGGTTGAAGACGAAGACTTAATCAGGGAAATGATTACGATCGCTTTAGCAGAAGAAGGTTACGAAGTCCATACTGCAAGCAATGGTCGTGCTGCTTTGAGCATGTTGCAAAACAGCGATCGCACTCGCTCAAAGTTAACTCCAGATTTAATAATTTTGGACTTGATGTTGCCAGAGGTAAACGGTTTGGATATCTGCCGTTTATTACGTTATCAGGGAGACGTAACGCCTATATTGGTAGTTAGTGCCAAAAGCAGTGAAACAGACAGAGTGTTGGGCTTAGAAGTTGGTGCAGATGATTATCTAACCAAGCCTTTTAGTATGAGAGAGCTAGTTGCTCGCTGTCGTGCTTTGCTACGTCGTCAGCAATATAGTGTTTCAACTCCTAGTTCTGTTCAGAAATACCGTGATATTAGCCTTTTTGCTCAAGAATGCCGTGTCATAGTGCGTAATGTTGAAGTCAATCTATCTCCTAAAGAGTTTCGCATACTAGAATTATTTATGAGCTATCCTCACCGAGTATGGTCGCGGGAACAGCTGATCGATCAGGTGTGGGGACCAGATTTTCTAGGAGACACCAAAACTGTAGATGTACACATTCGCTGGCTGAGAGAAAAGCTAGAAGAAGAACCCAGCCAGCCAGAATATATTATTACTGTGCGAGGTTTTGGCTACCGTTTTGATTGATTGGGTAATTTAGTTTTTGTTTTTTGTCTGGGGTATGTTGGAAATTAAGCAAATTTTTTCAGCACACCTCAAACCTCAGTGCTATCTGTCATTGAAGGTTGACAGAAAAGCTTGTAGTTGAGGTTTAGCTATCGCCAATGCCGTTAGAATATAGAACCCACACTGTAAATTTCTAATTCATCTATTGATAGCTAGAGATAAATTCATTAGAGTTAGCTCAGTAAAGATTGATGACTAACTTATGGCAGCTATAAACTTTTTCTTAGGACTGAGCGTTGGTATAGGCTTTTATGTTGGGCAGCAGTATCGTTTTAAAAAACAGCTAAAAAGCACTTTAAAGTCTTATGGAGCAGGAGAAGATGCAGAAATATCTTTACCCCTCCATTCCTTGATTCGGAGAAAGTTAATTGATTTAGATCGTCAGAAAAGAAAGCTAGAAAAAGACAAGCAGGCTTGGCAAGAGCTGATTGAGCAAGCACCCATAGGCTATCTACAGGTAGATGGGGAAAATCAGCTTTTGGGTTGTAATCAAGCAGCAAAAGATCTACTAAGAATTGATTCTAGGCGATCGCAAAAAGAGCGTTTACTGTTGGAATTAGTTCGTTCCTACGATCTCGACAGTCTGATCGAAGAAACTCGCAAATCCTTTCGTTCTCAACAAAAAGAATGGATCTTTTATTTTACACAGTATGCCTCTCCTGAAGATACGGAATCTGAAACTAATGCCTATCGTTCTAGAAGGCGAACTGTAGAGTCGATCGCTCTCAAAGGTTATGGATTTCCTCTATCTAGCAGACAGGTAGGGGTCTTTATCGAAAATCGCCAGCCTTTGGTAGAGTTGTCTCAATCAAGAGATCGCACCTTTTCCGATCTTACTCATGAATTACGTACTCCCTTAACTTCAATCTCCTTAGTAGCAGAAAATTTAGAACGGCGTTTGCAAGATCCAGAACGTCGCTGGGTCAAGCAAATGCTCAAAGAAACCAATAGACTAATTGAATTAGTTCAAGAATGGTTAGATTTGACACAGTTACAGGCTGCTCCAGAGCGTACTCTAAAGTATGAAGAGATTTCACTACATGATTTGATCGAGTCTGTCTGGCTTACCCTAGAGCCAATTGCTAACCGTCGCCAGGTAACTTTGTCCTATTCTGGCGATCTCTCTATTGTTATTTCAGCAGATCGCTCTCGTCTAACTCAGGTTTTCCTCAATCTTTTGGATAATGCTATTAAGCACAATCCACCAGAAAGAGAAATTATAGTTCAAACATCTTTAGAACCTGACGATGATTCCCAGTTAGGCAAAGTCAAGGTTGATGTGATCGACTCTGGTACAGGCTTTGATGATACTGACTTACCCTATATCTTTGAACGGCTTTACCGTGGAGATAAATCTCGTACCAGAGAACAAGAGGATAGTTGTTCTATTGATGGCAGCGGTTTGGGGTTAGCGATCGTCGAGCAAATTATTCAGGCTCATGATGGAGCGATCGCTGCTAAAAATCATCCTACTATTGGTGGTGCGTGGGTGGAAATTATCTTACCAATTAACAAGCCAAAAGAAGTTTAATTAATTTAGTGACTAAAAATACATTTCAGCAGCAAAACATTATATTTTTTGTTATTAATAAATATAAGATATACAAAAAATTTAATTAAATAAATTAATATAATAATTTAGTGACTTTATCTTCAAAAGAACAGCGATCAGCTGCAAACCAATTAGAACGTTCCCTCCGACGAGTACAGCAAGAAGTTATGCGGATGGGAACTTTAGTAGAGCAGTCGTTTCGCTTAAGTCATCAGGCTTTATTCGAGCAAGATGTTGATGCCATCGAAAAAATTAAAAGCATCGAAAAACAAATTGATGTCTATTATCGTCAGATAGAATCAGATTGTGCCACTCTAATGACTTTACAAGCACCAGTGGCACAAGATTTGCGTTTGTTAAGTGCTTTAATGCAGTTGGTTAGAGACTTAGAGCGTATTGGCGACTATGCAGAAGACTTAACCGAGATGGCAGTTAGGTTAATGAAATACCCACCCCAAGAAGCCATGAGCGACATTGCTCAAATGTCGGAACATGCCCAGCTGATGCTAGCAACCAGTTTAGTAGCATTGGCAGATTTAGACTCCAGTGCAGGAGCAAGGGTCAAAGAACTAGACGATATCGTAGACGATGACTACGATCGCCTTTATGATGTCATTGCTTTTCAGAAAGATGTTCGGGGGGTAGTCGAACCGATTCTGATCTTGGGACTAACTATTCGCCATTTAGAAAGAATGGCAGACCATGCCACCAACATTAGCCAGCGTGTTACCTATATTGTTACAGGAAAAAGAAACTAAAATTAATTGTCAGTAGCCACCATTCAGTACTTACTTGTTCTTTAGTTCTCAACTTTAACCAAAGCTTTACATTAGGTTAACTGCTTTATTAAGTTGCTCTTCTAATATCATCTTACGGAAACAAAGCATTGTTTTCGTTTGTTCAGCCTGATGACATTAGATTTGCAGGCACGACAATCGATGATTCATAAAAAAAAATTATCATTGGTTGGGGGATTTAAACAGTCCTAGCCCTCTCAATACATGAGTTTTAGTAGCCTTATAAAAGGCGATCGCCTAAAAAAGGGACTACTCATTGAGGGTGTGCGGTAAGTAAAATGTCACGGCATCTTAATTATCTAACTAAGGATTGATTATACTAGTCAAATAATTTACTAGAATCAGTATCATAAATAGTCGAAAGACAGTGTAGTTAATACTACAAACTATGCTACGGTCTTAGTCAATTTCTATTTAATTTAAGTGTGTGAGGATACGTATAAATGAATAAACTTTTTTGGCAAACAGCAAAGCTTGCTCCCGTTCTTTTTGCAGCGTCATTATTTACAGCTACAGGTGTTGGTGCAGAAACTATTACTGCTGACAAAGAAGCAGTAAGCGATACTTTAGAACAAATCAATAACTACCAAGAGTTAGAACAAGGAACTCAATCTCAGGTAACTAACGTCAATCAGCTGCGCGACGTATCTCCTACAGATTGGGCTTACGAAGCACTACGTAGCCTTGTAGACCGTTATGGCTGTATTTCTGGTTTTCCCAACCAAACCTATCGTGGCAATCAACCCCTTTCTCGTTATGAGTTTGCGGCTGGTTTGAACTCCTGCTTAAACCAAATTGAGCGTCTAATTGCTTCTCAAGAAGGTACTGGTCAAGAAGATCTTGATACAATTAATCGTCTGACTCAAGAATTTGAGGCAGAATTAGCTACCATCGGTGGCAGAGTTGATGAAATTGAAAGTCGCACCGCAGTTTTAGAAGACAGTCAATTCTCCACAACCACTAAATTAAAAGGCGAAGCTATCTTCGGTCTTTCTAATATTTACGGTGGTGGTATTAACTCTGTTGCTTCAGGAGAAAATGCTCTGATTGGTGTTGACGGACTTGAAGAAGAAAGCGATATTAACGACGAATTTATTGAAGCTAACGTTGGCGATTTAGATGGCAATGGAGACTTCGACGATGATGACATTGCTTTAAATTTTGTTGCTAGTCAAAATGGTGGCGTCGCTGACTTCAACGGCGATGGCGAAATCAACGATGATGACATCGGCGATTTTGAAGACGAGTCAGAAATTGATGCAGAAACTACTTTTAGTAGTCGTGTTCGTTTGAACTTTGACACTAGCTTCACTGGTAAAGACCGCTTAAGAGCGAGATTAGAAGGTGGTAACTTTGATAGTCTTGGCGATATACCTGGAAGCACCAGCTCTGCTCGTTTAGGTTATGACACTGACACTGATTTCAATATTGAACTTAGCGATCTTCACTATCGCTTCCCCGTTGGTGAAAGAATCACTGCTTGGGTTGGTCCTTTTGGTCTAGACCTTGATGATATCTTTGCCGTCAGTAACCCTATGCTAGAAAGCAGTGGCTCTGGTGCATTGTCTCGCTTCAGTCGCCGTAACCCTGTTCTTTACCGTGGTACTGAAAGTGCTGGTGCTGGTGTCAATCTAGATTTGATTCCAGACAGAGTAGGCATCAACTTCGGTTACTTAACTGATGATGCTGAAAACCCCGCTGAAAACGAAGGTTTGTTTGGTGACAGTTCATTCTCTGGTGGCGCACAGTTAGTTGTATCCCCCATTGAAGCTTTAGAACTAAGTGCAACCTATGTTCGTAACTTCCAAACTGGAGACAGTGTTAATCAATCTGGTAGCACTGTAGATGGCAATGCTACACAACCCTTTGGCGAAATCAACACCGGTGCTAATAAGTTCGGTTTAGGTGCAAACCTCAACGTTGGCGAAAAAATCGTTCTAGCTGGCTTTGGTGGTTATGCTGATGTTACAGGTTTTGTAGAAGGTGACGATAACGATCCTTCTGGTGAAATCTGGACTTGGGGTGCAAACCTTTCTTTCCTAGACTTGGTAAAAGAAGGTTCTCAACTTTCTTTTGCTGGCGGAATGTTACCTAAATTCGTTTCTGATATCGGCGAAGCTGAAATAGCTGCTGGTGTTCAAGAAGATCGTGATACTTCTTACCTAGTTGAAGCACTTTACAGGTTCCCCCTCAACGACAACATTCATATCACTCCTGGTGTTTATGCGATTTTCAATCCTAATCACGTAGATACCAACGATACAATAGTTGTTGGTGCTATTCGTACTACTTTCGAGTTCTAAATTTAGAACTTCGGTTTAATTAATAATTACTTTGAGCAAGGTTGATATTTTCAGCCTTGCTTTTTTATTGGTCAAGGCAATCAAGACAGTAAGAACAGTATCGATCTATATAATCGCGATCGCACTGCTAAAGATATACTGACGATTATCAACCATCTAGAACGAGTTAAACCTCAAACTACACTGTATGAGGATTCGGTGACTATGATGGATTTTGCTCAGAAGAAATTAAAACAACTCAGGTAAATGTATTATTCTGGCTTTTTAACAGCTTTAGAAGCAGATAAAGCCTCTTGCACTGGTTTAATTGCTTGACCAGTTTGGACTTGCTGTTCCAATTGTTCGGTAGTAGATACCAGGTTACTCAAGCCATCAACTAAAGTACGGAAGTTTTCTAAGAAAGCAGGATCTCCTGTAATTGTTTCTAAATCTGAGGTGATTTTTTGAGCATTGTCAAAGGTTACTCTAGCTGAATCTAAGGTTTGCTGTAGGCTAACGACACTTTCTTGATTACCAAAACCTTCAGAAATATTTTTTAGATTCTCCGAAGCTACTGCTGCATTGGTAGTTAGTGCCTGTAAATTAGCTGCTAGTTTTTCCGTATCTGCGGTATCTACAGTTTTATCTATTTTAGTAACTAAAGTCTGCAAGCGATCGCTTGTTGTGCCAATACTATCTAAAGTAGTAGTTAGATTAGTCTTGTTCTGAGCGATTAGTGATTCGACACTTCGAGTTAGATTACTGATTTGCTTGGCTGTTTCTTGGTAAGTTTGAGCCGTAGTAATCAATTCTGACGAAGTATCTTTTGCTACATTATCTAGTGTTTGGGTAATAGTAGAAATACTATCTATCTCCTGCCGTAGTTCTGCTACTAAAGTAGATGAATTGCGACTTAGATTAGCAATCTCTTGAGCTGCCAAGGCTGCGTTTGCAACCGTGGCGTCGATTTTTGCTACAAATTCTGGATCGCTATAAGACTGAGTAAAACGATAGCTATAGGGCAAAATATCATCTAAGGTAATGGCTCTTTCTCCCTGAATGCGAGCTTGATCGCAAATGATTTCCTTGGGATTACATTTATCCCCAATAGGAGTCAAATCTTTTTCTTTTGGCGATAAGTTAGATTCAGGAACTATATCAATAAAGGTTTCTCCAATCAATCCCGAACTACGAGCTTTAATCGTGGAGTCACCAGGAATCAAAAGATCGGCAGAGTCAATGGAAATAACTACATCAACCCCATTTGCTCTAGGACTAATTTCTTCAATCTTACCAACTCTCAAGCCTCGATAACGAACTCCATCTCCCAATCTCATGCCGTTAACATCAGGAAAATCGGCTACGACAGTGTAGCTTTTCTCGCCAAATTTGAAACCTCTAATCCAGAGGGCTAATGCAGAAAATAGTACAATACCACCCACGATCATCAAGCCAACTGAACCTTCTTTTAGAGTGCGCGATCGCATATAATTCCTCTTATCTCAATTGTTGTTAGTTTAAAGTTCAATCAATTACGCGAATTGGACCTTCAACGCTACCACTGAAAAACTGTTTTACTAGGGGATTATCCGTAGAATCAATCTCTTCTACTGCCCCTTGCCATTGAATCTTGCCATCATATAAAAAAATTACGCGATCGGCAGTACGGCGAATGGTACTATGTTGATGACTTACCATAATATAAGTCCCACATCCTCTTTTTGTACACTGTAAATCCCGTACTAAATCTTCAATTACAGTAGATGCGATCGGGTCTAAACCTGCTGTTGGTTCATCATAGAGAACTATTTCTGGTCTGCTTGTAGGGTTTTCTGGATTCGACATAATTGCCCTCGCAAAACTAACTCGTTTTCGCATTCCTCCAGATAGCTGTGAAGGGTAACTATTGTTTGTTCCTGACAAACCAACCATTTCCAGCTTTTCATCCACTAAATGTCTGATTTTAGCGCGACTGAGATTTGAATGCTGCAGCAGGGTAAAACCTATGTTTTGTTCTACCGTTAAGGAATCAAACAGGGCATCTTGCTGAAATACCATGCTGATGCCAATGGGATCTGATTGGTCCTCAATTAAGCCTTTTCTTTTTTGACCCTTAAAATAAATACAGCCTTTATCTATGGTCATCAATCCAGCGATCATCCTCAGAATAGTTGATTTTCCCGTTCCCGAAGGACCAATAATCACTAATGCTTCTTCTGGATCTATGTCCAGATTAACGCGGTCTAGAATTACTTTGCTTCCAAATGACTTGCTTACGCCTCTAAGTTCGATTAAAGGCGTGCGAGAACCTTTTCTTTTGGCTTTTGCGTTGTTTGTGGTTACTGCCATAAGCTAGGAGTTTATATAGATACAATCGCCCACTATTAATTTCTAATGAACTCCTAGTGTAATAGAAATTTTACTCTTCTAGCTCTAATCCAAAAATGCGAGCCACAGATTTTTCGACTTTATAACCAGAATCAATTGATTCTAAAGGATCTTTACGCAAACGGTGACGCAAACAAAGCACAATCACTCGGCGAATATCATCAACAGTAACTTCAGTCCGTTTTTCCAAAGCTGCGATCGCTTTGGCTGCGCGGTTGGTTACAATATCGCCCCGCAAACCATCTACATCTAGCTCGGAACAGATTTCGGAGATTTTGACTCGCAGATCGTAATCCATTGTCACCGAAGGAAGCAATTGCTGGGCTTGGACAATCTTGTCCTGCATGGCGATCTGTTCTTCTGCATATTTATCGCTAAATTCATTGGGATCACCATCAAATTCTGCCCTTTGCTCGACAATTTGTACCCGCAAGTCGGGTTCTCTTACAGTACGAATCTCGGCGTGCATGCCAAAGCGATCGAGCAGCTGGGGACGAAGTTCTCCTTCTTCAGGGTTTCCCGAACCCACCATCACAAACTGTGCGGGGTGACGAATAGAAATACCTTCTCTTTCTACAGTGTTCCAACCACCCGCAGCAGAATCAAGCAAGACATCTACTAGGTGATCGTCAAGGAGATTGACTTCATCTACGTATAAAATACCGCGATTAGCTTTGGCTAGTAATCCTGGTTCAAATGCTTTGATTCCATCAGAAAGGGCTTTTTCAATATCAATTGTGCCGCAGACTCTATCTTCGGTTGCACCTAAAGGCAAGTCAACCATTTGGACTTTCTTTTTGACTGTAGTGATGGGTTCATTTTGCGCTACTTTTTGTCTAACTTCATCGCTCATCAAATCAGCATCATTAGGATCGCTGTTAAACGGATCTCCTTCTACTACATCAATTTCTGGTAGTAAGTCAGCTAAGGCTCTAATGGTAGTTGATTTACCCGTACCGCGATCGCCCATGATCATAACTCCGCCAATTTTGGGGTCGATTACGTTAAGCAACAGAGCCAGCTTCATTTCTTCCTGTCCTACAATAGCCGTGAAGGGAAAAACCTGGCGACGAGTTTTTGCTGGTGTTTGGAGTATTGCAGTCATATTAATTTTTTTATCTAAGAGCGATGTTAATTAGTGTAATTAACCGTAAATCTTTTTTTAACAAGAGTACTTTTTATTGTCTCATGTTTCAGGAATCTTATGTTAGAGATAAGGGATAAGGGATAAGGGATAAGGGATAAGGGATAAGGGATAAGGAATAAGGAAGTAAACAGTTGCTAGTTACTAACAATATATTGTGCAGGTACGCTATCGGTTAGCCAGACGTTGTTTTTTGAAAGGAAAAAGATAAAACCGTCTTCAAACATTTTTGCTGCCTGTATCTCTAATACGACTGGTGTGCCGTGTCTTTTTCCTACTTTCATGGCTGTAGAGCGATCGCTTTATTTAATTTACAAGATAAAAAGCAAGCGAACAGTTGGCTGATGTCTTTGGCTAAAGATAAATCAATAGACAGCTTCCAAAGCTCTTTTGCTGTTATCGATCGCTATTGGGAAAACACTCAAAAAATTCAATCAACAATATGGATAGTATTTTAATAATCGGTGCTGGATCTGTTGGTGCGTTGATGGATGCTGGTGGTGGCAGATACTAGGTTTGATGTAGGCGCGGTAGAAGTCTGTTTGTTGTCAAAAGCTGCAAAATCATAACCTGTACCCGATTGCTTTCCTGGCTGGATCTTGATTAAGGTTCCCTTTAAATTGCGATCGCCTGAAGGCAAGAAGTTAACCTCAGTAGTTGCACCGTCAGCATTAAATTCTGGATTGGCTAGAGCTTGCTGTAGCTTTTCTCTTTTTGCACCAGAAACAATCGCTTTAGCTAGGGTTTGAGTCGCGTCATAAGCCATTGCAGTACGCCAATTCACCGAACCACCCCATAGCTGTTTAGCTTCTTGGTTGAAACTATTTTTACTTGATTGGGAATTAGGATACCAAGGTACAGCCATCACCATGCCATTGACTCCATTTTGCCCTTGCTTAAGAGTTGCATAAGTGTTTAGGGAATGATTGCCTAATAAAGTCAGGCGATCGTCATTGGCAGTGACTATTTCCATTGCTTTATCCACCTTACGTACAGAAGGAGCAAGCAATAGTGCGTCTACACCCTGACTAATAGCCTGGGAAGGAATGTCTGCACCATTGAAGTCACCTGCGGATAAGTCGCAAGTA
>ENA-ORXT01006333-ORXT01006333.1-marine-metagenome-genome-assembly--contig:-NODE-6333-length-11041-cov-12.111000_pt1 | contig 11041 bp, 5 predicted proteins | sample MGYA00237868_ERZ511482 | MGnify/ENA metagenome assembly ERZ511482
CGACCCTGTAATTTAAACCGCTGATTTCCAGTCAGATAAATTACAGGGTCGCGGGAAGCGACCGTGTAATAAGGTTCCATATTGTCAACCGACTAGATAAACTTGTCCTATTTTAGAGGAATAAAAAGAGTTAGGAAATAAAAAAATCCTATTTTGAACACGAAGTTCAAAATAGGATTTCGAAGTACACTATTAAACCTTTTTTATATCTTTATATGCTTCTAATTGACATCCGCACAACCTCTAGGGTTTTTCCTACCCAACCCTTTTACCCTAAGTGCTCTAGAGATAATTACAATTAAACCTAATATACGTAGTGTTCAACGTCTAGGAAATTCTTAATTATTCATTCTTAATTCTTCATTAAATACACCTTGGAAGTACGCAATCGAAAGAAAAATCTAACTATTGCGTACACCAATCTTGGTATATATAGAAACAAATTACGCTATCTCGATTGTGCGTGGAGGTACTGGCTTCGCTTCCTCTTTCTTAGGAATGCTAATTGTTAAGATACCATTTACATAATTAGCAGTAATTTTTGTAGGGTCTACTGTTTCTGGTAAATTAAAGCTACGCTTGAATGCGCCATAATTAAACTCTCTACGAGTATAAGTTTCCACTTCTTTTGCTGGTGTTGCCTCTGCTTCTACTTCTGTTGTTTCTGTGGCTGCTACTTCTTTTGAAATAGTAGAAAGTAATAAAGTATCTTCTTCTACTTTTATTTCAAAATCTCCTTTTTCATAGCCTGGTGCAGCTACTAATAAAGTGTAAGCATTGGCATCTTCCTTAACATTAACTGCTGGTGTTGTACCATTCCAGACTGTAGGGCCTGCATTTACTTTTTTCAAAAAGTCATCATTGAATAAAGTGTCCAATACATTTACGAATGATGGAGCTGGTCTTTTTCTTCTTACTAAAGTATTCATTGTTATAAGATTTTTTCAGGTAATTACGTAGGAGGTTCTTTTGAAAAAGAACTTCCCGCTCTCCAAGTTAGAGATTGGGCGGTTTGTGTTTTGATTTTTTATGAAAAAAGTCAAAACACAAACCCTCCTAAGTATTTTCCTTTAATTTATTAAAATTGAAGTTTTTTAAAATCATAAAAACTTACAATTCCTCTTAGTACAATTGCTGTACCATGCCGAAAAAAAAGACAAAATCTCCGATTCTATATATTTATTAATGACAAAATGGCACTTATTGTGTTTTGTTAATGACAAAATGTCTGTTTCGATTTATTTATTCTTTCCCTTGCCTCTTCCAGAACCTTTGCCTCTTCCTCTTCCCTGACCATTTCCTCGCCCTCGACCTCTCCCTCTTCCCGGACCTTCTCCATTTTCCTTCTGTTCTTTTTTCTCTCGTTTCCATTGCTCTTTCCATTCCTTTTTCTTTTTTTCTTTTACCTCATCATCGTCATCATCCCTTTCTGCTCTACGTCTCGCTTTTTCTCTTTCCCACGCCTCTCGTTCTTCTCTGTCATCATCATTGTCCTCTTCTGCTCGTTTTCTTTCTTGTTCTTTTTTCCATTCTTCTCTAGCTCTAGCCTCTTCTTCCTCTGCTCGTTTTTTTTCTTGTTCTTTCATCCATTCTTCTTTAGCTTTAGCGTCCTCTTCTGCTGCTCGTTTTTTTTCTTGTTCTTTCATCCATTCTTCTCTAGCTTTAGCATCCTCTTCTGCTCGTTTTTTTTCTTGTTCTTTCATCCATTCTTCTCTAGCTTTAGCGTCCTCTTCTGCTCGTTTTCTTTCTTGTTCTGCTTTCGCTCTTGCTGCTTGTTCTGCTTCTGCTTTTTTTCTGGCTTCCTCTTGTTTCCATTTTTCCCAGTCGTCTTGTGATTGTGGCTCTGTTTTTTGACTTTCTTCTCTTTGTTTTTTTTCAGCCTGTTCTCTTTTCCATTTTTCCCACCCATCCTCTTGAGTTTCTATTTTACCAGAGGGTTGATTTTTTTTAGCTTCTTCTTCAATGGAAGTTTTTATTCTGTCTTGTATTCTGTCGAATACACTTGTAGGTGCCGTTTCCTCTAGTGGGTTCTCTCTATTAGCCTTTTCTATCTCTTTGATTTTTTCTTCAATTCTTGATTGAACATCTTTAGTTACTTGGCTTCCGGGACTTTCTTTTTCCATTTTTTCTATTTGCTCCTTTATGGTATCAAATATAGGTGCAGTGACGGTGTCCTCATTCGGGTTTTGGCGGTTTTCTACTTGAGCTTTTTCAAGTAGGTCTTTTAATGTGCTGAATAATCCCATTATTTTTAGATATTTCTAGCAATATTTTAGCTGAATAATCCATGTCCATTTTTAGAATAAAATGAGGATTGATAGAAAAAATTTAGTGCCGTAGTCCTTGTTTGTATATACAATTCATAGATTGTCCATGTAATAGACGATTTAGGATTTGCGTACCAAAAAAATCAGATTAAATTCTAGTCTAGTTTATGGTCAAGATCGAGTTAACGGGTTGGTTTGTTGCTCGTAATCGCTAATTCTAATTGGCTGGTTCAAATAGAAGTAGAATCCGCCAATTAAAATTGGCGATTACGAGCGACCCACTAAATCAAACTTGACAGTCCATTAGTAGGAATTATTGGGGCAGGAATAGGAGGATTGACTGAAAATATGCTTGGTTAATAATTGTATTCAAAATCTTGAGCGAATATAATATATTTTAATTAATATTTTTTTCTATTGATATTGATATTAATTTTAATCCCGCATTAATTAAATGCGCCGTATTAACCTGCTGTTGGCTTATATTTCCCAATAATTGCATACATTCTTTTGCTAAGGTAGGCATAGCAGGAAGAGCTAATTCATACACTTCCAATAATAGCAACCATTCGTTGGGGAATTGAGATTTGATAGTATTGAAGAGTGTTGGTAAGTTGTTAAATTTTTTGCTTTCTCTTAGCTGACGAACTTGTAGATATAAAGCTTCCAAAGCTAATTGCTCTTTTGAGGTATTAGGAATCACATCCTTACTAGATAATTCGTGGGTAACTAAATTAAACGAACTATTATCGGCAGGTCCAGAAAAGGCAGCTACTACCGTTTTGCCAACCGCTAAATGATAAATACCCCAATCAGGTTGAAATAAAATTGTGTCTTGTTGGCGAACGGTACAATTTTTAAAAGTAATCAGTAGGATTTTTCCTTGTAGGTTTCGAGTGCCTGTTACGACTTCTCCACTTAGTTGTATACCGCCTTCAAATTCTAGGGTGACGGTTTTTCCTTCATAAATATGATAGGCTTCTAAATCTCTAGGAGACATATCTTCTATCGCTAAATTAATGCCTTTTAGACGGCCCACTGGCGAACCAAAACCTTCTGGATGTTGGGCAGTGCCATGTCCGATTAATTCTTTTTCTCTATAGGCAAGTGCGGTTGGACCAGTTGCTTGTATGAAAGCAACATCTCCTTTTTCATTAGCTAGCACTTTTGTGAAAGTGCCAGATATTTGCAAGCCTGTACTTAATTCTATCGTTCCTAATTGTTTGGAATTAATTAATTTTTGAACCCCATCTAGTCCGCCACGTCGAAGTGCCATCGTATTCGCAAATTCTTCTAAAACTAAACTTAAATGTGCAAAATCAGGCGTAACATATAAGTGGGGCTGTGGTTTTGTAATGTCAAATGCTTGTTGAGCAGCAGCAATAGTGTAGACTCGTTTTTCCACTTTATCAGACATACACCAAGCACTTTCTCCTATCGAAGACAATAAGCCTGCCCCGTAAATCTTAGGATTTTCTAAACTACCAATTAAGCCATATTCGACGGTCCACCAATGCAAATTTCTAATAAGGGCCATTTCAGAAGGTTCGCCCATATTATTTTGTAAATCAGCTACTTGTTGTTCTGCTACTTCTACTGCTGCTTTTGGAGTCGTACTAGTTTCTTTAAGAAAAGAAAGTAAACGCACCGCCTCATACAATTCATAATCTTTTCCAGAAGAAATTGCTTTGCAGCCAATTTCTCCGAAGCGTCTTAAATACTCTGCATATTCTGGATTGGCGATAATGGGCGCATGACCCGCAGATTCATGAATAATGTCGGGCGCAGGCGTATACTCCATAAATTCCAATTGGCGAATATCGGAAGCAATGACTAATACATTATAGGCTTGAAATTCCATAAAGGCAGCGGGCGGAATAAACCCATCTACTGCAACGGCTGCCCAACCGATTTCTTCCAAAATACGGTTCATGCCATACATATTTGGAATTTGTTCTGTGGAAATACCTGTTTTGTCTAAGCCTTCTAGATAAGATTCATGTGCTACTTTACTCAAATAATCTACATTTCGACGCATTACATACCGCCATACTGCTTGATTGATAGGGGTGTATCGCTCATAATTTTGTGGATGCACAAATTGGAATAGGTGCTTTGGTAGCTTGTCCAAGACGGAGTTGGATTGGATTGGTGTGGGCATCGGGCTAGGTTTAGTTAAGTTCTAAATAGGTACTACAAATTTACTTTAAAAGTGGGGTTATTTTTTGATACGCTTGTTTTTAGGAAGATTATTCTTTTTCCAGTATTTAAAAAGGTGATTATTCTTTAGATTTATGAATTTTTAGGCTTTAAAAGAATAAAATTAGGCTAGCCTTCTAATCCATTGCTAGTGTGCTTACTGGCAACGGATGATACTGGCAACGGATTTGGACTTAAATAAAAAAAGACAGCTATTGGTTAATAGCTGCCTCAAATGGTTTTATTTAGTTAAAGCTCGATCTTATCGAGTCGATAGTTCAAATATATATCTTTTTTGGGAGATTTTAGGAATTAAGATATTGCCAGCGGTACTTAATACCCTTATAACCCAATATCTTAAAACTCTCCACCGCCACCGCCTTGATTGCCACCACCGCCACGGCTACCCCCACGACGTTTTTTCTGATTAATTCTATAATTTAATTTTAAAGTAGTGATACGAGCACGCCATTGGTATTCTCCTTCTCTATAGAAATTTTCTCCTAAGGTAGTAAAACGTCGTTTTCTGGAATTAAGGGCATCTCTAACACTCAAAGTCAGGGTTGCTTTCTTATTCCAAATATCTTTACTTAAACCCAGATCTAGCGTATACATTGCCTTTCTACTGCCTTGAGTCGTTTGTCTTGGTGCTCGATAATTAAATCTAACTTGAGAATCTACTTGTTTCCATAAAGTTATCATAGAACTTAATCGAGCAGACATCGTGTAGGCATCGGCTTCTAGAGAGCTGAGGCCATTAATTGGATGTATATATTCACCTTCTGTAATAGATCGGTATAAATTTATATCTCCACTTAAACGCATCCATTTTTGTGGGTTATAAGAAAAAGTAAATTCAAAACCATAGGAATTTTCTATACCTATATTTTCTGGCTTGGTTACAAATAAAGTATCCCCATCTACTGCATCTCTTACGGTTATTCTTTGTATTAAGTCATCTGTATGTCTATAATAAATTGAAGAACTTAGAGAGCCTTTATCCCAATACTTCACATGCCCCAATTCAAAAGAATTAGTGAATTCAGGATTTACATTTGGGTTACCAGAGAAAAAACTTCTCGAATCACTAAAAGAAAAGAAAGGATTTAAATCCCAAAATCGAGGACGGCGAATTCTTCGGCTAAAACTAAGCTGTATAGAATTATCATTCGCCAATTCATAAGTCAAGTGTGCACTAGGAAATAAATTGAAATAATTTCTTTGATTGATACTATCATTTTGCACCAATTCTGTACGAACATCTGATAACTCTGCTCTTAATCCTGCTTGATAAGAGAATTTACCTTGCTTATCGCCTACCATGAAATAAGTGGCGTGAATATTCTCATCATATTTGAAATTATTACTTCGATCTTCCAATGTACTCCAAACGTTATCTTTAAATTCTTCTGTTAAATAATCATTACCAATATCTCTAATATTACTCCTCAAGCCTACTTCCAATTTTCCTTCTTCATTAAAAGGATGGATATAGTCTGCTTGGAATAGCCATTGCTTTTCGCCCTCATCATTACTAGAGCGTTGTAGCAAATCCGCACTACTAGATTGTAGTTCTTTATTAAAGAATTTTTCTACAAAGTCAGAAGACTCTGTTTCTAAGTCATCCTCATATTGTACATTAACCGTTAACTCTTGTCCTTTTTTATCAAATGTTTTTTTGTAGTTTAAAGAATATTGCAGGGACGTTTCTTTTTCTAATTCATCATCTGTTCGATTACTACGGCTAACAAAACCCGCATCATCGAAAGAATCTAAATAATCGTTATAAATATATTCAGAGAAATTGTCTTCATCACTTTTTCTATAAAGCAAAGAAGCGGTTAAGGTATTCTTAGGATTAAAATAATAATCCGCTCCAAAACGAAAACTATTGGATAACCCACCTCTAGTAGAACTTCTAACTTGATCCGAAATTTCGGTAATATTACCTCGTTGAACTTCTTGATAAATTTTCCCTTGACCGGGACCTTTTCTGTAAGAAAGCCCATAATTAGTAAAGAAATTAAATTTATTTCGCCGCATATTCATATTAATGCCTACACCATAGTTATCTGGGAAACCAGCAGAAACATCCACAGAACCATTAATACCCTTCTTCTTTTCTTTACGCAATACGATATTTATAATACCCGTCATCCCTTCCGCTTCATAACGGGCAGAAGGATTGGTAATGACTTCTATTTTATCAATTAAGTTAGAGGGCAAAGAACGCAAGCCATTCGCATTATCGACTCCCACTAAACCAGAAGGCTTTCCGTCAATTAAAATACGGACATTCTCATTTCCTCTCAAACTAACACCACCTTCTATATCTACATTAACGGAAGGTACATTATTTAAGATGTCTTCTGCCGAACCTCCTGTCGAGGCTAAATCTTTACCTACATTAAAAACCCGCTTATCCAAACTCATGGTCATCTGGCTTTTTTCTGCTCTTACTTCTACCTCCATTAAGGTTTCCGTATCGTCTTGCATAGCCAGTGTGCCCAAATCTACATTTAAGTTTTCTTTACCTAATTGGATTTGCTCTATGGTTTTAGTTTCGTAAGCTAAAAATTCAATTTTAGCAAAAAAGCGACCTGGACGACTTTCTATTAAGAAATTTCCTTGTTCATCAGTAATACCACCTGTTACCATGCTGCTATCTCGCTGCGCAAATAAGGTAATAGTGGCATACTCTAGTGCTTGTCCAGATAGCTCATCTATTACTCGTCCCTTTAGCGTTGCTTTTTGCCTGGAACCATCTCCTCGATTCCCTTTTCGATTGCCGTTTTGTTGGGCATCGACTAATAATGGCATACATAAAAAAAGGGCAATTATGGAGATTACTAAATAAGTCGGGTAATTAATTTTCATTATTTCTTTTAATTAATACATAACAGTTTAGCTGGACTTTAGCTATTGGTCTTTAGTCTTTGGTACGCTTAAGCTTGGTAGTAGGAATTAGCTGAATACTTTCTTTACACTCAAATAAAAAAGACGAGGGTAAACTAAGTTTAAGATAACATCCTAGTACTTGGCAGGTCGCCACTAAAGACCAATGGCTAAAGTCCAGTTTAGAAGGTAGATATTGGAATACGAGGTTATTGCAAATAATACAATAGCTCAATAGCCTATTATCTTTCTAGTTGTTTACAAAAATACCATAGAATCCTGTGCCGAATTTATAGGAATTTTGAAGGAATTTTGAAGTTGGGATAAATAGCTAGTAAAAGCGTTCTATTTTATTGAAGTTTTTTAAAAACGTATTTGGCACTATACCATAAATAAAGAATTTGAGTTGGATTTTCACTAAAAGGCAGAATCAAAATTGCTCTTCATTGCTAAGTACGGTAAGGTATTCTGTTGATTATAGAAAAGTATCTTAAATGACTCTATATCAAAAGGTTGGGATAATTCTAATTACTTAATGTTCAATTAACAAAGCTTGCCATTCTTTTACCTAAACTTAACTTTCGATTCATTAGGGCTTAATTTTTTGCGGCTACTTTTGCGATGAACTAAGATTTAAGTGGAAAGTGTATTTGTTTAGAATGTTTATTTCTCCACGTCGAGACATAAACAAATAAACATCATAAACAAATAAACCTCCTCACACCTATAAACTTCTCAAATCAAAACCTTCTTTAATGAAAAAGCAGATACTCTCAATTTTCTTTAGTTGTTTTAGCTTATTGCTCATCGGTCAAGTAATCGTGGATGATGCCACGATTAATGCTGGAGATACTTACACCATGACCAGTGATCAAGAATATATATTAGATGGGTATGTTTATGTAGAAGAAGGGGCGACCTTAACAATAGAGCCCGGTACAATTGTGAGAGGTAGCGCAGTTCCCTCTAATGGCATCGATTTATCTTCCGCTTTAATCATCGCAAAAGGTGCAAAAATCATAGCAGAAGGTACAGTGGAACAGCCGATTATTTTTACAGGCGAGATTGATGATTTAACAACGACTACCGATTTGTTAGCTATAGACAATAATACATGGGGTGGTCTAATTATATTAGGGAATGGTATCGTAGGAGAAGATGGCGGAGATGATGTAGTAGAAGGTTTACCAAGTGGTAGAGATGATGCCAGAAATATTTATGGTGGTAATGATGTAGCAGATAACTCAGGTATTCTAAAATATGTATCTATTCGACATGGTGGTTCTGATATTGGTGCAGATAATGAAATTAACGGCTTGACTTTAGGCGGTGTTGGTAACGGAACGGTTATCGACTATATCGAAATATTTGCCAATAAAGATGATGGGATTGAGTTCTTTGGTGGTTCTGTGAATGTAACCCATGCAGTTGTTAGTTTCGTAGGAGATGATTCTTACGATATGGACGAAAGTTGGAGTGGCTACATCCAGTTTGCCTTAGCAGTACAGGGAGAAGAAAACGGACAAGGAGACAATGCTATTGAATACGATGGTTCGGAAGAAACCGATCAAGACCCGAACGAAACAGGGCGTATTTATAATGGTACGTTCATAGGCGCAGGTGCAGGCGCAGCCAATGCTAAGTCTAATGGTTTATTATTGAAAAATGAAGGAAAAGTACAAATCTGGAACTCTATTTTTGTAGACCAAGTAGGTCCTGTGTACAGATATGACCAAGCAGGTGAATCTGCGATTGCTGCTAATATTGTTTTTGGAAATCAAGGAGATTTAGTCAGTGGCGACCAACCAGCTACTTTTGATGTAGCGCAAGTAGACCCAGGACTTACTAGTATTTCTAGAGTTCCTAATAATGGTTTAAATCCTAGACCAACGTCTGGTGCTATTGCTTTGAGTGGTGCTGCTACTACAACAGAAGGCGTAATGACTACCTATAGAGGTGCTTTTGATGCCAATACCAACTGGGCAGAATCTTGGACCGCAATGGACGAGTATGGATATTTTGCAGCAGCACCTGTTAGCACAGCAACGGAACTTCCCGAAATTATTACGGATGCAACGATTAATGCAGGGGATGATGTCATCATGAAATCTGGTCAGGAATATGTGTTAGATGGCTATGTATATGTGGAAGAGGGTGCTTGTCTAACCATAGAACCAGGTGCAATAGTCAGAGGAAGCGCAGTACCCTCTAATGGAATAGACTTAACTTCTGCACTAATCATAACTAGAGGTGCAAAAATAAAAGCAGAAGGTACAGCCGCACAACCAATTATCTTCACTGGTGAAATTGATGATTTAACAGTTACTGACGATTTATTAGCTGTAGATAATAATACATGGGGTGGCTTAATTATATTAGGTAATGGTATCGTAGGAGAAGATGGTGGTGATGATGTAGTAGAAGGTTTACCAAGTGGTAGAGATGATGACAGAAATATTTATGGTGGTAACGATGTCGCAGATAACTCAGGCATCCTAAAATATGTATCTATCCGACATGGTGGTTCTGATATTGGTGCAGATAACGAAATTAATGGTTTGACTTTAGGCGGTGTCGGTAATGGAACGGTTATCGACTATATCGAAATATTTGCCAATAAAGATGACGGGATTGAGTTCTTTGGTGGTTCTGTGAATGTAACCCACGCAGTTGTCGGTTTCGTAGGAGATGATTCTTACGATATGGACGAAAGTTGGAGTGGCTACATTCAGTTTGCCTTAGCGGTACAAGGGGAAGAAAACGGACAAGGAGACAATGCTATTGAATATGATGGTTCGGAAGAAACCGATCAAGACCCAAATGAAACAGGACGTATTTATAATGGTACTTTCATTGGTTCTGGAAATGATGGAAATAGTAATGGACTACGTTTGAAGTCTGATGGTGCTGTGCAGTTTTGGAACACTGTATGGACGGAGATTCAAGGTGGTGTATTCCGTGTACAAGATACTTCCATTGATCGTCTAAATGACGGCGAAACGGTATTTGCTAATAATATTGTATTTGATTACGGAAGTTTAGAAATTGATCCAGATAATGCTTTCACCATCACTGGATTTGAAGAAATCGATCCAGAAATTGCGAGTATCTCTCGTACGCCTAATAATCAGTTAGATCCGCGACCTGCTAGCAATACTTCTCCTCTTTTATCTGGTGCTGCTGTTCCTACTGAAGCTGGGGTAGAAATAGTCGGTTTCCGTGGTGCTTTTAGTGATAACCTTTGGTTAGAAGGTTGGACGGCATTAGATGCTTATCAATACTTAGGTGAGATCTCTACTTCTACCGTAGACTTTGGAGAGAGCAAAAAAGGAGTAGTATTGTCTACGGCTATTCCTAACCCAGTTACAAGCGATGCTCATTTCGACTTTACTTTACCAACTGCTTCATCAGTTAATGTACAGATTATGGACTTGAACGGACGTATCGTGGCTAACAGAAACTTGGGACAATTTGGCGCAGGAGAAAATTCTTTTAATCTGAACGTGAGTGATATCATTAACGGACTTTACATTATCTCTTTGCAAACAAAAGAAAGTATTGTAACACAGAAATTTACCGTACAGAAATAAAATACTTGAAGGCAGGAATTAAATTAAATTTAGTTCCTGCCATTTTTTATGGAGTTGTTTTAAAACAACTTCTATACAAGACTTCCAAAA